>Ga0115005_10004427_pt1 | contig 11146 bp, 7 predicted proteins | sample ArcOceMetagenome_FD_87163 | JGI IMG/M metagenome (GOLD analysis project Ga0115005, IMG submission 87163) | Marine eukaryotic phytoplankton communities from Arctic Ocean - Arctic Ocean - Greenland ARC118M Metagenome | ecosystem: Environmental > Aquatic > Marine > Oceanic | place: Arctic Ocean...
ATGACGAAAGAACGCTAAAAAGATTAAAGATATAGAATGAAATCTTGAAGGCAATAATCGGCAATCATGAAGACCGACATGAAACTCTCTTCGATGATCTTCATCTCCGACTTCACTGCATACTCAGAAAAGTGCATTCAATCACAAATACAGTAACACAGTATTATTCAACTATAAATATGCGCTTTTCCATTTATGCAGCAACTGTGTGGATTGCAGTAAGCTTTGTTCCATCTGCTCACTGCTTCACTTCTCATGCTACTACCAGTACATTCATTTCAAGAGCAACATCAACATCAACATCAACAGCAAGGCCTGCACGAACCATCGCACTATTCTCAAAATATGATGATGATATTGACGATGAAGATGATGACGACGATGAAGATGATAATGCCTGGGACTTTGACGAAAACAACTCTTCCAAACAAAACCTAGGCGGAACCCCGAACCTCGGGATCAACATGCAGCTCGAACCACTCACTGCAGCCCAAGCCGCAGATCTCAAACGGGAAGCAACCGAAGCTATCAATGCTGCATTTGACGAACGTCTTGAAGAAGTTGAACGGATGAAACTACAAGTGAAGGATGATTTTGAAAAAGGCAAAAAGGCAATGAGCTTCGCATCCGATTTGAGAGCTGCGGACCAGACGGAGAAATTGATGAATAAAATAGATCAATTGAGCGGAGACTTTTTGGAGAAAAACCAAGTGTTGAGGACTGGAACTAAGATGGCGGCGAGGGCTGATCGGAACATGGCTGGACAAGGGATTGAGGTTGGAAGCTGGGGTAAGGTCAGTGGAATGAACGTTTTGACGAATGGAGGGGATGGGCTTTTAGGGAGTGTTTCTGCGAATAAAATTGAAGCTGGAGATACTGGTGAGGGGACAACGGAATCGAGTATTGAAGTGGATACTCAGGTCAAGGGGGAGCAAGAGGAAAGGATCATGATTGTTTGTGATGATAAGGTGAGAATGAGGGTTCCAGTTTAGTAGCTTGAACTACTGCTACTATCCTATGCCGCCCTATGATACATTCGTATACTAACTATTCTTTCCTCCCCGTTCCCTTATGATACAACAATGATATCACAGGATAAAAACTTCAAACGGGTAATGGCGCGATTTGAAGAGCTGCTCAGTGAAAAGTTCCCCAACCCCGTCAAAATTGACACTTACAATCCAGCATCCATTATTCCTATGGGAGGTAATAATGCACAATGTTGTATCGTTGCTTCTACGAGTTTGTCAAATGGTCAATCATCAGCTGAAAATATTCTAGGCAGAGTGCTAAAGAGGACCTTGGCGCCAGGAGGAGGAGGAGTTAGTAAACCTCCAACCCACCTTGTTGTGGTCAGTCCTGTTGGTACGGAACGTATTGAGGTGTTTCCTTACTCCATGCAAAATATGATGGGAGGAAAATTGAAAAAGGCGAGGGAAGTAGAAGAGTCATTCATTTCCACCGTCAAGGGTCGGTTCATTGCTGATTCTTCTGTCCCTTCGTTGGATTATACCATTCTTAAATTGGGTGACATTGTAGACGATGAAAAGATTGCATCTGGGAAGGATGGTGTCATGAATATTCAACCTGGCGATTCTTTAGATGGTAAGGTTGGCGTTGAGGCTGCTGCAAACACTCTATTACAGGCAGTTGTCTTGCAACCAAATGCAAGAAATGCAACATTATCCGTGGTTGGAGCAATGGGTAAGAATGATGCTATGGAACAAGATGTGTGGGCAGATTGGTTCCTTCGTCTCGATGGTCCAGAATTGTGGAGAAGTGAAGTTCTTGTACTTGGAGACGAGGACTTGGAGCGCAAGTTTGAAGAGCTTGCTTCGTACGTGGAACAATGGTCTGATCGCTTCAAAAAGGGCGCAAAGGGGACTGGATTGACCACGCCTGTTTCGGTGGTTCCTTCGAGATTTGGAAAGGGAAATGATGCTCCCAATGTACTTCGGAAGTTTGGTGTCAGGCTTGAATTCAAGCAGACTAAAACTGGTGCAGCCTACAAAACGGCGTCAGAAGAGAAAGAACTCGAATCCAATCAGCCTGGAAACAACTCTCCAATCAGCAACTTGAGACAAAAGAGAGAAGGAGGAATTGAGATATTAGTAGAAGAAGTTAAGGCGGGAGGCAAGAACGAGTTACGCGTCCGTGCAAAGAGGTGCAATATGGATGATAACACCGCTGTAAAGGAAATGAGTGAAGAGACTATTCTAAAAAGAGTAAGAGAAGCTGTGGAAGTTTGGAAGAAGCAGCAATAGGCATTCCATAGAGAATAGATTTGTCTAATATAGTTGTTCTATACGAGCATCAAAGTCTTTCATTTCATTTTTCCCTTGCACATTTGTACACGCCGCCCTCTATTTCGATGATCAGTCCAATAAAACCATCACCTTGTCCCTCTTCTTCAGACCCCATTTTGTTTTAGTGAAAATAGAGACCCTAGCAGTTTTTCATCTTCCTCTTTGTCAACAGATTCGAATAAATCATCGAGTTTTGACCCGATTTGTGACCATTCTCCATTGTCAAAGTCTATATCTCTGAGATCAAACACCTTTGGATCCTTTGCTGGTGGCTTACAATTAACTCCTTCGCAGCACTGCTTTTGCTTCTGCTGATGTTGAATTAGGCTACGCTGGCTCTGCTGTTGAAGATGCAATACCTGCTTTTGATGCTCCGTTAACATATTACTATTGCAATCGTCAAGTTCGAGATTCTTCTTAAACATTCCAGCAGTCTCGTTTGCTGAAAAGTTGCTTGGCCAGAAGGCTTCGGAGTCCATCATAGGATTACATCCTTCGTAACATTCCACCTTATCATTCACTAGGAAATCAATGTGAGGTTGCCTGCCAGGAGGTTTGTGAACTATTGCCTGATGCCCGCATATTCCTTCAAGACGATGCAGATGCCTGGAATGCATACATTCCTTTTCCTGACTTGGTTGAGAATGCGAATGTGCAATTGAATGCGAGTGTGAATGCGAGTGTGCATGCGAATGTGAATCGTCACCAAAATGGTTCTTCTCGACAGGTTCTGGATGCATCCTTTTCCGTATCCTTTCTATTCTTTCGCGTTCTTCGTCAAGGGCATTCTGAGCGAATGAGATATAAGCTATGTCACATTCATCAGTTTCGGAATTTTTGAATCCAGCGTTGATCATGGATTTTTTTAACAGAGAAGCAACGTCTGATCTGAAGTTATCAAGAGCAAGTCCGTACCTAGGATCTTGTACTGTGCCAGCTGTAAGATCAAAGCTGGAAAGTAGGCGTGATCTAGCATCTCGGCTAGCATTAGCGTTGAAGTTGATCATGTCGTGCATTTCAGTTTGTGCCGCAACTAAACTTGAACTTGCCTCTGGAAATTCGGAATTAACATTGTCATTAGGTCCTGAAGAGACTACCAAGGTGCTAGTATTGGTACGTGTATGTGCCATACCATTAACCTTGCTATTAGAGTGTGCTAGCTTGTTCCTCTTCTTATTTTTAGACGACGAGGTTGACGAAGAAATATCATCAAAGTCATCATGCACTTCTTCACGGCCGGATCCGGATGGCATGGCTCTTCTTACCCGATCCACTTCATCACATTCGTCTTCAACATCCACTTGCTTTTTCTGCAGCCGAAGTCTACGGCTGAGCTGATTCTTCCTCTGACTCACAGAGACATTGTCAGCATCGTACAAATTCCCATCTTCTGCAGTGTAGAACGTGAAGCCGCCCTTCTGTAGCGCTTCTAGCGGGGAAAGGTCAGAGTTTTCAAATCTAGCTTTGACAGCGGCGTGCATGCGTGGGTCTCCTTTGCGACCGAGCTTCGATGGCTGGTACATCTTTTTCATCTTGTTTGAATTGTCATCCATTGTACTCACAATGCTGCTCATAGAAAGACTGGTTATAAAAGAGCGGAAGGATGATGTATCACCGACACTACTACTGTTCTGTTTTCTGTTCTGTAAAGAAATTTCTTTGGCAGTACCAAGCTGTCCAGTGTCAGACAGTTTGTTTGTGGTTGGCGGGCCGAAATATGGCATGATGCGTGTTGCCGACGTGTCTTCAAAACTTGAAGTTTGTTTCCAAATAAATAACTTTTGTCTCGATTTCGTCCAAATAGTATAATGGCCTAGACCGAGTACAGGTCTGCGGTCAAAATGACTCGGGACAAGTATTTATAATTGTAGTAACTATTCTAAATAAAATAAGAATCATTGTAACTGAACGTAGTTGTAATAATCTCGATGACCATGTGTCTAAGTACAATTAGGTTGGTCTCAGTCTTGGTCTATGAAGGGTAAAACATCTCAATCCTCTCTGGGTAATGAGTACTGATAAATAGAATGTCAAAATGTCAATTTAGGCTGTAAGGAGAACCACCAATTTTTTCCAATTTGGTTTGTTCCTCCTATCTTAAATCTGTTCAAAAACTTCAAACTCGCTGACATATGTGTAGCCTCAAAATTTGTGTAGTCAAACACGTTACGAATTTCAAAAGCACACAGGGCCAACATGGGTAGAAGGAAAAGAGCACAAAGCGATGACTATGATGATTCAGTTGAGCGCCATTACTTCCAAAAGGGAAAGAAGGCAAAAGACGAACCCGGCACAAATGAACCCAAGTCTGCAGAAGAAATAGAGCGCTTAAGTGCAAAGAAGAAGGAGAAAAAACTGAGACAGAAGGAAAAGAAACTAGCTGCGCAAAAAGTCGAAAAGGAAAGGCAAGCAGCTGGAGCGCTTCAGAAGGAAGAAGTTAAGAAGCAAGTCAAGACAAAAAAGAAAGAAAAAGCGATTGAAAAGAAGGAACCTGCCTTGGGAGAATTCATCAAAACTCATAAAGGCGTTAAATACTGCGACGTGGAAATTGGGAAAGGTCCAGTCATCGAGGATAGAAAGAAAGTGCGAGTCAAGTACGTTCTTCGAGCTAATGATAAGCAGGGGAAGATAATAGATTCTGGAGGGAACTTTGGATTCAATATGGGAAAAGGAGAAGTGATTAGCGGATGGGAGATCGGGTTGCTCAGAATGAAACAAGGTGGCACTCGGCACATCATTGTCCCTCCACAGGCTGGATATGGTTCAAAAGATATAGGAGCAGGTGCTAGCGGTCTCTTATACTTCGAGGTGACACTCCTCCATTGCTAGAGAACATACATAAGATTGCATGTCGAAATTCCCAATTTGAACATGCACCTCATTTCTTGGCATATTGCTAGATGATTGTATTTGTATTGTCCTTTCGGTAACTGTACTACTGTGCCACTCGAAAGTATCCAAAGCTATGACTAATGCATAGAATTAAAACCACGTCACCACTTTATCTTGCTAATCGCTTTCGGATTTTACAAAGCGCGCTTCAACTACACTTCGTCGTGAATTGGAGGATCATATTTACCATGAACAGTGTGCATACATTCCTCATGAATCAACAGAGACAGCGAGTAGCGGCATTATTGTTGATGCGAAAGAGTGATCCATTGAGTGGTCACCACTTCAATGCACGGCCTGAGTTGGCACTACTTGTATTTGTCGGCTGAGTATTCGTAGAGGCGTTCAGCTGTTGTAAAACAACGCTCGCCAAACAATAATTGTTGCCTCTCCTCCTCCGCCGATTGATTTTTTTTAATTGTTTTAATTTAGAGACCGTTAGAGAACAGTTTATCTCGTACATATATCGTCAAAAACAGCCACCCACCACGATCCACGATGCCTGCTGAACTACTATTACCGTCGTCTATCGGTGTACTACCGGTATGACCGACCGGTATGGACATAAACCAGGGAGGCACATTAGCAGACCTGTCGTCGCAACCTACGAATCATTCTCATGAGGCCGCGGTGCTTGCTATTTGTTCCACGATTTCATTCTCTCGCAATTGCACAAGTTCTTGACATTGCTTCAGCTTTCTCCTTCTCTCCAAATCCATTTGCTGCACAAACTCGATCAGTTCCGTACATTTACTCTATCATGAACACTGGGCAAAGTCAACCACCTACCAAAAGGTTTTGTGCGTCCATTTCGCATTCTATTTCTAACTCTGCGTCTGGATCTTCTTCGTCGCCAATCTCAAGAATATGTTGTCCAAAATGCCATGGAGAAGGACAAATTCGTTCTAGAAGAAGGCGTACCAAAAAGCAGAAACGAGCTAATCAACATGCAAAAGATAATGGTCTGCCACTACCTCCACCACCTCCTCTCATAATGGATCCCTGTCAAAATTGTGGTGGAACTGGCATTGTTTCATCTCTTCATGAATCTGTGAACAATGATTCATGTTTACCCCGAGTGAAAACAGATACTCATGTGGGGATAGTTGGAGGTGGTATTGGAGGTTTAGCATTGGCGCTTGCTTGTCAGCACCGAAATATACCATACACTGTTTACGAAAGAGATCTGCATTTTGATGAAAGATCGCAAGGTTACGGCCTCACTATGCAGCAAGGTGGAAAGGCTCTTCAGGCTTTAGGTTTGGAGACAACTGGTAGTGATAGGCTAATGGGAAAAGGGATCCATTCCAAAAGACATAGAGTACATTTGCCCGATGGAACCCAAATTGGAGAATGGGGGATGAAAGTCTGGGGTAGACCAGATACGAAGAAAGAAGACGCAAAGAGACAGAATGCTCATATTGCAAGGCAAGAATTGAGGCGAGTTATCTATGACCAAATTAGGGAGAAAGAAAGGATATCATGGGGGCACAAACTACTTTCCTATAAAGAAGGAGAAGACGGCGTTATAATGACGTTTGCAAAGAAGAATGCATCAGGGACAAAGGAAGAAGTTGTGCATAACGCATCTTGTTTAGCTGGGGCTGATGGTATTAGGAGTGCAGTTCGTCGGCAAAAGATTGGGGATGAAGTTTCTCCTATGCGATACTTAGGCTGCATTGTGATTCTTGGAATTGCGCCAAGCCCACAGAGTTCAGATTTGACGAGTGATAATGAATCAGTTTTTCAGACAGCAGACGGAACAACTCGACTATACGCCATGCCTTTTTCGAAGAAAGGTCAGGAGACAGCAAATGCGTCTACTTATTTGAAACAAGAAAGTGGCAATGGCGAGACAATGTGGCAGCTTTCATTTCCCATGAAAGAGAGCGAAGCAATTATATTAAGTGAGAAAGGGCCTGGAGCTTTGAAATCCGAGGCTCTGAAAAGATGTGGCGAATGGCATTGTCCCATACCAGAATTACTTCGGGACTCGCCTATAGAGCTCATCTCTGGCTATCCCGTCTATGATAAAGATATTTTAGATGATATCCTTTTTAGGATGGGTTCGGAAGGGGATAATCCTAGTAGTAAGGTGACATTACTAGGAGACTCGGGGCATCCTATGAGGTACGTTGCCTTTTTTAAATTCGCTTGTATGAGAAAGTCCTACCATTCTTATCAAGCTTATTTTTCTTTCATTTTTTGTCATAGCCCTTTCAAGGGACAAGGAGCAAATCAAGCGTTGCTAGATGCAGTACTACTAGCGAGGGCGATTTATAAGGTTTTCAGAGATGAAGTATCGGACCATGCAAGTCCTCCTTCCTTGGAGGAAGTCTTGACAGAATACGAAAGCAGTATGCTCAAAAGAAGTGCAGGAAAGGTCAAAGCGTCAGCCGAAGCTGCGATTTTTTTGCATACTGAGGCGGCTATATCTGAGGGGAATATTACAAGAGGAGCTGCTGCTGCGGCGAATAAATAATATAACTTTACAATATTGAATATGCATCATTATTCTACAAGACAAGAAGCTAGTCACTACTGCAAACACGGATGAAATAATCAACGGTTCCTTCCATACGAAACCTTTACCTTGCCTCTTCTCTTCCTCGTCGACAATACATGTTGTCGTTTAACTGCTGCTTTCTTTGCCTCCTTAGCTTTGATGATTTCGTCCAAACGCTGAAGAGAACAGATCGGATGCACTAGCCGCTTCATTCTGTCTACGATTGTTTCACGGGCAGATTCTCGATTCTCGCCAGTTTTTCGGTTTTCCACTCCTTCGAAGGAAGATTTGGTTGAAGAGGAAGTGCGACCAGTTACAGATGCGCTTGATTTGGATGTCACGTTTGGCGAACAAATTGAAGAGGTGGGATCGTGAAAATCTCTTGAAGATTGTGATCTAATCTCCGTCTCATCTCCAAAATCCAAATAGCGCGGCGAGTCCTGTGTATTGGAGATTGGACTTTGCTCAGAGTCTCCCGCCGATTTTGTCGAAAAAAAAGATGGTTCGTCAGCATCCTTTAAGGAAGTATAATGGTCTCTGTTTCCGTCATGATCAGCCGAATCAAGGTCGTTCTTTGCATTTTGACTTGAACTTTCGCTTTCTGAACCAGTGTGGCACTCAGCACTGAAATCATTGCTCCCTTCATCATGTGCATTCTCACTATTTGCAACTGGAGAAGGAAGCGGATTGCCTTCGTGATTTGATTCAAAGCGGCTGGATCCAGGAGCCTCTGTACCTTCTTCGTGAGCAGACATTTTTTGGCTAGAAGAGTTTAGCTGTGGTAGATTTTTCGGAGCTGGTGATGAGGGACCAGAAACGCCGTGGCCGAATGATTTGCGTTTGGAGATATCATACTGTTCCGGATCTTTACAGATTCCTTCTTCGGAGGCAGACAATTTTTGGTTGGAAGAGTTCAGCTGTAGATTTTCCGGAGCTTTTGACGACGTAGTAGTTGCAACACTCTGGCCGTCGTTTTTGCGTTTGGAGATAATATCCTCTACTGGATCTTTATAGATTTCAAATGTGCCCCCTTGCATATGGACAGCAACAACATCCTCTTTCGCGTTCTCCGTTTGTATCGTATCATTTCCGTCCTCCTGGTCCGATTCTTTTCTGTTTCCGTATTGAATTTCAGTTGCCCCCGTCGGCAATGCATTATCTTGAAACGTTTCCTCTTCGGTATATCCATTATCATGATCACCATCATATCCGTGTCGCATGTGGTCCCCTTGTTCCATACAAATTTCACCCTCCCCGTCATGCTCTGAAATTCTACTTTTTTCATGCGCACGGATCTCAACAGGATGCTGAGACACAACTGGACAATGCCAAGTAGATCCAAAATCAGGGTGTACATAATATGCCTTGTTCTTTGATCTTGATACCTTGACTCTCCAACCGGGCGGCAGTTTGGGGTGAGTTACCACGGATCCATTCTCACTATCAATCGTCTCTACCGTGGCATCATCCCTGTCATCGAATTTCCTTCTAGATTGCTGCAAAGTCTGGGTGTCATTTAACCCGTTTGTAGAGGCACTTGATTTATATAATTTCTTTTGATGTTCAATCTTGGAACTTGAAGCATCTTTCAAAGTCATGGTTGCCGTGGCCAGTTTCGAGTTCTTCTCCTTGATATTTCCATTCAGCTCGTCGGTTCCGTCCCTTTTCCTCCTTTTCTTTGCAATCTCTCCAATATCATCCTTCTTCCAAGCCCCCTTGGAATCTTCATGCTTTACCATCCCATCATGATCATCACCATCAATTGACATGGTTAAAATGCTCTCTTTCGAATCACATCTCTTGATAGGAATGGTGGCTCCCAACATTGTCGCGGAACAAAGAGTCAAATTAGAATTCCAAGAGGAAGACGATGTCACTCTCTTTCCACCACCACCACAACTATCCATTAGTACTTGTAGCACATGGCCATTATCCGCTTTGGTGTTTCGTGCACGTTGGAGTAATCCTTTGCTGACGATTGGACAACCGTTGGAATCAATAATGGTAGATGAATGAAGTGTTAGTTCTTTGGAACGCAAGCGGGATTTTGTTGAATGCTGTTCCTCATTCTTGTTCTTGTAGATTGTATGCTCTTGTTTCTCGATTTGTTTCTGCCCCTGTTGAGACACATCGCCATAGCCCTGGTTGGAACCGATATTGATATTTCTCTCATAAAAGTTGGAAGCATCAGTTTTACCGCTATCGCTATTGTCATCGCCGCTCATCAATTTAGAACAAGGCTCCGTATCATCTCCGTTACCGTTCTCATTGCTGCACGTACTTTCTGCACCAGCATCCGAAGAGGAATCAAGTCCAAGGGAATCAGAACTGCAATCCATGCTACAATCCGAATCATGACCTAAATCAGCTTGTTTGATTTCTGTTGGACGAGATAGAGACTGTTGTTGTTGTTCCTTCTCCACTGCATTATTACTTTCATTTCGCGTTCTTGCGTCGACATGAGTGGACTTGGGACTGAATATGGAGTTGTTCCGTGGTGCATGTACGGCACCAGTTCCAAATTGCTGCGTGTGACTGGATTGAACCGAACGACGCTGCTGTTCTATTTTGTGACGATTGGAGATTCGAGGTGTTATTTCATCGCCATTGCCATTGTCATTACCATTACTGACATTATTGCCATTCCCTCGAAGTCGATTGCGCACATTTTGCTCGGACGATTCTTCGGCTTGGATCGTAGCCTTTCCCGCACCATTGACATTTCCTCTGCTGGTCTTCTTACGATAATTGATATTATCATTCGTATTCGTATTAGCATTGGCATTCGAATCAGTTCCCGTAGCCACAATGTCTTGTTGTTTGGGGTAAAGATTTGTGGATTCGTGGAGGACATTCTTTCGCTTTCTTCTTCTCCGCGACGTGACTGCGGCAGCCATTGACGCTTCCACGAGAGATGACAGTGTATCGTCACTGCTCATAGAGTTTCCAGTAGCAGTGTTGGTGGAGGGATTTCTACTCGTCTCTTTCTTGTTCTTCTGTCGTCCTATCCGACTGATAGTAGTAGTGCTGGTGGAAGAAGAGCAGGCGATGCCGCGCGTCTTTCTAGATTTTGTCATTTGAGAAACGCAAGAAATTGTAGAATCAATCAATCGACAGTCTCAAAATGAACTGGTTCTACTGTGGCTACAAGGTGGTGTACGATGATTGATTGGATAAGCAGTGAGTGTAATGTAATGAATGCGTTGCAATGCCAACAGAGGAGCAGAGGAGCGCGTTTTGTTCAGAAGAGATGTCGAAGTGTCTCGCTCCTCCTCAGGGCGACCAAAATTGAAAATGCGCGCTGGCTAAGAATTTAATAGCCTTTTTTATGAAACTAATTTCCCTTCATCATTGTTAGGTTTAGTCTTCACTCGCATGGACGTCACAACTCTAACGGTGGTTCTACACCATCATGTCATTTCAGGAGGATGCTTCATCCTTC
>Ga0115005_10004430_pt1 | contig 11141 bp, 8 predicted proteins | sample ArcOceMetagenome_FD_87163 | JGI IMG/M metagenome (GOLD analysis project Ga0115005, IMG submission 87163) | Marine eukaryotic phytoplankton communities from Arctic Ocean - Arctic Ocean - Greenland ARC118M Metagenome | ecosystem: Environmental > Aquatic > Marine > Oceanic | place: Arctic Ocean...
CGGCTCTCTTTGTAAGCTAAACCCAAAGCGTTCTTTTACCGTTGCTATAATCGTATCGGCAAAGGCAATTACATCAGCAGCGATAGTTTCTGAAGCGCTGCTATCGCCGTAATGAATAAGCACTAGCGCTTGGTCTTTGTGCATGCCTAAATTACCGCTTCGCTTACCTTTAAATCCACATTGTTCAATTAACCATGCGGCAGGAATTTTATAGCCGACATTATCGCTAAACTCTTTATTGCTGTATTGAAAATGTGGCGCGTTAGGATGCTGCGCTAAAAATGTATCTAGCTGCTGCTGGTTAATGGCTATATTTTTAAAGAAGCTGCCGGCATTAGGGAGCTGCTTAGGGTCGGGCAGTTTTTCTGAACGAATAGCGATAACGGCTTTGGCAACTGAAAGTGCATCAATAGCATTTAATTTTTGCTGTTCTATTCGAAGTTTAAGGGCTGGATAACTTAGCTGAGGGCTAAAGCTTTTATTTAGCTTAAAAACAACCGAGGTGATAACGGTTTTGGATGCTAAGGTTTGCTTGAAAATACTATCACGATAGGCGAACAGGCACTGCTCTGCTGTAAGCGTGTTTATGGCTAGATTTTCTGAGCTATTTTCTTCCAGATTAATAAAGTTAACGCTATCGATAAGTGAAGATACTTCACAGCCATAGGCACCAATGTTTTGAATGGGCGCAGCACCTACACGACCAGGAATTAATGCTAAATTTTCTAGCCCATACCATTGGGCATCAATACTCTGCATTACCCATTCATGCCAGTTTTCGCCAGCGCCTACTTCTATCCAAATATGATTATCAGTTTCTTTTATTTTTTCTACGCCGAGCAATTGAATATCGAGCACATGCGCATCAATCGTTTCCTGTAAAATAACATTGCTGCCCTCGCCTAATGGGATTGTCGGTAATGCCTCTGCATAGCTAAAAGCAATCGCTTGCTGAAGTGCTTCTAGGTTGTTAATTTTACTGTAGGCATTAGCCGATGACGATAAGCGCAAAGTGTTGTGATCTTGCAGATTAACGTTACGTTTAATCATGATTGTGTTTGTTTGGATTGGCCCGATTCTAATGAAGACTTCATGGTAGATAACAGCGTCTTTGAGGCGTCTTCGACTAAATCAATGACATTGTCGAAGCCACTTAAACCGCCGTAATAGGGATCGGGGACTTCCTTCGTTTCTGAAAAATTATTGGCATAATCAAGAAACAGCTCAAGCTTGCCAGGGTAATCGCTAGGGCACATAGCTTGAACATCTAATAAGTTTTGCTTATCCATCACGAGAATGTAATCAAACTGACCAAAGTCACTACCGTTTATTTGGCGTGAACGTAAATGGCTTAAATCATAACCGCGTGCCAATGCTGCACTTGCTGAGCGCTCATCGGGTGAGTGTCCAATATGCCAATCACCTGTTCCGCAAGAGTCGACAGTGATATTTTTCTGAAGCCCAGCCTCTCCAACCATTTGCTCGAACACACCATGTGCTGTTGGTGAGCGACAAATGTTGCCTAAACAAACAAATAGAACCGATATGTTACTCATAATGTTTGTCCTGCAGTAAAGAGTCCCGAAGTGAACAATGCTCGAACGCGCTCTAAATCTTCGATTGTGTCTATACCACTTGGTAAGCTAATGCTGGCTTCTTCACAGTGAATGTTGACGCCGTTATCTAAGGCCCGTAATTGTTCGAGAGATTCCGCTTGCTCGCCCGGTGTCATAGGCCAAGCCACAAACTGATTAAGCACTTCTACTCTATAGGCATATATTCCAATATGGCGATGCCACTGAATACTTCCGCTTTCTGGCATGGCATAAAGCTGAGCAATATCACTGCTTGCTGTAATCGAGTCTAATGATGGCCAGCTTCGTAGCCAGGGCACTGGCGAGCGAGAGAAGAGCTGAGCATAGCCGTTTAGATTGCGCACCACTTTCACAGCGTTAGGGTTAAGGATGTCTAGCGGGTCAATGATACGCTCACAGAGGGTCGCAATACCTGCATGGGGTTGAGATAACAGGTTTTCAGCTACTTGGTTAATAACCGCGGGTGGAATCAGGGGTTCATCCCCTTGGACATTAACCACGACATGATTGTCGTCATATTTTTTTTTGCTGACAACTTCTTGTAGGCGATCGGTGCCCGACGGATGATCAGCAGAGGTCATAACGACCTGCCCGCCAAATCCAGTAACAACTTCGGCAATGCGCGGATCATCAGTGGCAACTAAAACTTCATCGGCTTTACTCTGGCAAGATTGCTCATAGACACGCTGTACCATTGGTTTACCAGCGATATCTAACAGTGCTTTACCAGGCAGTCGGGTTGAGCCAAAGCGAGAGGGAATGATAATGGTAAATGACAAAAGGGATCTCCGAAACGTTAACTAGCGAGTTGCGCGCATAAATCAGCCGTCATTTGGCTATCAATATTGGCGCTAACATCAATCGCGTAAAGCGGCAGTGTGCTCTGCTTAAAGCTGCCACATTTAACCGCATCTTTTGCTGTCATTACAATAGCTGCATGCTTATCTAAGTCGCTCTCAGTAAAAGCCAAATCACTCTCAGTAAAAACCAAATCGCTCTCTTTATAGCTGTAATGATCAGGAAAAGCATGCTCAATGATGCGAGGTGCATTTTCATTGTTGGATAATAGCAGACGTACGGCATTAAAAAACCGCTCAGGATGACCAATGCCAGCGACTAAGTGAATGACGCTGTAACGGTTAAGATACATTAGGTCTGCTGGCTGTAAACTATTATCGCGCAAATCCCTTAGGCCCGTAATAGCCATATTGAGTGAGTATTGAGCTTGCTGGCCATGCGACCTTTGCTTGCTGACCAAGCTTTGAAGCTCTGATGAGGGCTCACCATTAAACACAACCATATCTACGTTATTAAGCCGCTCTAAAGGCTCTCGTAACGGCCCTGCTGGCAATAACCGCTGATTACCAAAGCCACGCGCCGCATCGACTAACACAACCTCTATGTCGCGAGCTAAGGCGTAATGCTGCAAGCCATCATCGCTCAGTATTATGTCGCAGTCGGTTTCTTTAACCAGCAGATCTACCGCTTCTATGCGACGAGGGCAAACAATCACCGGCATAGAGTGTAATGCTTGAGCAATATGGACAGGTTCATCGCCTACCCAAAATGGATCGCTGTCGGCATAAACCCATGTGGGAGAAGCCTTTTTATTTCCATCTCCATTTTCATTTCCCTTACCCTTTCCCTTAGCTTCTAAATATAAGCCTCCATGCCCTCGACTAATAACGCCCGGCTTCCAACCTTGGGCGGCTAATTGTTGAGCTAGGGCTATTAAAAGCGGTGTTTTACCTGTGCCGCCGGCAGTGATATTGCCAATAACGATAATTTTTATGGGTAGGTTATCTTTGCGGCTAGCAATGCCTTTGCGTTTATTGTTGTCTGCAATAGTCTGGTAAAGAGATGAAAGTGGCGAAAGTAATGCAGCAGCGAGAATAGACAGTTGGCTTTGTCCGTACCAAACGCGGATGATTAATGATTCTATGGCTTTTTTTATAAGATTCATATTAATGACATTTATTCGCTTTTGGCTTTAAGGGCTTATTTAATAACCCCGTTTATCAAGTTGAGTCGTTATACCCTTATTATCCTTCAGCTTCTGGCTGGGTGGTAATGTTTATTTTGGTAAAACCCATACCTCCAGCAATATCAATAATTTTGACAACGGCTTGATAGGGAGACGTTGCATCGGCAGTAACGGTTAAAGGGGTTGATAAATCACCTTGAGACAAATTCTTTAAAGCGCTTTCTAGGGTCTCTCTATCCGTATTGATCAGCGCGCGACCATCTATACGATAAAAGCCGTTATTATCAATTATCACTTCTAAGGATACCGTCTCTTTAACGATCTCTTCAGCGTTTACCGCTGTCGGTAAGTTGAGCGTTAAATGAGTCTCTTTAATAAACGAGGTCGAGACCATAAAAAATATCAATAGTAAAAAAACAACGTCTATTAACGGTGTTAAATTAACATCAATAGCGGCCTGCTTTTGTCGTTTAAACTGCAAGGTATTTAATCCTTATCTCTCTGTTTATGACTATGACGATAAACTTTGGCTATAAATCATCACGGCTTGTCTTTTAATATATGTACATATCTATAGTTGCTTGAATAGCTGCATAAATAGTTGCGCGTTAAAGAGTCGTTGGCTTAATACTGACATCTCTTTCGCTGTGTAAGGCATCAACCAGCTTAGTTGCTTCTTGTTCCATAGTGACAACAACGGTATCAATTTTACGTTGAAAATATCGATGCATAATGAGGGCCGGAATTGCCACGGTAAGTCCTGCCGCGGTGGTAATAAGCGCCTCAGAAATACCGCCTGCTAATAACGCAGCATTGCCAGCACCGTGAATCATGATATCGCTAAATACTTTTATCATGCCGATAACCGTACCTAACAGCCCTAATAAGGGAGTGACAGAAGCGATAGTGCCAAGCGTGTTTAGGTAGCGCTCCATATCGTGAACAACATAGCTGGCAGCTTCTTCAATGCTTTCTTTCATCACATCTCGGCCGGCATTGGTATTGCTTAAACCAGCGGCCAGTATTAAACCTAATGCAGATTCACGGCGTAATGATTTAATCGCATTGCTATCAAGGCGCCCGGCTTGAATGTTTTTCCAAACAGTAGCGAGTAAATTACTCGGCGCTAATTTTGAACGGTTAAGCGTCCAGAGCCGTTCTAAGCATATCGCTACGGCAACTATTGAGCAGAGGATGATGGGTATCATTAACCAGCCACCCGCTTTTATGAATTCCAGCACGCACAAGTCTCCTATCAAATGTTTGGACGGTTATATATTAGTTACTTTGAGCACTGGCTTAGGTAAGGCTTGGTGTTTACAGTAAGCTCGTTTTATATATCTTACGACTTTATCGTATTAAATGGCTTAGGGGTAATGTCTTCTTTCACAATTGCTATATTTTACAAAGAGAGATGCTCCACACTTTCTATTAATATCGTGTAAATGCTAATGCTCTAAATGCTGATGCTACAGATGGTCATGCTACAAATAATGGCGCTATTAATTGATGGCACCGATACATTGGCTACCGTGGCTGAAGTCTTGCCAAAAATGTTGAGTGCTGAATTTTGTACAATAAGCTCCCTGCCATTCGCCATTATGATAGATAAATTGCAAAGCGCCCAGTTGATCTGATCGGTATATGGGTACTTCTCTGTCCAAATAACGCGCAAGCACCTTAGGGTGAGGATGGCGGTAACGATTGCGATGACCAGCTGATACCAAGGCGACAGATGGCTGAACCGCTGAGAGCAGTGCAGGACTCGATGATGATGCGCTGCCATGATGCGGTACAATTAAAAGCGCTGAACTCAATTTAGATCTTATTGTGCTGACAAGATGGCTTTCAACGCGACGACTAATATCTCCCGTCAAAAGCGCTAATGCTCGCTCTGAATGTTTGCTTGCTACTCTGAGAACACAAGATTGATCATTCTCACTGCTAAATGCAATAGTGGAAGGATGAATTATCTCAAAGACTATTCCATCTTGCTCCCATTGCTGCCCTTCCCTGCATCTATTAAGTCCATTGTTTGCCATTTCTTTTGTATCGCTTACTTGGTTTTGGGGTCGGCTTATTGATGATATATCTGCCGACCCACCTAATAGCCAGTCTCTAACATTACCGAATTCATTAAGGTAATTGGCACCGCCAGAATGATCGTTGTCACCATGGCTGACGATAACAGTATCTAAGGCTTCGATTCTCATGGTTGCTAAGTAAGGCTCAATAACATTACTTGCTGCATTGGATGTCTCAGAAAATTGGGGGCCCGTATCGTAAAGTAAGTGATAATTACGTGTACTTAAAAGAATGGCAGACCCTTGCCCTACATCTAATTGGGTGAGTATAAGCTCACCTTCTTTAAGCATATGATGCTGAGCGTTAACGCGAAAATTAAGTGGGTTAATTATAACAATCCAAATAATTATAGCGGCTGCATAAGCGGGTAACCCACGCTTGCCTAACAAAATTATAATGCTGATTAATGTTATGCCGAAAAAAATTGGCTTAAGTGGAGTTTGATAAGACACCGTTTCAATATTGAAAGGGCCATGACGAAGGTTGCGAGCGAAGCTCTCTAGTGCGTTTAATAATAATAAAATCCAGCTGAGAAAAAAGTCAGCAACAGCAAATAGATTTTCTGCAATCGATAATGAAATGTATGAGCTTAGAAGGCCTGCTATTCCCGCTGGAACAACCGTTAATGAGACTAGTGGTATTGCCAGTAAGTTCGCGATAGGTGTTAGTAGAGAGCTTTGGCCTGTGAAGAGTGAAAGCACAAGTGGCATGGCCACAAAAATAGCCAGCTGCGCTAGGCCAAAAACCATAAGTTTTTCTCGGCAATTACTTATCCATATTAGCCATGAATGTTTAGATGTAGTTGTTGATGAAGGTGTTGATGAAGGTGTTGATAAGGTTGTTGATGAAGGTGTTGATGAGAATGTAGTATTGGAAAAGCGCATGGCTCGAGATGCCCATAACAACATCGCAACCGCTGAAAATGAGAACCAAAATCCTGCTGAAAGAACCGCTAGTGGATCGATAATGACAATAATAAGCGCAGCTAAGCTTAGCGTTTGAAGTAAATGTGTTTGCTTGCGCAGTATAACCATAACTAAAAAACAGCTAAGCATAATTAAGGCGCGACGAGTTGATAATGAGAACCCGGCAACAATGGCGTAAAAGGTTGCGATGGGTAATGCCGTAATAGCAATAATTAATATTCTTGGCCGATAGTGCATAGCAATGGGAAAAAGCCAAAGCAGGCTTTTTACTAATAACGCAGCAAAGAGCGCAGCCACACCAATATGTAAGCCAGATATTGCAAGTAGATGAGATGTGCCAGTTCGCTTTAAAAGCTGTTTATCATTGGGGTTTAGATCACTTCTATCGCCGAGTAACAGCGCCTTGAGTAAGCCTTCATTGTTAAGTCTGGAGAGTGGCTCAGCTAGTGCTTTAACGCGTGAATCACGAATACGTGTAAGCCAATGAGTCCGCCCCTCATTCATTAGCTGTGCGCTATCTGAAGAGCGGATGTATCCTGTTGCATCAATCCGCTGGGAAAATAAATAGCGAACATAATCAAAGCCACCAGGATTGCTATTTCCTCGAGGCTTTTTTAAACGCACAGTAAACTGCCATTGCTGACCGCTCTGAATATTTAAATACTTATAATTGTTTATCTGGATAACGCGAGGTTTATAGTGGCTGTTATTATTATGAGAATTAAGGTTATCAGCATTAAGGTTGTCAGCATTAAGGTTATCGAATTGATTAACCTTAAATAAAAAACGTTGATAAAAGTTTTGCTGGCGGTAGCTCTCGAGCTTATGTCGCTCAACTAGGCCGATAATCGTACCCGTGATAACGATATCGGATCCGTCTAAGTGGCTGGGCAGTCTGCTATTGAGTTGTGATTGTGCTATTGACTGCGCATAAATGGCTGCTAATAAAAATAATAGAATCGCATCAATAAGTGTTTTAAATCGTACTTTATTTCGGCTGTTTAGAGAGTGGATTGCCAGAGCTTTTAACATAGCCTTAAACAGCAAAAAGCGAAACAGTAAAAAGCTGAAAGTTAAAGCGATAAAGAAATTAAAAAGTGATGAAGGCTGAAAGTAAAGGCTTAGCCAGCTATTGTTTTGTAGCGCAAACGGTAAGGTATTTGAAAAGCAGAGCGTAGTGATGCCGACAAGAATCGGTAGTATTTTAAACATAGTTAAACTCCTTTTAACTGTATTTAAATAAATAAAGGTTTATATGCGGTCAGCTATTAAGTTGTTCCTGTAAACAGCTGTATTTACTGGAGTATTCCACCCTACTTCGAGTAAGTTATCAATTACCCTTTATGGATACTAGCTTGTCCAGATTGCTTTAAATTATCCGCTATAAATAGCGTAACGCCTTAGCAGGTAAAACACTTGCAGCACGCCATGCGGGATACAAGGTTGCTAGCAGGCTCATTGTTAATGCAACTCCACAGACTAAAAAGATATCGCTTGCCTTAATCTGTGAAGGTAAATAGTTTATTGGATAAATATCCGTTCTTAGCAGTTCAACCCCTAACAAAAACTCTATACCGCCGACTAATGAGGGGGCTGCTAAAGCTAATAGGCATCCAGCGACTGCGCCAAGCACACAACCAATAATAGCAATAAGCATTCCTTGAATAATAAAGCTAAATAACACACCGCGACGCGTAAAACCTAAGGTGCGCAATATAGCGATGTCTGTTCTTTTATGTTTAACCACCATGCCTAATGTCACAAATACATTGAAAACGGCAACAGCGATAATGCTCGTTAATAATAAGACCACCATTTGTCGTGAGAGTTGAATGGCTGTATAAAGATTTCCGAACGACTGTGTCCAATCGCTAATGCGAACGGGTAACTGATGATTAATCGCTAAGTGAGTCGCTATTCGTCGCGCTTCAAATATATCCGCCACCTGTAATTGTATACCTTGAATTTGCCCACCTAATTGCATGATGCTTGCAGCGTCATTAAGGTTGATTAAGCCAATACCATTATCGATCTCAGTGCCGGTAACCAAGGTGTCACTTAGCGTAAAGGAATGACTGACGGCGCTACTTGCGACACTACTTTCTATACTACGTGCAGCAGAGCTATTGATGCTGCTATCGGGCACCATTAAACGTAACTTATCACCGGGTAATAAACTCAACTGTTTGGCGACACCCGATCCTAGTATAAGGCTTTTTTCTGGCAAACCTTTAGGCTGATTAATAGCGTTGGCTGTTTGCTGATTCGAGCTTAAGTAAGCCTTCATCAACGTGCGGACTTTGCTGTAGTCAACACCTTGTATCAGTACAGGTTGTACGCGATTAGCTGCCACAGCCATGGCTTTAAATTCTATGATGGGTTGAGCATGAATAACGTCGGCTTCAGATTCTAAGCGACTAACCATGCCCTGCCAGTCATCTATGGGAGCAGCAAACCAGAGCGTGGCATGCGGTGCTAAGCCTAATATGCGTTCACGAAATTCTTTTTCAAACCCGTTCATTACCGATAGCACAACAATTAATAGCGCAATCGCTAGGCTAAGCCCTGCAATAGAAACCGATGAGATAAAAGACACTAAAGCATTGCGTTCTCTGCCGGCAAAAAAACGCCAACCTAAAAATATGCTTGTATTGCCAAAATGCTGCGAAGCACTGGCTTTATTTGGGGTGGTTTTCACTGGGTCGACGTTATTCACGCTTGTCGCTCAAGACGGCAGGCTTCTAAACGATAAATACTGTCCATTCGTGCCGCAACATTTTGATCATGTGTGACAACAATAAAAGCGGTATTTAATTGCTTAGATAAATCATCCATTAGTCTTTCAATACTATCGGATGCTTGGCGATCTAGGTTGCCCGTAGGTTCGTCCATTAAAACGCAGGCGGGATTATTGGCAAGCGCGCGTGCTATAGCAACACGTTGACGCTCTCCACCAGAGAGTGCCGAAGGCCGATGCGTGGCGCGTTGAGAAAGCCCCACCGAATCTAATAGCTCCGCAGCTCTTTGGATCGATTGCTGTTTGTTTTTACGTGCAATCATAAGTGGCATTAGCACGTTTTCTAAGGCCGTAAATTCTGGCAATAAATGATGAAACTGATAAACAAAACCTAGCGTATTGTTTCGCATGTCAGATAGCGCTTGATCATTAAGTGATAATAATGATTGCCCGAGTATCGTGACATCGCCAGTGGTCGGTTGATCTAAGCCTCCCAATAAATTAAGCAATGTGGTTTTACCCGAGCCCGAGGCGCCAACAATAGCTATTCGCTCTGCGGGCGAAATAGTAAGAGACACTTTGTCTAAAATAGTGAGTTGCTGGCCACCTTCTGAATAATACTTGCCTAGATCTGTGCAGACTAAAACGGGATTAGTTCCTGATTCAGATTGCTGTGTTGCTGTCGGTTTTGAAGTCGTCATCTAACGTCCAATTAATGCTCGTAAGCCAATGCTTCGGCGGGTTCAATACGTGCCGCTTTAGCCGCGGGGTAAAGTGTCGCTAATAAACTAATGACAATAGCTGCGCTACTAACAATAACAACGTCACTGGTTCTTAGTTCAGAAGGTAAAAACGGAATAAAGTAAACGCTAGGGTCAAAGAGTTGCCAGCCACTAAGCGATTCAATGGTTTGTAATAAGCTTCCAATATTGGGAGCAATTAAGACGGCGAGCAACACGCCGGTAAAGGTACCCATTAAACCTATCAATAAACCTTGCAGAATGAACAGTCGGCGAATATCACTCGCGCTAGCACCCATCGTTCGTAATACAGCGATATCACTTCGCTTGTTAGTTACCGTCATCAAAATAATCGATACAATATTAAATGAAGCGACAGCCACAACCGACATGAGCAATACAAAGATCATGATTTTCTCCATGAAAATCGCTCTAAATAAACTGCTGTTTTTTTCGCGCCAATCAATTAATTGTGGTGGGCTATCAATAATATTATCGGCTGCTAGCTGAGTAAGAAGCGATTCACTGATAGCCATAGATTTAAACTGATCATTAACAGCGATGCGAAGCCCTGTTATGTTTTTGCCCATAGCTAAAAGCTTTTGGCTGGCTGCAATATTAGTCATGACCAAGTTTTGATCTAGCTCTGCGCCCACTTCAAATACAGCAACAACTTCAAAGCGTTTTTGACGCGTTACCGGCCCTAATGGCGTAATGCTTACTTTTGGCATAATGATATTGAGCTTGTCACCAGGAATAACACCTAGCTGTCTTGCCAATAAACGACCTATCACAATGCCGTAACGGGTGTCGGCTAGGCGTTGAATATCGCCGGCGATAATATGCTGATGCAGAACGGAGACGCTTTGCTCGCTCACCGTATCGATACCGGTAAGCGTAGCGCTATGAAAACGTTGATTAGCGCTGAGCATAACGGTTGTCTCAACATAAGGCGCAGCACCTACTACATCGGGGTGCTTTAGCAATTCATTGCGGAGTGACGGCCAATCGTGAACTTGAGGTTTAGTGTGAGTGTCGATTTGAGAGTCGATTTGAGAGTTGCTTGCGTCGTTA
>Ga0115005_10004433_pt1 | contig 11137 bp, 7 predicted proteins | sample ArcOceMetagenome_FD_87163 | JGI IMG/M metagenome (GOLD analysis project Ga0115005, IMG submission 87163) | Marine eukaryotic phytoplankton communities from Arctic Ocean - Arctic Ocean - Greenland ARC118M Metagenome | ecosystem: Environmental > Aquatic > Marine > Oceanic | place: Arctic Ocean...
AATAACATCTTCTTCTTCAGACTCATAATCAGTCACGCATCCAAAAGGATCCTCGTCCTCAGTATTGTTCAGCTCGTCATTGTTCATAGATTCGGCATCTTTGGACTCAGCAAAATCTGCAAGAATTTCTTCATCTACTGCACCAGAGAATGGATCATCATCTACAGCGGAAGTAACAAGGACTTCTTGATCTTCTTCGGACTGCGCTGCACTGACGGACTCGGTGATAACATCATCTACAAGATCATCTGTATGATCTACGACGAACTCATCTTGCTCGAACTGCGCTGTAGTGACGAGCACGGGGAAAACATGAGCTGCAATATCCTCTATGGCGTCATCAGTTTCGTATCCAAAAGGATCCTCGCCGTCATAAGCATCTTTGGACTCAGCAAAATCTGCAAGGATGTCTTCATCTACTTCACGCGAAAAGGGGTCGTCATCCACGGCGGAAATTACGAGGTCTTTTTGATATTCCTCTTCGGAATACGTTGCACTGATGGCATCAGTGATGGCATCATCTGTTGGATTGTCAGTAGGAGATACAATGAACTCTTCTTGATCTTCCTCTTGCTCGGACTGCGCTGTAATGAAGGGCTCGGTGATGGCACCAACTGCAATAGGAAGGTACACGTACACATCCTCCCCCTCTTCCGCAGACTGCGCTGTCAAGACAAACTCAGTGATAGCATCATCTTCAAGATCCTCCGTAAACGGAACAAAGGCCTCTTCTTGATCTTCCTCGGACTGCGCTGCACTAAGTGCCTCACTGATAGCATCATGTGCAATATTGTATGTAGGATCAACGGCGGTCTCTTCTTGATCTTCCTCTGGCTCGGACTGCGCTTCAGTGATAGGCTTGTTAATAGCGTCAGCTGCATCATCGCATTTATGAGCAACAACGAACTCGTCTTTCTCTTCCTCGGACTGTGCTGCAATGATATACTCGGTGACAGCATCAACGACGTCTTCTTGATCGTCTTCTGCACTACACTTGCACCAAGTGGAGACAGCTCCTTCCATAGTAAATATGTTAGTATCTTCTAGTTCTTCAGTTTTTCCAACTGGTTCATCAGTATTCTCTTGATTTTGTTCGAGAAATCGGCTATCTTCCTGGAGCTCTAATTCACTAGTATGACTGCTTTGCTCATTATTCTCGAGATTATCGACAGGAATAGACGCTTGGTCATCCTCAACATCGTCAAGTCTAAGTAACTGTTCAGGCATGGCATCCTTTGGGAACTCAATATGCTCCTTGGCGTCTTTGTAACCAATGTTCCGTTCAGATAATTGAACGTGGGACCTAAACTTTTCAAGTACGATCTCCTCAGGTTGGTTATCTAATGTATCCTCTCGAAGGTCGTCTGAGAAATGATTAGAGTCGTCTTCAGAAGGATTGTTCATCCAATGAGTCTCAACAATATTGGAAAGGAAAGCCACTGCATTCTCTGCGTGTATTTGTTTGGCTTCTTCTTCGGATATGCTAGCTTCAAGATGTATGCCAGCAGCAATGTCTGCTTTGATTGATTCTAGAAATGATGATTCTTCAAGCAAAGAAGTCCTAGCATCAGCATATTCTACATCTTCATCTTGCACTTCTATTTCAGCAAGCTCAGAATCAGATTCTTCCTCAAAAACAGTTGCAGTGGCACCATTATCGATTCTCAGAGTATTCTCCCTTAGACCATCAAAAGATGAAGATTCCAATTCATCTTCATCTTCAAGAGTTAAATGACTATCATCGCTTTTGGAGAACAAGTTGATGAGATCAGAATTGACTCCTCGCAAGGTTGGTTCCATGACAACATTATCAGAAGATGCTGCAGAAGGTTCCCTGAAGCCTTTATTTGTAGCGGCCATTTGAAGGATTTCTGTAAAAAAAGGATCTTCATCAGCAAAAGGATCACAAGCATCAGTTGACAAAGTTGGAAGTAAACATTCACTTTGGTCGCCGATACTATTCTTTTCTGACTTGTCGATGGTATTGGTCTCTTCATCGTCGCCTTCCTGGATCACTTGTAGGAATGGATCGCTTGCTTCTTCGGAAGGAAGGAAGTTGGCTAGATTAAGTGAGGGCCTTTTGCTTTGCACAAGGTAGATGGTAGGCTCAATACTTTCATCAGCCTGTGGGGCTTCACCCTCGCCTCTCCTAGCATCTGTATACTTACTGAGAAGGATCTTCATCTCTTCAATAGGACTTCTTCTGTGTTGTTCTCTCAATGACTGAGCAGAAGGCGATGCAATTTCAATCTCTTTGTCTGTGTCTTGGTCTTGTTGGTGTTCTTCTTCTTCGTCGTCGTCGTCGTCCGACAGTTCAAAAGTAAAAGTATCACTAACTGGTGATTCAGCTCCCTGTGCATCAACATCAGCGATCAGGTATTCGGCTTCCTCGATATCTACCTGGTCTGCTTCCTGTTGAGCTTCGTTAGTTGGCTCGTCTTCAATTCTCTTCACTGGACCTGAATCTTCAACAAATACTGCGAATGGATTCATGGACGGTTCAGCAGAAAAGGATGCTTCTTCATTCGGGCCAGTTTCCGTTTCTCTAGCCTCCTCTTCTCCGCTCATTCTGTTAGATAATGCATCATCTGATTCGCGATCCTCTTCTTGTGACATGGAGCTTAGGAACTCAGCTCTCACATCAGATCCTCCATCTATAGATAAACCTTTACCACCTTTTGTATTTTTTATGTATGGTGTCGTTGTTTCTTCATCCTCTCGTGCATATAAGAGTTCGTCATTCATTTTATCAGTATTTCTCATATATATTTTAATAGGTTGTATCCATCAAGCACCAGAGATGGATGCTAGACTTTGATTTCAATTATGATTCACAACTTCAAACTGGTGTGTATAGAAAATCACAAATATTTTGTTCGAATTGGAACTTATGTTTAACAAATCAGCGATATCGTAACTATCGCTTCTACAGCTACTTTAGATATATCGTTGTCCATACATCGACATTTTAATGAACGTCCACCGATTAATAAATTATAAATTAGATCTCTCAAAGGCTCAACGGCTACGGTAAGTCGCAAACATCTCTTGGATGTTTACTTTAAACATTGAACATGTGTTATAGTATAGGTTACGGTTACTGTACCGGTACTACTGTTTGTCTGTTTTCAATTTTTACCGCATCGGTATGAGAGTGAGCAGTGACCATTAAATTTTACCCGTGTGTGGTTAAAATTTCTTTGAAAATGATGAGTTGAGGATGGACAACGACCAACCGACCGACGACCGACAACCTACGCATCCTTTCCTCTCAAAGAAGCTTGTCGCTTGCTCGCTTGCAAGCCCTGAAGTGTTCTGTGTAACCGCAACAAATATTTTTCATACAAGTTTCATCTAGTGACCTTCGTTCGGTGCATGCAGTGCTAACAAAGAAGATACTAAATATGAAGGAGAAAGATTCTATACAAAATGGAGAGGAGCAAAGAAAGAACGAACGAAAATCTATAATGGCTTCCAAGTGTCACAAGCAATATCCTTTCTTCTTCCTTGTGATAATGATGGTTCTTTTTTATTCTTCAACTGGTTCTGCCGTTGAAGCATTTTCCAGTGTTGGACCTGGAAGAGTTATTCATTTGCGATCTGCATCAGCAAATAGGAACATCCCGACATATAATGTGAAATTTCCTGCTCTTCGTGCAGTTACAGCCACTGCTCCTTTGGACCTGGACCTGGAGGACGGGCCGAAGTCTCTAGTTAACGACTTTCAACCAGTTCAAATGACCCTAACTGAAAGCATGGTATTCTTTGCAACATATCTCGTTATACACCAGAAAGAACAAGCAATCAAGAAGCAGTTGACATACCCAAATCGCAAAAGGTCAAAATTGTGGCCTTTTAAAAAACAAGCTAGCATCGAAAGCATGAGCAAATTGGATGCAGGGCGATTGAGGGCTGAAGTCGAGCAAGAAAAACTAGAAAAAAAATCATTTAGGGCAACTCTCAAGGCGTTGGATAAATCAAGGAAGGAACTTATCGAACTTGTAGGATATGATTCCAAATTATTGGTATCCTCTTTTGGTTTTGCAATGATAGCCGCATTCATGAATTCTGTGATTCCACATTATTATGGTCAATCTGTGAATTGTCTAGCAAATGCCATGACAACGCCGAGGACTGAGGTTATCAAAGCTCTAACTGGGCTAGGAATAGCAAGCATTCTTTGTGCACTATTTACTGGTATTCGTGGCGCACTGTTTTGGTTAGCAGGTACGTCAATCCAAATTTACTCATTTCTTTTTGTCGTATACAAATTGTCTTTCTCTAAACGCACGGCTCGACAGGCTCTCGTGGAAACTACAATATTCGCGTAAAATTGCATAGACACTTGCTTCTCCAAGAGGCAGGCTTCTTTGACTCAACCGAAACAGGTATCCTGCTTTCACGTCTGAACAACGACGTGAATAAAATTGGGATGGTGATCTCCTTTCATGTGAATGTTGTTTTTCGGCAATTTGCTCAGCTCGTCTTTGGAGCCGTATACTTACTAAAAATCTGTCGTGAACTGGCATTTGTTGCTTTTGGTGGTATTTTGGTGGTTGCTGTTGTGTCTGCTATCTATGGAGACTTTTCCAGAATTTTAGCAGAGAGAGTTCAGAACATGTTTGCAGATGCAAGTGCAATAGCAGAGAAGTCATTTTCAATGAGCGAAACAGTCCGTGCCTTTGATGGCGTGAAGACTGAGGTCGGCAAATACGAATCAGCACAATGTAGAGCACTCGAGTTAGAGGAGGTTCAGGCTTGGGCTTATGGATCACATAAATTCATCAGCGACTCACTGCAAACTGTATTACAAGGAATGCTGTTACTCTCCTGCTGGACCTTCGGGAGGACTCACAAGTTACCAGTTGCAAAACTGACAACATTTATGTTTTATGTGAACTTTGTGCTTGAATCGTCAAACGAAGTGGGCGACCAATGGGCAAAAATTCAAAGTGCCATCGGAGCATCTAGCAATGTCTTTGAACTTATTCGGAGAGTTCCGAAGATTCGAGATCCTCTTGAACTAAAAGAACTTCTTTCCTCCCAATATCCAGGTGTAAATGGAAACACTATTGCTAAGACAGCAGAAGAACCGGTAATTAGAGTTGAGGACTTGACTGTATCGTATGGAGCCATGGAGGTTCCAGCCTTGAGCAAAATAAATCTCGATATTTTCGAAGGAGATAGAGTGGCTATTGTGGGAAGGTCTGGCTCTGGCAAATCTACGTTGCTGAGATCACTCCTTCGCTTTTATGATCCCATCTCCGGATCCTGCAAACTCGAAGGGAAGCCATTGCAAGAACTTTCAAGAAAAGAATTGGCATCTCGGATATCAGTCGTCGAACAAGAACCTCACTTGTTTCCAATGAGTTTAATGGATAATGTTCTCTATGGAATTGACAAGGACGACTTTAACGAAGATACAGGCGAAGATACTTATAGTGCAGACTGGAGAAGGAAGGTTGCGGAGGTGTTAGAGGTTGCAGGGCTTCCTGTAGACGGAGAATTGAAGAATAACATGGGATTAGAACTTGATACACGAGTTGGTGAAGGTGGAAGAACACTTTCAGGTGGTCAAAGACAAGTAAGTTTTGTTCTTTCAGTTTTCTGATCGTCAATCTAGCAAAATCATCGTAACTAACATTCAACTTTCAGCGGGTTGCCATTGCAAGGGCCCTCATCCGAAAACCAGAAGTACTTCTGTTGGACGAACCTACGTAAGTATACTTTCATCCATGTATTTATTCACCACACATTATCGTGATTTCTATACTCAAACTATACCTTCTCGAAATTACAGTGCTGCGCTTGACTCTGAAAGCGAGAAGACGGTTGTGGCTGCACTTGGGAATGCTATGAAAAAAACAAAGAGTATGCTAATGGTGACTCATCGGCTCGGTGTAGTCCGTTCCTTATCTGTAAACAAGGTTGTCGTCTTAGATAGGGGATGCATAGCCGAATTTGGCCACCCTGAAACGCTGCTCAGACAAAATGGCATTTATGCGCAATTGGCAAGGGAACAAGGGATTTTGCCATTAAGTAATGCTTCCACATAAAAATATTTCAAATTACTCCATATCACATTGATTACATTTTAAATGCACTTGTTTTTATTATTTCTGTGGAATGATCTTCAATCTGTTATCAGTAAGTCATCTGCGGTGAAAAGCGTCGGATTTTGACTGCAAGGAAAAAACCTTGGAAAACATATATCTATATTCAATACATCTACCATTATTAGGAGCTCTTTACCTTTCCCATCTTTTCCTTGTGGAGCCTTTCAAAAATGCAGTCTGCACTCTTTTGTCGACGCGGCCCGCGTATTGGATCGGGTGCCTGGATCAAGTCGCCTTTCTTTTTCTCCAAATGAAGTCTCTGAAATAAACCCTCTGCAGTCCGTTTGTCGAGGCTTGGCCCACGCTTTTGTTGGGAAGGTTTGACAACGTCAGCTTTCTTTTTTTCAGTATGAAGTCTCTCAAAGAGCTTCTTTGCAGAAGATTCATGAATGAGTCGAACATTTCGATCACTTTTACTCTCCTTCAATTGATTTTTATTCTGTTGGTCCTTCATCAATGTCTCAGAATGCAATCTTTGAAACAAACTCTGAGCATTTCCCTCCGTCATGCGACGCACGGATCTCTCTTGGACTTCGACGGTGGATGTGCCAGCATTATCTTCATTTCGTGTGCTTGTTTGGTTTCCGTCGCCATGATTCTTTTGCTGCGCATATAGCTTCTCATAGAGCCGCTGTGCTTTGAACGAATCAATTTTTGGAGACTTCTTTCTCTCTGGCTCCGTAGGGACTACTTTATTTCTCTCCTTAACAACGGGCCTGTAAAGCCTACCAACAATTTCTTTTGCTTCATTCTCAGTTACACGCAATACTGTTGAAGGAGTGGGATTTTGTGCTTTCTCGATCTTCTTCCTCAATTCTTTTCCTTTCTGCTGCCGAGGTAGGGAACGTTGGTACAGACGCAAATGAACTTCGCCAACGTCAGATGAACTCTGCTGTCTACTACTTCTTCCCGATGTCCTGGAGCCACTTATCGTATTGACATCTGTTCTGCAATCATCCATCAAAAAATGCCTACTAGATGGTCGTTGGTTATGAGTTGTATACATGGTGTGCTTGCTATAACCCGATATTTCGTCTTTATAATAAATAATTACGTTTTTGTCAATGTGCCTCAATTATGTGTTCCCGTAGTAGTAGTTGTTGTTGAATGTTGTCCAGTGTGGTTTGCCACAAGAGAGAGAGAATGTCAGATTTTTTAGTATTTGAGGAAAATAGCCTCGAAAATTGAAGCGTTGGGCATTATGGACATTGGAATCCGTTGAAATTTTAATTTTGTGAGAACAAACAATTAGACTACAAGGACTGACAAGGACGTCTTTTATATGCGTCGGCAGCAGCTGTGTATCATGGTGTCTTTCTGTCCTTACAGCGAGTACCACGCGTAACAAACCGGTCACAACCTCCACAACAACATACACCCCTTACAATAGGGGTGTGTCGTTTATTTAAGCGGGATTGTTTGAACCACTCACTTTGACAAAATATTCTCAAAATGTGCAATTCACGTTCCTAAAAAGGTCCCACAGTTTCTAGTTCAATAAAATATTATTTTGCACATGCAATAAAACGGTGATCCAGTAAAATATTTTAAAGTATTGCATCAGTTTGCATTTCAATTTCTTTTCGAATGTCAGTTGCTGGGATACTACAAGTATCTAAGATCCAGGGACGCACAGTCATTTTTCAAAAGAGTGTATAGCAATGCTAGCGCCATTGCAGTGTAGCAGATCATCAGACGTACTAGGGCAATACGCAATTAGTGAGACCACAACCATAGTATATCTCGACAAGTCAACGAGTTGGAGGGACGAAATAAAATGCAGCTTGCGTTTGCTTGCGTGCTCGCGTGATATTTTTTCTTCTGGACGTTCAACGTATGCCTTTCGCCGCCGCGACGACGGCACGACGGACGGCAGGGCAACTGACCAGAAAAATAGTAATACGACAATAATCTAAATAGACATTAGACGTACCGGTACTTGTGTGTTGTAAATTCGAAAATGGTATGATGTCATCAGGTTTGGTGTGTGTCGTCGGATGTCAAATGATGTCAGGATCGATGTCGTCCAGAAGAGAGTCCCCCAGTCAGTCATTCGACCACTGAGAGGAGAAGAACGTACCGTACATAGATAGGTGGTCCTCCACCCTCCACCTTCCTCTTTTTTTGTTGTCCTATCGATACTCTCGTAGTTTGAAGATGTTGTTGTTTCAAGACGTTGCTGGTTATTCACAGAATTTACAATACACTCATAAACGTTGTTTGGTTGCATTTCTCAACTGATTCGTAAAATGGGAAACGTTGCTTCAACTATTGTTTCATTGATTCTATCCATTGGACAGTATGCGGTCTTTGGGTGGTCTAAGGATGCCTATAAAGGAGACCTGGTGCCGTCTGCCGACATCAAGCTGGCAACCTTTTTCTCAGATGCGCCAGTCTATGCAGCCGTGAAAGCGGCATTCACCAAGCAGAAGGTCGCACAACTATCTGATGAAGCGCTCATCAAGATTTGCAGACAAATTGATTTTTGGTACAGAGACGGAGGACTGCAGAATGATCCTGTCGCTATGAAGCACCTTGCCGAAAAACTCATTGATGATTCGATATGGTACTTACCACTCATTACTAAACAATCATCACCCAGCACGAATGATGCTCGATCGGGTTTACCTTTGTCATCTCTCAAAGTGCCAACTCGCCGCTTCGGAAAGACTGATATACAAATGCCAATTGTCACATGTGGAGGAATGAGGTTACAACATACATGGTTACCAGACTTTGTACCGCTTCTAAGACCCAATCGTAAATCTGTTCTAAACAGCCCCCCGCAGCAAAATATCAAAAACTGTATTAGAAGCTGTCTTGCCCTTGGAATCAATCATTTTGAAACCGCAAGATTTTATGGAACAAGCGAGTATCAAATTGTAGAAGCTCTCTATGAATTGATTCAAGAGGGAGAAGTGAAGCGTGAAGATTTCATTTTGCAAACCAAGATTCCGGCTGGAGATGAAAAGACATTCATGAAGTTTTGGAAGCAGAGTTGGAGCAATATTGAGAAGAAGCTGGGATATATAGATTTGTTAGGTATTCATGCAATTGCCTTTATGGATGAAAATACTGAAATCAGCTTGAAGATTAGTGAGCAATTGAAACAAGAGGGTAAGATTCGTCACATTGGGTTTTCTACTCATGGAACTAGTTCGCAGATCATGAATTTGATAAATTCAGAGAGGGTAAGTTACGGTATGCTGTATTATGAGGGTGTCGTGGGTACCTGGTACGGTACATGCTCTTGGACTTATCCCGTCTCACAATCTTTTACGAATAGTTTGAATATGTCAACCTCCACGAACATTTTTTTGGATCCTATCACGGAAGTGGGACTCCGGATACCTTGGGAGGGGAAGGAAATTCGGCCTGCGTGAAACGTGCATTGGAGCTGGACATGGGGGTGTTTCAAATCAGTCCGATTGACAAGGGTGGAAAACTGTTTCGCCCTTCAAAAGATTGTACCGCTCTTATTGGCAGTGATCTTACACCCATTGGATTTGCACTATTATATGGATGGAAGAAACTTGGATTCCATACAGCTTCCATCGGTTTGGCAAGAGTTTCGGATTTGGATGAGGTTATGGCAGCTGCTAAACTTATTGCTCTCGAGAAAGAGGGCAAGATTAACCTGGATGAGATGTTGGATGGCGCAATAGATAGATTGAATGCTCGCAAGGAAGAGACTTTAGGAAAGGAATGGGCAGAAAAGGGTCTTATCAACATTCCGGATTGCTATGACAAAGACACGGATGGAATTCACATTGGGCATATTCTTGGCCTACATGATATTCTTGCAAGCTTTGGAATGTATGAATACTGCAGAGATCGATACATTTCTTTGCTAGGAACAAAATGGGACAAGAAGAAAACTTGGGAAGAAAGGGTTAAGGCAATGCCTGGTGCTAATCCTGGACGGAGTTTTGATTCTGACGTTGATCTTTCTGAAGCTCTGAAGAACCACCACAACCCATCCTTGGTGCTTCAGAAATTGAAGGAAACCCACGAGTGGTTGAAAGATGGCATGAGTGATGACGAATTGGAGAAAAGGGGCTGGAAAAAGGGTTACAATCTTACTGTTTGGACAGAAATGCCGGGTGAGATTGATTCAAGGGCATTACAGATGGTCTTAATGCAGACGGTTTCTGGTGGTAGAATGGGAAGTTTGGTCGAGACAGGTCCAGGGAATTCCTTCAAAGCTGAGGCCGCACAGCTTCGTCTTGCATTATAAATGAGCATTCGTTATGACGTGCTCTTTATGAACCTATCTACAAGTCATCGGAATGTCATGTCCACGAGTTTCAGATTTCCAAACATTATTTCTTTACAATCACAGGGCGAAGTTCTATTGTCAGTTCTATTTGAAAAAAATTCTTCGCCCAGTGCTCTCAATAAATTAGACATTTGATAAGGTTTGCGTTATTTGGTTTAACACACACATCCGTCCGTATTCAATCCATAGCTGAAGTAAACGCAGTAATTACTTATTTCAAACCTTGCACATATTGAATTTCTGTTTTAGGTAGTTTACTTTTATTTATATTTATGTACAATAGTAGTATTATTTATGCACTTGCAGTGAAATGCTCAATGATTCCCTTTCCGTCAACAGCCTCCTGTGCAAGGAATCCAGCTGCTGCAAGCATAGCAAGACGCCCGTTCTGAAGCTCCTTGGTCTGCATGACCTCGAACTCTGCATCGTCATCGGGCATAAGTCCGAGAGGATCGAACTGAAGATCACCAGGTGCGTAGTCATCACGGAGCTGACCAGGCTGGTCAACTGGACAGTTAGCAGGGTCAACCCATCCATTCTCTGCGCGCTGTGCCTCGTATGCTCCTACGAATGCAATGATAATTGCCCAGAATCCATCAGGTACCTGAGTGATGTGGGTGATAGCAGGTCCGGAGATCTGTGCATCGAACAAGAAAGCAGATCCCTCGACCTTCTCTCCTACAAGGAATCCAATTACTGCAAGCATAGCAACACGTCCGTGAGCAAGCTCGGCCTCACGGTA
>Ga0115005_10004434_pt1 | contig 11136 bp, 11 predicted proteins | sample ArcOceMetagenome_FD_87163 | JGI IMG/M metagenome (GOLD analysis project Ga0115005, IMG submission 87163) | Marine eukaryotic phytoplankton communities from Arctic Ocean - Arctic Ocean - Greenland ARC118M Metagenome | ecosystem: Environmental > Aquatic > Marine > Oceanic | place: Arctic Ocean...
ACCTTTTTTAAAGCTGGACTGAAACTTATGACTAATTAGGCGCGCTAAGCCTTCACTGCTTTTTAGCGCAATATTACCGACAAAGCCATCACAAACAACCACATCCGCTTTACCTTTATAAAGGTCATCCCCTTCAATATAGCCGATATAATTAAGCCCGCCCTTCTCTTCAATAAGACGAGAGGCCAACTTAACTTGCTCATTACCCTTAACTTCTTCCTCACCGATATTCAGCAAACCAACACGCGGCTCTGCAATGCCATCGACAGCCTGAACCATCACAGATCCCATAATGGCAAACTGTAGAAGGTGTTCTGCACTGCAATCAACATTCGCGCCGAGATCTAGCATATGACAATGCCCGTCAGTTGTTGGAACGGTCGAGGTAATCGCCGGTCGATCAACATTAGGAAGTGTGCGTAAAATATAACGCCCCAACACCATTAAAGCCCCTGTATTGCCCGCACTTACGCACGCCTGAGCTTGCTTATCAGCAACCAATTGGAGGGATTTAAACATTGAGGACTCTTGACCATTACGAATCGTGAGTGAGGGTTTCGCGCACATTGAGATAGTCTCAGCGGCATGAACAACATCAAGACGACAAGCGACTTCAGAGCTTAACTGGGTCAATAAGGGGGTAATAGCTTCTTGATGGCCAACAAGTTTGACCGAAAGATGCGGGTAACGTTTTAGTGCGTCGATTGTAGCGGGGATCGTAATGCGGGGACCGAAGTCCCCGCCCATCACATCAACTGCAATGGTGTAGTAGGCTGACAATATTACTCGTCATCCTGCTTAATTACTTGTTTGCCACGGTAGAAACCGTCAGCAGATACATGGTGACGAAGGTGCGTTTCACCTGTTGTTACAACTTCAGATAGAGTCGGGTTACCTAGCGCATCGTGTGAACGACGCATATCGCGACGGGAACGAGACTTCTTACTTTTCTGAACTGCCATGACTAAATAGCTCCTGGTTCTTTCTATTTGTTATTGGCTTTTAATTGCGCCAACACACTAAATGGATTCGGTTTATCGTTAGTTTCTGTCACTGCCCCGGCATCGCCGTATGAAGTTTTGATAGAACAATCATCATGATAAGCATCATGAGGAAGGCTCAAAATCAACTCTTCTTCAACCACAGAAAGCAACTCAATCTCTTCATCCCCTATAATTAAGGGATCATAAACGCGAGGAAGCTGTTTTGCAGCATCCTCACTGACCGCAAGGGCAAGATTAAAATCAACCTCTACGGCAACCTCTACTGGATCTAAGCAACGTTGACACGTCATGAAAACATGACCTTCAGCATTGCCAGTAATGGTACGAATACGCTGTTCATCGACAGCAAACTGGAGATCGACTTTAATAGAGCCATCAGTACCAATCAATGATTGGCAAAGAATAGGCATCCTATTTAAATCGGCTACACCCGTTATTCGCACTTCCCGCTCAGCAAGTTTTCGCGGATCTACTTTGTTAGGTAATGGACCGTTTGACATAAGCGCGCAATTCTAGGGCTCGAAAACCCATCTGTCAAAGACTTTGGGGTTTAATTATGTAATAAAACCGCTAATATTCGAGCCTTCATACATTAACGGTTAAAAAAAGACATGAGAAACCTGATTTTAGCATCTAGCTCACCGTTTCGTCGTCAAATTTTAGATAAACTTCAACTTGAGTATTCATGCCTCTCGCCTGATATTGATGAATCACCCAACGGGAATGAGACGCCGGTGCAATTGGTGACTAGACTTGCCGTCGCTAAAGCTGAAAAGATTGCCGAAACCGAGTCCGATAGTTTAATTATCGGTTCAGACCAAGTCGCGGTTTTAGGTGATGAGATCTTAGGCAAACCCCACACCCACGAAAACGCAGTTAAACAGTTACAGAGATTATCTGGCCACCGCGTCACGTTTTTAACAGGGCTCGCCCTCATCAACTCAAAAAGCGGCAATATTCAACGCGAAGCCGTGCCGTTTGATGTTGTGTTCCGAACCTTGACGGATGAGATGATTGAAAATTATCTGCGCGCTGAAGAGCCTTATAACTGTGCAGGCAGCTTTAAATCAGAAGCGCTTGGAATTGTACTGTTTGACAAACTAGAGGGCGACGACCCTAACACACTGATAGGCCTCCCCCTTATCCGTCTTGTACGCATGCTGGAAAACGAAGGGGTTAATGTACTTTAAAGCCCCGTTTAAGCTGAGTTATAACAAAATGGAGGGCTTAGCCCTCCATTTAAACCGGTAGAAGATATCGCCGTTAACGCAGTTGCACGCCCTGACTTAACCCTAACTGGGTGCTGATCGCCTTAGTAAAACTAACGCCCAACTCATCCACGATCTGCTTCCATGGCTGCTGTTTAGGTGTGTAATCAACTAATTTATCAACTTTGACAACCTCTCGCGCCACATAACTGGTACTCCCTAGGCCATCAATAAGCCCCAGTTCTACTGCTTGCTCCCCTGTCCAGACTAACCCGCTAAACAAACGAGGATCATCTTTCAGACGATCACCGCGCCCCTGTTTAACTTGATCGATAAACTGTTTATGGGTTGTGTTAAGCACACTCTGCCAAAACACTTTCTCATCCTCATTACTCGGTGAGTAAGGGTCTAAGAATGCCTTATGTTCACCCGCAGTATAAAGACGTCGTTCAACCCCAACTTTATCCATCAGGTCGACAAAGCCAAAGCCACCCGCCACAACACCAATAGAACCAACTAAGCTCGCTTTATCTGCATAGATTTTATCTGACGCAGCCGCTATATAGTAAGCGCCTGACGCACCGATATCGGCAATAACGGAATAGAGAGGCTTCTCTGGATGAAGCGCCCTAAGTCGCTTGATCTCATCATAGATATACCCTGCCTGAACTGGGCTACCACCAGGGCTATTAATGCGTAGAATAACCGCTTTAGCATTTTCCTCTTCAAACGCCTCCCTAAGCGACCAAATAATCGAATCGGCGCTGGCATCATCATCGGCACTGATTGGGCCTTTTACTTCGATGACTGCCGTATGCGCATCAAGCCCAGTATCTTTCTCCAAATCACTATTAACGAGCAAAATGCCCATCAAGGCAAAGAGGTATCCAAAGGTCAGCAGCTTAAAAAAGATTCCCCAGCGCCGCGCACGACGCTGCTCAACGAACATGCCATTAAGCAGCTTTTCAATCAGTTTCCACTCTTTTTTGCTTGAAGCATCTTGCTTCGCATGTTCAACCGCTTGACCTAACGCACTATCCGCTTTTATATCGCTAGCGGATTGTTTAACACCCTCAGGCGTTTCACCTGGTGTTTCATTTGATGGATTATCAGACACACATCACTCCTGTTTAGGCAAACACGCCTTTACTATCTAACCACTGCTCCAGCTCGGGAAAGTTATCAACTTCCAATACTGGATTAAAACCTTTTAAGCGATCAATATGATGCGCGCCATAACTTACAGCAATCACATCCATACCCGCTCGCCTACCCATATCGAGATCGTACTCAGTGTCCCCTATCATTAAAGCTTCACTGGCTGGTACGCCCGTTTCAGCCAAGATCTCTTCCAGCATGAGAGGGTTAGGCTTAGAGACCGTTTCATCAGCACAACGGGACGACTCAAAAAGCCAAGCCAGACCAGTTTGAACAAAAGCCCGATCCAGACCACGACGACTTTTACCTGTAGCAACAGCCATGCGCATACCTTTAGCATGCATACTTTCTAGTGTTTTTTGTACGCCCGGAAATAACGGCGTAGGTGTCTCATTCACGCCTAAAAAGTGATGACCATACTGGGTACGCATCTGATCAATACCCGCATCATCGACAGCAGGGATCAGAAGCCTAATCGCTTCAGGTAGGCCAAGACCAATAATATTCATTACGGCACTACTGGCAGGAACGGAGAAGCCACAATCGTCGGCTGCCGCCTGCATACTAGAAATAATGCGCGCCGTTGAATCGATAACCGTACCATCCCAATCAAAAATCAATAACTTATACACGAAACTCCCTTGAGCACTCTTAGTTAGTACGAATACATCTATATATAGGACTGAGCGGAAACTTCAAGCAAACGAAGCAAACTTATTAATTCTTGACCTATATCTTGCTTTTTTTCACTGTCGTAACGTATATTTCAGGAACTTCTCCCAAAAAAAGTTCAGCATGCAATTAAGTCGATTCACCGATTATACTCTTCGTGTACTTTTCTATGCTGCGATTCATGATGACCGCTTAGTCACATTAGCAGAGATAGCAACCTACTATGACATCTCCATTGAGCACCTTAGAAAAGTGGTCCACGCCTTAGCAAAATCAGGTTACCTCGCCACCTTTCGAGGCAAAAATGGCGGCATCAAATTAGCCCAACCTTCAGCACAGATAAATTTGGCAGATATTGTTAATCAATCAGAAGGCGAGCAACCCTTAATTAATTGCGCCCAACAACGGTGCTGCTTAACCAATCAGTGCTCCCTGCAAGACGTATTAGTTGAAGCCCAACAAGCCTTTATCCACGTATTAGATAAATATACGCTTGAGGACCTACTGATTAACCCCAAAATGCGCACAGTACTGATCAGCCGAAGTGTTACCTAAGAGGGGCCTCGTTCAAACGCCCCTCCTTCTCACCACCACGACTTATCGCTATCCCGTTAACAACAAAAAAGCCCGAAAACGGGCTTTTTAAATAGGGATAGCGATTGAACTAATCTTCAGCGACCTCTAGTTTAGACGGTGAGACCAGTACGCCATTATTATCCGCGTAAACGTACTCACCCGGGCGGAACGTAACCCCACCAAAAGTGAGATCAACGTTAAGCTCACCTAATCCTTTTTTATCGGTTTTCATGGGGTGGGCACCTAACGCCTGTACACCAATATTCAGGTCACCAATCGCATTCACGTCACGGATGCAACCATAGATAATAATCCCTTCCCAGCCATTTACCGTCGCTTTCTCTGCCAGCATATCGCCCAGCATGGCTTTACGCATAGAGCCGCCACCGTCAACAACCAACACCTTACCTTGACCAGGAAGTGCAACTTGCTCACGAACTAATGAGTTATCTTCAAACGCCTTCAAGGTAACAATCTCGCCACCAAAGCGCTCTTTTCCACCAAAGTTGCCAAACATTGGCTCTACAACCTGCACAAGGTCTGGGAATTGATCACATAGTTCGGGTAAAAGATCTTCCACTGTTAACTCCTTAATTGGGATTTATGGCACACGTTGGGTGCTGTATACCGTAAAATAAAAAATGTATATTCGCCGATTCATTGTGCAAATGCACTACAACTTAGGCAGGAATTTAGGAAACATTAGTCCACATGTGCACTAAAAGAACACCCTTACTCCCCGTTATCACCCTTACAATGGCTAGCAGTATTATCATAACGGGCTGCGCGCAGAAAACACCGTCAGCATGCACTAACCCTTACGATCAATGCACCCCCACACCCCCTCGAACGCCCACAAAGGCCACTCTACAAGGGGCTCACTCGCCCGAACATTCCATCACCACCCAAAGCAGAAGCGCGATAGCGCGCATACATCACAACACAGCGAACCGCTCAACCTCAGTACCGGCGAGCAAGCCATCTAAGGTTGTAATAATAGAAACACTCAGAAAACCATACCCACATACACGACCACAAGGCTCACCTGAGCGCGAAAAAGGCTCACTCCCCTCACCGCCCTTTTACACTTTACAGCTGGGCGCCTATCAAAAAAGCAGCAACCTTCATCGGCTAATCAATAGCCTTGATGATAAAGCCGATCTATTTACTTATTCGATAAAAACTAACCTACAGGGGATCGCTTATGGTCAATTTAAGACAATAGATGAGGCCAAAGCGCAGCAGGCCTGGCTCACCAAGCATGGGATCGATGACTTTTTAATACGCAAGCTTCCTGCAAACGCAAAAGCGTTATAGGGCTGACTGAACAGCCACCCGAGAACCAAAAACGCAGCCGAATGGCTGCGTTTATGAGGTAGCGATGCTGCTGCATCAATGATGGGTATGTAGTTGCGCCAGCAGCATTTGAATAGGATGGGGAATAACCTGCTCATCAATGCGCTTAACCTGACTGCGGCAGGAATACCCCGTTGCAACCAGTTTATTTTTATTCTCCGGCGCATTCACCACATCAGCCCAACTTAACTGATAGATCGCTCTGGATGTATCGGCATTTTGGGTTTCATGCCCATAGGTCCCCGACATGCCGCAACAGCCGACCGCTTGAATACTTAGCTTTTGCCCCATCGCCTCATAAATCTCCTGCCAGAGGCGAATTGATGGCGCCACCGAGGTTTTTTCGGTGCAATGCGCGAGCAATTTAAACTCGGCACTAGGCAGATGCGGCGAGTTGTACGTTTTAAGACGATCGGTATGTGTTACTAACCACTCCTGAATCAGCTGCACATTAGGTAGCTCTTTTTCAGGTATGACATAACCGTACTCTTGGCGGTAAGTTAAGGTCATGGAAGGGTCAACGCCGATGAGCGGTACGCCTGTTTCGTCTAAGGCTTTAAGCATAGCACCGTTAGATTCAGCAGCCTTCTCAAACGCCTTCATAAAGCCATGCACATGCAGTGGCTTACCGTTGGGTTTAAAGGGCGCCATCAACACATAAAAACCTAGGCCCGTTAAAAGATCAATCAGATCTAAGACAAGCTGAGATTCAAAATAACTGGTGAACGCATCCTGTACGATAATAACCGCATTATCACGCTCCTCAATACTTAAGCCTTTTATCAGCTCTGGCGTTGCAAACTGAACACCACGGGCTTTCATGCCAGAGATTAAGCTATTGGTACAGATCGCTGGGCTATCAACCATGCCGACATGTTTACGAAAAACCGCTTTAAGTGCCCGGTTTTTCATCGCCCAGTTGTAAGGCGCTGGAAACTTAGCCAGCCATGGAATCATGTACTCTAAGCTACCCACCATATAGTCCTTAGCTGGACGTAAGTAACGCCCGTAGTACACCTCTAAAAAACGCGCTCTAAAATCGGGAACATTAACCTTAATGGGGCACTGACCAACGCAAGATTTACACGCTAAACAAGCCATCATTGACTCATGCACCTCATGGGAAAAGTCGTACTCTTCGCCTTTTTGCTTAGATAAGGTGTTTTTTATCCGACTCGGTAGCGAGGTAAAAAATGAACGGGCTTTAACCTTAGCTGATTCCGTCTGTAGGTTAGTGCCTGTTTTCTCGATTAAGCGAAGCCATTCACGAATGAGCGATGAACGACCTTTAGGCGAATTAATACGCTGCCGAGTCCCTTTCCATGAGGGGCACATCGCATCATTCGGATCGTAGTTAAAACAAGCCCCATTGCCGTTACAGAACATCGCTGAATCATACTCTTCCCGCACAGCAGCGCTGATCTGACGATCAAACTGACCACGGGTTGGCACTTGATCAATTTTAAGCAGTTCAGCCCCCCCAATTGCAGGGGTCGCAATCTTACCCGGGTTCATTTGGTTTCGCGGATCAAACGCGGCTTTAATCTTTTGAAGTTCGGGGTATAGCTCACCAAAAAATTCAGGCGAGTATTCAGACCGAACCCCTTTGCCGTGTTCCCCCCAGAGCAGCCCTTTATATTTAACGGTAAGCGCCACCACTTGGTCGGTAACCTCACGAATTAACGATTCCTGATGCTCATCTTTCATATCGATTGCGGGGCGCACATGAAGCACACCAGCATCAACATGACCAAACATGCCGTATGCCAGCTCCCTATCATCTAGCACCTTGCGGAACTCCATAATAAAGTCAGCAAGGTTTTCTGGTGGAACCGCGGTATCTTCAACAAAAGGGATCGGGCGTTCCTGACCTTTGGCGTTGCCTAACAAGCCAACCGATTTTTTACGCATGGCCCAGACTTTGTTAATTTCGGTCGCACCATAGACAACCGAGAAACCAAAGCTCTTACCCGTTTCACCTTCAACCGTCTTTAAATGGACTTCTAACTTTGCAACATCGGCTTTTAATGCGGCCTCATCATCCGATGTGTATTCAACGAGGTTGATCCCTTTAATGTCAGGCTCACCCGCTTCTGTTGGAAAATAAGCACTGACTGTGTCCCAAATGATATCGCCCATTGCTAAATTAAGTACTTTAGAATCAATGGTTTCTATTGATGTTGGGTTAAACTTCATTAAGTCTGTCGCATCACGTAATGAGGTTTCAAAGCTATCGTATTTGATATTAACCAGCGCGGCATATTTAGGGATAGGTAACACATTCAGTTTGGCTTCAACAATAAACGCGAGGGAGCCTTCACCACCACACAAAACAGAATTTAGATTAAATAAGCCCTGCTCATCGCGGATATGGGCAAGGTCATAACCGGTTAAACAGCGATTAAGTTTGGGAAACTTCGCATCGATCAGGTCTTTCTTTTCGGTAAAAATAGCATCAACTTGACGATGCACCTCGCCGACTTTGTCATCACGCTTTTTGATCTCAGCCAGTTCGTCGTCTGTAATAGGTCCCGAAGACCACACCTCTCCACCGAGAAACACCGAGTTAAGTTCAAGCACATGGTCACGGGTCTTGCCGTACATAACAGAGCCTTGACCACTGGCATCGGTATTAATCATGCCGCCAATGGTTGCACGGTTACTGGTGGATAGCTCCGGCGCAAAAAACAAACCATAAGGTTTTAGCGCGCGATTCAGTTGGTCTTTTACGACACCGCCCTGAACGCGTACCCAGCGCTCCTCTGCATTGATCTCGAGTACCTGATTCATATGTTTGGAAACATCAACGATCAAACCGTCGGTCAATGATTGTCCGTTTGTCCCCGTACCACCGCCGCGAGCACTTAATTTCACCTCGGCAAACCGCGCCTCATCCGCCAACTTAGCAATAAGTACCAAATCCTCTGTAGATCGAGGATATAACACGCCTTGCGGCAGCATTTGATAGATACTGTTGTCCGTTGATAACACAATACGGTTCGCGTAATCGGGGTTTAGGTCACCGGAAAAACCGTTTTGTTTAAGTGCGTCAATATAATCAAGATACAGGGCGTCAGTGGTTTCGACTTGCGAAAGACGAGGGATCATCTTTTAGGACCTCTATAGACAACCGCAGCACTGATCTGCTCAAAAATCAGGCTTATATCGCGGTTGTTGCTCAAATTTGTGATATTGGGTGCTATGATGCAGAATTGTTATTTATCAATCAAACGATAAAATTCTATTAATTAATTGATTATGTCGAATAATATATCTATACGCCACCTACGTGCTTTCACTGAAATTGCCAAAAGTGGCAGTTTTACACGGGCTGCCGAAAACCTGCACCTGACTCAATCAACACTCACCGCCACCATAAAACAGCTCGAAGAGCAGGTGGAGTTGAAGCTGTTTGACCGCACAACACGCCGCGTTATGCTAACCGGCGAAGGGGAAAACTTCTTCCCAGTGGCAGAAAAGCTAATCTCCGATTTTGATACTGCGTTTAATGACTTAAAAGCGACCACCTCGCAACAAAAAGGCAAGATCGGCATTGCGGCATCGCCCTCAATGATTGGCAGAATGCTGCCTGAGATTATCAAATCCTACCATCAAGCCTATGCCAATATAGGACTTTACCTGCGCGATGATAATGCGAGTGGCATCGAACAACGGGTATTAGAAAATGATGTGGATTTTGGCTTAGGTGGTAATCATTCGAACCAACCGGAATTAAACTATCAACCGGTGTTAATGGATCAGTACGGTATTGTCCTCCCCTCAGACCACCCTCTAAGCCAAGCGGTGCAATTGAAGTGGGCGCACGTGAGTTCACTACCAAGAATCCATTTAACCGCGGACACCGGCACCCGTTCGCAGTTATATAAATTAGAAAGGGAAAACAATCTGGGATTAAATACCCAAAGCCCATTGATTGAGGTCTCAACCCCAGCAGGGCTGGCAGATATGGTAAAAGCGGGTCTAGGTGTTTCTATACTTCCGGCACTGGCGGCCAGTACGAGCGCCTTTTCAACGCTAACATTTATTCCTTTGCAATCACCTGAGCTACAACGAAAAATCTACATAATTACACGTAAAGGTCGCGCGCTAAGTCCTGCCGCAGAAACAATGATGATTATGCTACAGGACTATTTTAAAACGACTCAGCTACCCCATCATGTAACTAAAGCCCCCTCTTAACCAACGTTAATTAAGGCTCTTCAGAATCACTTATACGCGCGAGGCGCTCTTGCTCTTCGGCAAATGCTTCTTTGATCTCAAGCAGAACCGAATCAACATCGGCAGCTTCGCCACTCTCTTCAAATAACCCCGTCAATTCAGTATCGGGGGTTAGATCGCCCTCTTCATACAGCGCCCAGATCTCTTTTGCATACTGCGTATCTAATAGTTCAGGTGCATACTGTCCATAATAGCTTCGCATATTATTAACATCGCGCTCGAGCATCCATTGGGCGTGATTATTGGCTGCCGCATCAACCGCCTGAGGAAGGTCGATAATAACGGGGCCATAGGCATCAACTAGCACATTAAATTCAGAGAGGTCGCCGTGGACTAAACCGGCACACAGCATTCTCACGATATCGCGAATAACAACGGCGTGGTCGGCTAGCGCCTGCTCGGCACTCATCGCCACATCATTAAGACGCGGTGCGACTTCACCATTATCGTCCGTAACTAACTCCATTAGCAGAACACCATCGAAACAGCCATAAGGCTCAGGAACCCTGACCCCTGCCGCTGCTAAACGGTACAGCGCATCAACTTCGGCGTTATGCCAAAGTGTTTCTTGCTGGTCTCGACCAAACTTAGAGCCTTTCTCCATCGCGCGCGCACGACGGCTATTACGTACCTTGCGGCCTTCTTGGTACTGTACTGCTTGTTTAAAGCTACGTTTACTCGCTTCTTTATAAACTTTGGCACAACGGATCTCTGATCCACAACGTACCACGTACACTACCGCCTCTTTTCCACTCATTAACTGCCTGAGAACTTCATCGACTAGACCGTCATCAACAAGTGGTTGTATTCTTTTAAGAATTATCATGATGGCCTTATAGATCGATTATAGTAGATATGTATCTATATGAAATGAAAAGAAGCAATTTTATCCGCTGATCTTTTTGTATAACCGTCATTCGTTA
>Ga0115005_10004437_pt1 | contig 11129 bp, 10 predicted proteins | sample ArcOceMetagenome_FD_87163 | JGI IMG/M metagenome (GOLD analysis project Ga0115005, IMG submission 87163) | Marine eukaryotic phytoplankton communities from Arctic Ocean - Arctic Ocean - Greenland ARC118M Metagenome | ecosystem: Environmental > Aquatic > Marine > Oceanic | place: Arctic Ocean...
CCATTGATTCATAATTGCGCGCACTATCATACAAAAAGACTAGACCGCGCGCCCCTTTTTCTGCCCGCCAAAAAATTGGAAACCTCTTTTCTCTTTTGCAAGACTAGTGGACAGGCACACAGGACGCACCTACCTATCGTGGATCGATCTCTAACTTGTTGCAAGCAACAAGCTTGCGCTTTTGCACGCTTCACTATTACACAGCGTGTCTTTCAAAGCATTGCCACACCCTCCTCAATATCAAATCAAATCAAATCACAACTAGAACTAGAACTAGAACTACAGCTACAGCTACAACTAAAACTAACCCAGCTCCCAGCCTTTGAACCATGGCTCCAAAGAGAGACGTATCCGAGTCGGAGGAAGAGGGATCCCCCTCCAAGAAGCAGCGTGGACCATCCACACCTGAACCTACTAGTCCTCCCGCCAGCAAGAAGAAGAACACCAAACCAAGCAGCATGCGCTCGCCCATCAAACGCAACGTCAACCCTGCCGACCGACCCGCCGAATGCGGAATCATTCGAAGAATCTACTGCGAAGAATTCATGTGTCATCAAAAATTACGCGTTGACCTGTGCCAAAACGTCAATTTCATCTATGGCCAAAATGGTTCTGGAAAGTCCGCCATCCTCGCCGCATTGCAAATCTGCCTCGGTGCCGGTGCGAAGAGGACGCATCGTGCGAGAAATTTGAAAGATTTGGTGAGGAAGGAGGATGGTGCTACCCATGCCGTTGTCAGAGTGACCCTATTGAACAAGGGCCCGGATGCGTTTCAACATGATGTGTATGGTGACACCATTACGATTGAGAGGACAATTTCTTTGGTGAGTGGAGGAGGTTATAAACTCCTTGATTGTAATAATAAGGAACAGTCAAAGAAGAAGGGTGATCTGAGTGATTTACTCGATCAGTTGAATATTCAAGTGGAGAATCCCGTTGCTGTTTTGGATCAGGAGGAGGCCAAGAAGTTTTTGACGGGCAAGGCCGAGGATAAATATACGTTCTTTACCAAAGCGACGGATTTGGAGAGGATGGATAGGAAGTATGCTGAGACTGTGGATAGTATCAATGAAATTATTGAAGCTGTTGATAAGATGGGAGCTTCCATTGAACCTTTGGAGCGAAATGTGGAGCAGCTCAAGAAGGAGTATGAGGATTTCCAGAAATTGGACATTTTGGAAATCAAGAAAAGTGAGGCGCATCTCAAATATGTCTGGGCTTTTTATACCACAACCGTGGAGGAGCTTCAGAAGGAACAGGCGGTAAGTTGATTGAACAAAGATTATCACTGAGTTGTTTGATTTTGCGCAGTCGCTTCCAATCGTCATATGTGCTCACTTTGAGCTTGTTATTGTTTCTTGTTTCCGTCCTCTTAGAAACTTCAACAAAAGGAGGGAAAAGTTGCAAAAATTAAGGAAATCCTGGCAAAGGAAGATGGAGCAGAGGACGATGATAGCCAACAGAAGGTTCATGAAGATAAGTTGGCAGAGCTTGCCACTGAAGCAACTGCAGCGAGGGAAAATATTGCAAGACTTCAAGAAGAGCTCAGAGTTGCAAATGGTCCCAAGAAAGCGCATGAACATCAGATTAAAAGGAAGAAAAATGAAGTGAAACAAGCCAAGAACAGTCTCGCTTTTTCCATGAAAGAGTTGCAAACAAAGCGTAACGAAATCATGCAAAAACAGGGATCTGCAAATGACGAAGAGGCTCAGAGACAGGCAGCGGCGAAGAAAGCAGAGGAGGCAATGGAGGAAGCAAGGAGAGTTGTTGACGAATCAAAGGGCCCCATTGAAGATTCTCTCAAGAGATATGACGAAGGGAAATCTTCAGAGATTGCTGTGCAGGGAGCTGTGAATGCCGTCAAAGCTCAGTGTAGTGCTGTGCAGAAAAAAATTCAGGAGCTCAAGGCCAGTCAAGGAAACTCGTTGGCCATTTTTGGATCAACCTGTGAAACTATGCATCGTGCTGTAGAACAAGCGAAACAGGCAGGCAGGTTCAACGGTAAGGTAATTGGACCAATTGGTAAACATATGAAGGTTGTTCATGGAAAAGAGCACCTTGCTTCTGTTGCTGAAAGGGCCTTGGGAATGAACCTAGATAGGTACATTGTTACCAACAGCCACGATCGTCAAGTTTATTTACAATTACGTGATAAAATTCGATGCGGATATAATGACAGTGGAGTGTACCAAATGGTGAGCAAATTCGATGTGGATATGTGCATTTTTGTAAGATGTCTTGGGATGCTTGTCTCATATTCTTTCTCTTGTAGACTGAGAGTGCAAGGTACAACGTTATACAACCTCCTGAGGGGGTCGATGTGGTTGCTTCCGTACTTACATCCTCTGATGATCTCGTTTTCAACTGTATGGTTGATAATGGAAAGAGTGATCAAAAGGCTATTTGCGAGTCCTTTGACGTCAGTGAACAGCAGTTACTTCTGGAGTCCAATGGCAGGTCTACTATTCGCGGAGGGAATGTAAAGACTGCCTATTTCCTTCCTGATGGAGATTACTGGCAGATTTTCAACGGTGCACAATCCATTACATCTCAAGGAGGCTTGAGGCGTTCTTCAATTGGCGTTGATAAAACCCAAGCAATCAAGGAAACAGAGAATGAACTTGGAACGCTGAGGAAGGAAGCTGATCAGAAATCCCGGCAGTTGACTGATATCAAGATGGAGAGACACGATCATAAAGTCAGATGGAACGACCTGCGGAAGAAAGAGAAGCTTGCCCGTGATCAAATCAACAGACTAACTGATGAAATCGAGAGGATTCGTGAAGATGCCGAAGCCGCAGAAAATGTCAGCTTTGATACAAGTGAGCTTGAAGATGAGGTGAACAAAGCCCAAAGTGAGTACGAAAAGGTGAAGGGAGAGGAGGAGGACTTGGCGAAAGTTGTCAATGATATGCTCCCTGGTATCCAAGCGATACAGGCTCAAATCGATGAAGTTGCAAACAGAAATATAAAAGTTGCAAATGACTTGGAGGAAGTTGAACAGAAATTGAATGAAGTTTTACAAGAGAAGGAGGAGCGAGCTAGGAAAATCGAGAACGGAAGGAAAAAGATGGCATTAGCCGAAGAGGCCTTTGTAACTCAAGAAGGTATAACTAAAGGAAAGGAGGATAAGATGCTGGATACACTAAAGAAAGCAAGAATTATGACTTTGCGAAGCCAAAAAAGCGAGGAAAATAGAAAGCTGAAGAGGGAATCCGCCGGAGGTGATCAAGTTCTTGAGTTGGTTGACGAAGCTGGTTGTACAGAGGAGGAGCTCGACGACATTGAACCCATAACGATTGAGAAAGAACCTGAACATTTTGCAAAGAAGATCAGACTGTTAGAGAAAAGAATTTCGGAGGAGCGCGACAAGAGACAAATGAAAGAAATAGATCCAGAAGTAGCGTTGGAGAAGTATGTCAGAGCAAAGGAAGCTTTGGATGGGAGAATGTTTAAAATTGAGGAGATTGAAATGAACAAGGAAGCATTGATGGACGATGTGAGGTACCGTAAGAAATTATGGAAGCAGTTTAGGGGTAAGTTGCAGTATTTGTTTCACATGTTTCGTGAAATGCATACAAAATGACAATTTAACTGACAAGCACTTTTCCATTTTGCTAAGATCACATTGTGGTCGCAGCAAATTCAACTTTCGACGAAGTCTTGAATAGAAAGGGGAGTTCTGGTTCTATTAAATTTGACCACAAGTCAAAGACTCTCGACTTGGTTGTACAGAAGGACAATAAAAATCAGCTTAGCCAATGTTCGGATGTGAAGGCTCTTAGTGGAGGTGAACGTTCTTTCACCACCCTTGCATTGCTTCTTGCTCTAGGCGAGTCGCTTGAGACTCCATTTCGCGTCATGGACGAATTTGACGTGTTCTTGGACCCAATTGCGAGGAAGATTGCTCTCACCACCATGATTGAAGTTGCACAGTCTTTCGAGCATCGTCAATTTATCTTTATTACTCCGCAAGATCTATCGAACATTAAGACGTCGCCGACGCTCGTAATCAGACAAATGATTCCGCCCGAGAGAAGGGCAATAGTTGGTGGCGCTGTACAGCAAACAATTACTGCTTAGAACGCCGATCCAGGTTCAAAATCAAAAGAATGAAATCGCACCAAGTATTGTTTACCATACACAACAAGGAAAAGGCCCAGTTTACCTTAGGGGTTATAGCGCAAATGTATCGTGTCTTTTTATAAATGAAATACTCTTGAATATTTAATCTGTGTACTGTATTTTCAAACACTTAGCTACTCGATGACGCAATCTGATCTACAACCTTGGCGTATTTGGATCCTTCCACAAGCTGATAATTCATCTGTCTCTGACGCATAGCTGGCAATTTGCCTGTTGGGTATCCTCTTGCTAGCTTCTCCCCATGGTCGTCCACAAGAACAAACTGGTCAAAGTTTTCATTTGGAACCCAGACAAGTTTGAATGCAATCCTTGCACGAAACTGAACATGTGCTACATCCTGCGGAGGCTCCACGTGGCACCCGTTGGCACAAGTACTCCAGCTGCCACCGGGTCCAAGGTCTGGAATAGAAGCCTGTCTTATTCCATCTCCAAGAAAATTTCCAATGGCAATCTGCTTGACCTCCCCTGCATTACGATTATCCGAGGTTTCATCGTTCATAGTTGCGAGGTCGACATGATTGTAATCGTTGAAACTGTGTCCGGTGTAACCCTGACCAGGAACGGCGTCCTGTAGGTCTTTGAGACCACCGGCCCAAAGGATCTTCTTTCGGACTTGTTCCCATTCGCCACTGAGATCCTGTTCTGTGAGAGAGGAAACTCTTTCTCTTACATTATTTAAACGCACGACTGCGGTTCCTGGATAATCTGGGTCGACTTGGGCAGCACTGGAAGACATTTTTCTAGCAGTGTTACTTGTATGATTATCTTCGTAACGGCAAACAGAGGAGTTTTCAGCTTGACTAGTAGTAGTAGACTGAAAGAGTTTGTTGTACAGGGGGGTGAGTGATCTGGAGGAGCAATTGAAGGCGACGGTTGTGGATGCGAAGGCTGCGATGCTGACAGATAGTAGGCGTTGTCTCATATCGTTGGAAGATGTAGTACTGCAGCTAGTGTATTTTAGAAAAAATATATTATCTCCTCTTATAAAGATCAATCTTTATTATGCGTGGCCAGGTGGTACGTGTTAGTTGGACTGGTACTTGGTACTATCATACTGACTACTGTTCGTATCTTTTTTTTGCTTTTACTACTGTTGTGAATTTTGTGTTGGATTTCTCCGATGATGTGGCTATTATTCGATGGTATTGATATAACGGTTTAGTCTAATTTAGTTTATTTTTAAGCCCTGGCGTTTATTCAACGACATGTGACATATTTTTAACAATATTTAGATTTGATTTTCGAGAGGAGAGGAAAGCTGGTCTGATCAGCGAAACGTCCATAAAATGTTCAGCCATACGGAAGTATTTCATAATGACTACACTGTTATCACTTCTGCAACAAAGATACAATGCAGGCGGGGAGGGATTGGATGCAGAGGACGTCCTGTACGAAGTGCTCCAAACTTTATCAGAAATGCCTTGTCCGCCTGATTTTGATTTGGAAATGAAACAGTTTTTAACCTGGACAGCAAACTCAATTTCGTCAAATGTGTCCGAGTCCCAAAGCCATGAGAATAAAACTAACATTGCCGCCGATAATTACGGAGCAGAGTGGATGTGCGGTATTCTCTTGTTGAAATCATTGCTTGGACTAACAGAGGATGAAAATGGAAACTTTTCGCCTTTGATTCCTCCCCATGTAATCGTACAGTGCACAGTGGAGAGGTACCTAGGATGTGAACATTATGGTGGTAGTGCACGAATGACTATGTTTCAGGTCGTTTGCATTCTCGTTCTATCCATTGCTATGAAAAACTGCGTAGCAACAAAACACCAAAGATGGGGAAGAGTCCAATCTCTTTGTCTAGAATCTATATCCCTCTTTCAGAAAATGTTTCTGAATGAAAATGAGGGAGAAAACGAGGGAGAAAGGGACATGTTCATTGATGAATTGCAAATTTTGTCAACGCTATACTGTGAGCATTTATCACCTGCCCTTCGGGACGTATTTCAAGCCATGGAAGAAGCAACGGATACACCTCGGGGGCCGGACAGGTATAAATGCAAAGCTATTGCTGCAGGAATGGTGAATGTGGCATCTAGCATTGCTTTTCTCATCGCTGAAGCGAATTCTTCAAGTCAAAGCAATGATGACATTGCCGCTGACCTAGACCTGGTCAATGATATCATTACGATGCCCACATTGGATCAAGATTTCATTTGGGGGCATCCTCTTTGCAAAAAACAAGAATCTCTCAAAACATATGATCTCAATATAGATGATCATTCTGATGAAGACGATGCTTTCGAGGCTGAAATGCAACTTGAACGGGAGCTCTTTCGAGAGCTTACTCCTCTATTATGTCGAGATAAACATGATATCGGTCTTGAATTTGACATGCTATGTGGAATGAGAGTGAAGTGGGAAGAAGAAGCGCTAGGCGTTATGTTGCATACAGTAATATTTTCAAATTTGTTGGACAAAATAATATCAGAGACTGCAGAAATGAGCAAACTATTCAGACTCGTTTTCCCGTTCGTGTCAATCTTGCTTGGTTTGAGTCAACATAATTCGATTGAGTCAAGTGATAATACTACTTGTACCAAACATGTTACTGCGAGACGAGAATTCTTTGCGAAAAAAACGTTTGAGATTGTCGACTTCCTGCTGAAGAAAATTGGCAATGACTTCATCTTGGAGCAAGGCATTGCTACTGAAGTCAGTCCAGTTGGTACTATTCAACTCCTACTAAATCATGCAGTAAATATATCCTCCGCTGCCGAGATATCGAAAGATTCACTGACTTCAAAGGACGTTATTTCTCTCGTAAGGAAAATATTATCCGTGTATCCATTCCAAATCCAATTGAATGGCATTGGCATCCTCGTCCGCCACTGCCCTTTCCCATTTATGGTACCGATGCTCATTGATTTGGCACGACAACCGGTTTCTCAGCAGAGCTTATCGGAGATTAAAGACACAATGGACATTATTTCGCCGTTCCTAGAGGAAATGAAATCCTGCTTCCCCTCTCCTCAGAATGATTGTGCGATTGACGTTGAAAGACTGATTGAAAATGCAGAGCTGTACACCTCCGCAGTTTCTTTGTTCAGGTTGCTTTACTTGAGAATCCTATCAATCCGCAATGATTCCGAATCTAAGGAGATGATCAGTCGTGTAATGCACGATATGAATGCGATGCGCGAATCGCTTTTACAACTGACTGGGACATTTCTGGATGGAAGTGATACAGCTGGCTCAGAAGGCAAAATGTCGTTTAGATTATATTTACTGCTTGGAGCATTCTCAGATTTGATGACTGCTGCATCAAACTCCACTGCAATATAAGGAGGTCGTTGATTCTTCAATTTATTGATAGCGGAACTGATTACTATAGCCTACCGTATCAAGGAACACTTTGAACTTGTGGCGAATAAACTAGAAATGCTGTAAGGCAAGATCCTTCGTGAAAGTAAAAGCGAATTCTTTCATTGTTGTAAATGTTTATTAGACTTTCTTCGTGGACCTGTATCTGTTAGAATACTCTATAAACTCCCACGGTTCCTTGCTCGTCAGCGACAACCAGGGTAGATCCATTTTGGCCGAACACAATTTTGGTGAGTTCCATCTCCTTAGTCTCTGAGACATCAACGGTGATGCTAATGATGGGGTCCAATTTTGCTTTATCGTAGTCCCATACTTGAAGTTTTCCGTCGCCAGTCACAAATGCAAAAACTGAAGGTTCTTTCGGTGACCAAACAACATCGTTCACTGGTGCCCACAGCGCTGGGTGAATCGTCAAGACTGATTCAACACTGTTTTGCTTACTGTCGTATCTCCACAATTTTATAGTAGAGTCAGCGGACGAGGTGATGAACAATTTCTCTTCAAAGGGAGAGAATTTCACCGATGTCACCTCTGAAATATGTCCCTTAATCTCGGCCAAGTGTTTTTCAGTGTATGACCTGGAGCACACGAAGAGAGTTCCGTCTTCGCAACCAGTTACATAAAACTCTGAATTGCCAACTTTTGGGGAGTCCATGCAAATGATCATGGTTTCCTTTCCATCTTGACGTTTCAATGTTATCAAGGGCTGGAGACTCATGCCCTGTTTCAAGGACCATACGAGGACTCTCCCATCTATCGATGTGGACACTAATCTTTCCGTTTTATTTTGTTGCTTGTCAACGACCCACTGTAATTGAGTGACTGTCGCCATATGCCTTCCTAGGGTAGTTCCTGTATTAATGAACACGGTGGAGCAGATTTCATGAGAGGTGTCGTACAAGGATATGCATCCATCATCCATTCCAACTGCGAGGATGGTAGGACTCAGGGACGAAAATGCTACTGTAGTAACTGCTGATGACGTTTCGATTCGTTTTTCGGGGAAAGAAGGGTTCCGTAAAGACCAAAACATTACCAATCCACCTTGATCAAACATTTCTCTATCGCCGGCGTACCCAACAGCCAACACATCCTTTGATGTGTTGTGCCACGCCATACTGGTGATGATTCTGTTCTCTGATGCAGGACATTGGAAGTGGAACAAATGTTTGAGGCTACTAGATGTTTCTGCATTTGTTCTTCTGTTCCCGATTGTAAATGGTGCGAGAGGCAGATTACGATATTCGATTTGTTGCCTTCGAAAATTATTCTGTTGGACAGCTCTTTCCAATTGCGTTAGTTTTTCTAATGTTGACTTGGATTGTAAGAGCGTCTGTCTCATTCGGCGGAGCTGAATATTTTCAAATGCATTATATTCGTCTACATCCAACTCGGGCAGACCTATCTTTATGTCACATTGATGGGGTATCTGTCCTTCCGAGGAATCCAAGAGTGTTCCTTTTTGCATCATGATTGCCTCTACAATCTCCTCGATTTTCTGCTTGGTGCGTTCCTCTTGACTTGGAATCTTTGTCTCCATCAAAGAGCACATGGATCCAGATTCTCTGTATCCAATGTTCTTTGTGTTGGTTCCAGTCGAAATATTGTCGTAACTCTCACTTTGAACTTCTTTCTCTGATACTTCTACATCGCATTCTGCCTTGGACTTGGTTAGACTCTCGGCAGGAAACGATTGCGATTCAACAGCATCTTCTTCCATGTCACTGTGTTTCTTCTCGATTTTTGCGCATGTGTCTTCTTCGTACAATGAAATGTCATCATGCGCCCTGTGATTCGTAGAGTGTTGTTGCAAAACTGGAGACGAAAAATGGAACGTGTTGGTATTCCAAGAATGAAGGAAGCCACGCAGGCGGCTGGGAATACGAATCAACTTACCTTCCGTTAGAAGGCCTTTCATTATGCTGGGAATCCAAGTGAGAGCATCATTACAATCTTCGCTGCAGTCAGAATTGTCGTCCCTCTCGATCAAATCGAAAGGCGTGAGGTCTTGTCCATTCTCGATCAAACGAGGGGCGTCTTTCATTTTGGCAACAACGGACGCATCCTTAATTGGCGTTTCAAGCCCAAACGCTTCATCAGAGAATTGTCGGGAAATAAGCACGGATGGCTTCCGTGAGGGTTTTGGCTTCATCGTTAATATGGTACGGATTAGAAGGATGTCAGTTTTAAAGGAATTCGACTTTTGGAAAGTTTGAGACGTTTTTGAAATGAAGAACCGAAATCAATGTTTGTTACTACCTTTCCATTTGAATACATATTGAATATAATTCTCTGCACCATTGTGCACTACCTGTGGATCAGCATACTAAGATAGCTAAAAGAACAATTCACTATTGAAAGGAGTAACTCATATTTTCATGAAGTTTATATGTAGTACTACTACAAACGGTCATTACGCTGGTTAGAGTTTACAATCAATCTTGGATGGCAAATAGATGCTTCTTCGGAAGGAGGCGGCAGCTGATATTCAATACTGGGGGTACCTTTAGCGTTTTGCGTCTTGCGTCTCAAGATATCATGATGTCTCCAAAAGGTATATCAATGAGGTAAATCTGGATATTCGTATGGTTCCGACGTCGACGAATGGGGACAGCTGTTGAAAATGACAATGTTACCCTTACTCGTCCTACACACATCAATGGACCGAGCAGCCAAGGTCAACAGACAATGGCGTAGTTTTGTGAACATTTTCTTTTACGAAAGGCACACCTGAATTTTGTAACCATATAATACAGTTAGATTATTTGTAAAAAATCCAACACAAGTGGCGATACATCTTATTCTGTTTTCTCCTCAATGGAGCAACTGCACTCCTCAGTACATGCCATTTCTAGCTGCAAAATATTGATATAGTCTGGATTCTCTTCTCCACTTATTAAATGTGTGGGCGTATCTTTATCAACATCATGAGACCAAGTCTCATCCATCATCTTCCCGTTGATTGCCACCGTGAGCTTTCCTGCGATCATATGATCCGCGTCAGCGTCCCCGGCTTCATAATAATTGAAGTAATGCTCGACGAAAATATCATAGGTACTGCTTTTGCTGGTATCATGAAAGATAGTCACAGATTCCGCCGTTTGATAATAATAATCATCATAAACTTCTTCGTTGGTGAAAGCCCCATCCTTTCCGCTGTGCATGCAGTAGTTTGTCGATGTATAATAAAAGTCACAGAATTTAGTGCTGCCATGCATCTGCACTTTGAGCTCGTCGTTATGTTTGGCTTCTTTACTCATTTTTTCACCATCTGCAGTAAAAGCACGGTCGGCGTCTCTATCAAAATTAAGGTCAAGTTGGATTTCGCAAGACGGAAGGGATGGGGACGCGGATGGTCTGATGGCTGGTGCATCACTGGGGGTAGGAGAGGGGAAAATACTGGGTTTGCGGGTAGGAATGGGTGAAAGGGTTGGCCTATGGGAAGGAGATACTGTAGGCAACAGACTTGGGGAAGGCGACGGCAAAATACTGGGTTTTCCGGTAGGAATATCACTGGGTGAAAGGGTTGGCCTGTGGGAAGGAGATGCTGTAGGCAACAGACTTGGGGAAGGCGACGGCAAAATACTGGGTTTTCCGGTAGGAATATCACTGGGTGAAAGGGTTGGCCTGTGGGAAGGAGATGCTGTAGGCAA
>Ga0115005_10004438_pt1 | contig 11126 bp, 11 predicted proteins | sample ArcOceMetagenome_FD_87163 | JGI IMG/M metagenome (GOLD analysis project Ga0115005, IMG submission 87163) | Marine eukaryotic phytoplankton communities from Arctic Ocean - Arctic Ocean - Greenland ARC118M Metagenome | ecosystem: Environmental > Aquatic > Marine > Oceanic | place: Arctic Ocean...
GTATGGAGAGGATACGATGCGCGTAAACTGGCAGATGAGGAACGATGGGTTCGCGAATATGCAGCAACGACAATCCAGAAGTCTTGGCGTATGTTCTACCAATATTCGAGTTATGCAATTTACAAGCATGAAAAGAAGGCAGCCACAGACATCCAACGTCATTGGCGTGGATTCTGGGACTACTCTCACTTTGTAATCATGCGTTACGAGGCTAGCAAGATCCAAGCTCTAGTTCGAGGTACTCAGACGAGGAAGAGACTCGCTCAACAGCACGAGGCTGCAGTTACCATTCAGGCTGCTGCTCGCTGTATACTTGCAAAGAAAACTTGTCACATGGAGCGTCTGTTTTCAGCAATGATATACTCTGCCCAGCTTGCACTTTCGCAAAGAATTGCTGCTCGTAAGATCCAAACTCTCTTTAGATATTTCAATGAACGACGCAAGCAAAAACGCGCAGCGTTGGTGATTGAAAGATTCTTCATTTGGGTTCGTGCAGAGGTAGAAAGGGAGATTGAACGCAGAGAGAGACAAAGAATTAAAAAACGGCAGGAACAGAAAAGGAATAAGAAAGATAACGATAGTTTGCTAGAGGATGCATACAGGGTGGTGAACGTAGTCAATAGACCCAGTAAATCCACTACACCAGCACGAAGCGTCAACAAAAGCATTCATACAAGCCTGAGAGAGAGAATGATTTCATCTCCTCACAAACCTAAATCTACCTCAGCAAGACACTCGCATCTTGCTGTTGACGTCGATGATACTGGAAGCGATGTGTCTGGTTTGACCAATCCAAGTGATTCTGGGTTAAAGTTTAAGTTGAAGAAAAAGGGCCACCTTGACAAAGTCGACGATGACTTGGAGGGTGCGTGGCATGACGCAAAAAGGAAGCAAAAGATGAATTTATATAGTTCCCGGCCCAAGACGACAGAGAGTCAAAAGGAAAACAGTAGCACATTCACGCCTGATTTCAAAGTGAGTGCTCGTTCGCTCAGTCGCAACCGCGAGGAACTGCGAAGAGCGAGAGGTTAGTGTTATTATTAGATGATCTCGGGGTTTCACAAGTAGATTATTCTTTTAAGTAATTTTATATGTTTTTTCGTGAAGATTCAAGTTTGAAAGACACGAACTCGTAGATTTGAAGATTGTTTTTGAAGTAATTTGATTATTTTATTAACGAAGATTGTAATTATTCGTAGGGATACTTTGATTACAGAGTTCGATATTGTTCACAATCTCATCCAACCCACTCAGAACATCCGTGAACAATTTACTTGATTCTGGTTACAAACACTTCGAAGAGAAGGGTTGCATCCGTTTTAAATAGATTGTCGAACCTCCTCTTACCATCTTTATTTGTTTCCTTCGGCAACGGTAGTTGCTGTGCATTTCGTGCTGCAAACACTAGTGTACTAGGCAATTCAATCCTCCTAATTCCCCCTTTTTTCATGCCCATCATCCCTTCCTCAAATTCAGGCGACAACTCACCATCTCCAACGGTCCATGCAAGTTCATTGAAGTCGGTATCTCCCTTCGTAGTATAATATTTCAAACCACCTGTTTCAGTGGCAGTAGCGAAACTTTTGCATCGGATAGTCATTTCGACGGCAACCTTGGATCCTTCCTTGACAGCAGCCTCGCCCTTTCCTTCCCTGTACTCTCTGTACGAGACTCCGCTGGGAAGTTTGTTAAAAGGAATGTCAACCAAATCCTCGACTTTGGGGCCTGTTTCTGCCTGTAGTTGACGAAGACGCTGGACAGCTCCACTATCATCACCCTCTACTTTCAAAGTTTTCAGAGCAGAGGGATCAATGCCAGCAGAGGCAACGCCAGGAAGAAGAATGGATAGCGCTGCTGCAGGAGCAATCTTCAATAGCTGGCGACGATTGGATTCGACTTTTGCAGGTTTATTTGAATTATTGACCGAGAATGAACTGCATGTCGAGATTAAGGCGAGTAGGATGGTTATAGATTTGCAGAATGCCATGATGATACAAAATACAGCGTTGTATTGTTTGTATTGTAATGGTTTCTCAGATTTGCCCTTGGCCTTGGGGTGCTTGCGGCTTCTCGCTTTTTTTGCGGGTTGCGGTGGTGTCGAGTACGATCGATGTGCGTCAGGATATAGTATCTGCTCCGAAACGTGCGTTTCTCATAGTATCGAGCAACGTAGGTTACGCGTTTCGCAGAAGAGCAAACATGAATGAACATTTTCCAAAAAAAAATTTAAATCCAATTTTATTTTGAATTGCTTCCTTTTTCAAAATAATCTCAGACAATTGTAAGTGGTATGGCTACACTGGGTGGGACGGGTCATCTCGTTGATATTAATATACGTTAGCGTTGACAGTACCACTAGCAAGAGATCTACGGTACAAAGAATTACAGGTTGAGCAAGCAAGCTCAGAATGAATCAATTGGCCAGGGGGGGAACAACAGAACGCGAGTACAACTGGTGATATAAATTGCAATTTGAATTTGCAATCACAAAACACTCATCATTTAAATAAAGCCTCTGTTCGGAGCATTAAAGATACTTCCAGTGATTCAATAGATTGCCTATAAAACCTGCCTTAATTTTCTAATTCCAACACAAAACTATTCTTAACCTTGCCACAGACGACAGCAGTTTTTTCTGTCGATTGAGTTGGACCATGTTCATGCTATAAATGTTCATATTTATCGATTCACTTTTGTACCGATATCATACGGTTCGTTGTCATTCACCATGAGATATACTTTGCAGTATTTGTTTAGTGGTGCCCTCCGCCACCCTTGGAACGATACCTTAATCCGCAGTAAATACAGCGTACGCCAGCCTCCTCTGTGTTTCCTTCGTCATAATCTGCTCTGGCCCCCAATTTAATGTATTCAAGGGGATGCCCAAGTGCTCCTCCTCCGCCATCGCAGACTGCCATGTCTCCCTCAACTTCAATTATGGGTTGTTTCTCAATCAGTCCAAGAGCATTTGAACGATGCTTGCCGAGTTCGTACTGTAGGCGGACAAGAGAGGAGAGAGAGAAAGAAAATTATTAGAGGTGATACTGTTGTTGTGTCTACACTAGCTACAATTATTAAATATGATCCAATCCAATCATACCATCCATCACGGCCTACCACTCGTGGATACATGGGAATTGCGACTCCGAGGAAGAAGCAGTGGAGGTACACGAGAGCGAGCAGAGCCATGGCAAATGAAATACAGTACAATACAGCACAGTACAGCACAGTACACTTACCTCGCTCTTTTGCCTCGAGAATACGTAGTGTGATTTATCGGGGGTGAGAGAGTCGGAACTTGCAGCTCTGACGCTGGTACGAGCAACTTGTCTCAAAAGAGTTGAAGATGCTGCTCTTCTTGCGATGCTACAAGTAAGAGTCATGATATCTGCAGGTAAATGTTACAGAACAGGCGAAGGTAGAGTAGTGCCGTCGTTGTTGTCTCAACAACCGAGAACCGAGTCGAAGGAACTGTTGTTATTATTTGTTATGCTATAGATGCTGTCAGGCTATTTTGCTGTTTGGCACTCCAGAAGGACGGACAGACCAAATTAATTTAGGCGACAACAGAATTTGCAATACATGCTAAAAGATGATACTGTACACCACGATGTGTAACATATATATTACATACTACAAACAACAAAGAACCGCTCTCACAACAATAAGCACAACTAAAAAACAACTGCCTTCTACATCAAATCAAGGATGGAAAAAATGATTCATGACTCCATTGGTGGGTCTTCATTATATGGAGGCATGCAAGGTCTCCTATCATCCTCCAACAGCGTAGGGTCGGCATCTCTCTCACGGCAGCCACCTTCAGCCATTGGAACGCCCTCAAATCTATTTGTAGGAGCGCCAGGTCCTTCTTCGTTACAACAGCAACAGTCAACCTCCAGTGGAGGAATGGAAGAACTCCTGCCCCTCGTCATGCAGCTCACAAATCCCGAACAGCGCGAAGGAGTTCTACTGGAACTTTCCAAAAAGCGAGAATCATTCCAGGATCTCGCACCCATACTCTGGCATTCGGTCGGGACCGTATCGGCTCTCTTACAGGAAATAGCTTCTATCTATCCACTTCTCTGGCCACCCACTCTCACTGCACACGCTAGCAACCGCGTTTGCAATGCTTTGGCCTTGCTCCAATGCGTAGCCAGTCATCCGGATACGAGGAGTCTGTTCCTTGCGGCTCATGTGCCGTTATACCTCTATCCATTCTTGAATACACAGAGCAAGAGTCGACCCTTTGAATATCTAAGATTGACGTCCCTGGGGGTGATTGGAGCATTGGTCAAAATGGATGATCCGGATGTCATCAACTTTCTTCTTCAGACGGAAATCATTCCCCTTTGTTTAAGAATCATGGAGAGTGGAAGTGAACTCTCCAAGACTGTTGCGACATTTATTGTTCAAAAAGTATTATTGGATGAAATGGGGCTGCAATACGTGTGTGCTACGGGAGAAAGATTTTATGCCGTTTCGGCTGTTTTGAACAATATGATTGAGTTGTTGACTGTGAACCCATCTGTTAGGTTATTGAAACATATTGTCAGGTGTTATTTGAGATTGAGTGATAATCTTCAGGCAAGAGATGCGTTGAAGGAATGTTTGCCAATGACTTTGAGAGATGAGACGTTTGGCCCTGCGTTGAGGGATGATGTGACTGTGAAGAAGTGGCTGAGTCAGTTGTTATCGGTCGTTGGTCCTCCAGTGGAAGGGGGGAGGGGCGGTGGTGGACTTGGTTCTTCTGGCGTGGGTGGGATTGGAGGCATGAGTATGTCCGGGGGAGGTGGACTTGGGAACTAGTTCCAATGGTTTCAAGAAGGTAGGCACTGATCACTGAATACTGACCAGTTCGAGGATAGCTAAAGGTAAACATCTACAACACGCACACGCAGAGTATTGCATTAGAGATTGACAGTATCGTCACTATAAGGCATGATGTTTCATGGAGTTTTAACTGCTGAGCTGCACTGTATCATACAGAGTTTACTTCTTCATCGTCGTTTGAAGTTGTTCAGAGTATAAATGTGTATGGGGAAACTCGTACTTTAATGAACGTGTAATAGGTTCATATATCATATACACACGATGTGATAGTTGCAACTACTCCTAAAAGTTTGAAAACGAACTGTAACGAAAATGTACCTCAAATCCTGGAAGTTTCACAGTCACCAGCAGAGTACAGACAGTAGTGGACATTAAACCAAGATTCTTTGATCATTATTTCAACTGGTAGAAAATGTGTCAAATTCAGCATTAGATGTGACAAATGCCATGTTGAGATCAAGAAGGAATAAGATTTTAAAGCTTGCAGTCCTATGAGTTGAATCTACCGTTTCGTTTTTGAATCTACCGTTGGAAATCCAGGGAATCTTGATAATAATAACTCAAACATTTGCACTTTCAGTTGCTGTTGACACCAGTTGCTGGTGATGCATTTGCAAAGTGAAACTGGGAAGCCCGGTGTCTTCTTGTTTTGGGAACCGGGAACAGTGCCAAAATTAAGTTTTTGTTCCGTCTGTGATGCTGAAGTTTTGTGGCAGTGGCTCTAACTTCCTCAGATTATGGAAGCCATCTGAAGCCATCTCGCTTCTTCTTCCACTACTGTTCACCTGTTAATGTCGTCGAAACAGTCCAATTTAGCCAAAAAGAATGGTTTTCGAGAATCTCGCAACATCTCCTCCGGCACATTTTGGAATGCAAATGCACCATACAAGAATTAACTCCGCACCTGCATATCGCGTGGGGTTCACGCTATCGCTTGTGTCAACCTACTTCAGGTGAGAAAGACGATTCAGAACACAAGGTTCACAACAACAAAAATCATTCCTAGAATCGAATTGCCAAAATAAAATGATTCAAGCACCAAATATGTATCATACCATGCACCATAGTAACAGAGCAACATACATCCCTTTTGGAAGCTTTCAGCATCCTATTGATGTTGATCGCAGAACCCGTTCTGAACACCCCCCATCACATGTTGTTACTCCTCCCCCTCAAGAAGCAAGCCCAATCCAAACCCAGCTAAGAAATGCACAGCCTTTGTGCGCCTGTCCAAGACTTCCTCGACCAAACGAAGAAATGAAATACTTTTCTTGGGACTCTCTAAGAAGAGGAGGGTCGTCAGTGAATCTTTCCCAGATGACACATCACGATCACAACCCTACCAAGGCCAAATCACCAATCTCAATTACGAACGTTAAGAATGTAGATACTAGCAGTGCCGCAGTGAACAAAGAAGAGTTGAATGCTGCTCTAACCCTCACTTCGTGCTTCAAGAATTTACCCGAAAATTGAAGAATGGAGAAATAGAATTTATGCGATGAAAGACAACTGCTAAAGTCATAGGAAGAACAACAATAAAGGCTAGATTGCACAAGTAGAGGTTGCAAGTCACTCGATGAATAAACAATTTTGTAGGATAGAGAGAGAACATGTATATATAGATGTAGAAAATAAGGATTACCTGCTGGAGTCTTTAACTATCCATTTTATCATTTCAGTTGAGAAGTTGCAATGCATTTTCAATTTCAAAATGACCACAGGCGAGATGTCACAGTGCTCCTGATTTGAGAACCCCATATTTTTTAAATGCCAGAACTTTGGAAGTTCGTCACCAAGCGTAGTGGAAGAAGGCGATAGTGAAAGAAAAGATGTGCAGGCTTGAGAGCCTCATGGCAGAAATGATTTAGAAGAGTGGCTAAATTACCTCCCGGTAGTTTACCTTGTATTGTTGTTCACCACAATACAAAGAAAGTCATTTTCTAAGGACGGGACCAGGTTCTTTTCAAACGCCATCAATATCAAACCGTTGGTACTACAAATCTCTATAAGTATCATAACCTATGAATTATTTACTGCCGGCATCTATATACCAGAAACACTGTAGATATCCCACTTTATTTCATAGGTTAGAAGACTTTCAGACATTTGAGGAGGTTGAAGCTTCAGTCTGACCATCGACCGTAATGACGACGTAAGTTGAGGTGTATCCTCTTTTGTTTTTTTCAACTTTCTTTCGAGATGATCGGTCGGTGAGACACCAACTGCAAACACATCTTTAAAATATCCAAACAACTAACTAATCAACAATGAAGTCCGCTATCTGTTTCGCTGCTGTTGTTGCTTCTGCTTCTGCCTTCGCTCCCGAGGTACGACTCCTTTACTATATGACATTGATGCTATCTGCATAAGATTAGAACGATTAGGGCTACGTTGAACTGACTCGAGATGTAACTAGTTATCGAATTTCCTTTGTCGAAGTCCTTGGCTTTCCGTCGTGCTCGTTTTATAAATGGCACAGAAGACGAAGAGTCAATACATTCATCAGAAAGATCTGATATCATCTTATTCAGGCGTGAAAGTTGGCATTTTCTGGGGATGATGTTGTTGTCTTTTCAAAGTTCCCGAAGTTCGCATACTCCAGTGTTGCTGATCTGTAAACTGTATGATCATCTCCATTTTTCTCACTCTTCTTTCCTTATATTTCCAGGCAAACAGTGCACGTGTTTCCACTGCTGTAAACGCAGAGGCTCGCCGTGAGGTTTTCGGAAAGATTGCTGCTGTTGGAGCTGCTTTCCTCCCCATTGCTGCTAACGCTGCTGTTGGAGAGTCCCCTCGTTTCTCTGTTTTCGGACTGATTGGAGATGGAACTTCTTACTCTGAGGGAGCTGCATACGGATCTGACCAGGCTAGAGATGTTTACTCTCCTTATTCCGTTTACTCTGCTGAGGGAGCTGACTCCCTTTACAAGGAGGGCAACGCAGAATTTGCCGCTCGCAAGGTTGCAACTCTCGCTGAGACCAAGCTCCGTCTTGCCAAGATCCCTGCATACGTAGACAGGAAGGAATGGTTCAACGTAAAGGATGAGCTTACCCGTTACATGTACGAGACCCGTGGAGCAGTACGTGGACTTTCTAAGACTGTTGACCAGAAGGAGATGGCTGATGTATTCTTCCGTGCTCTTGAGGACACCAACGGTGCTGCTACTTTGCACAAGGGAGAAGCATGCAAGGCTGCTAACGCAAAGGCTGTTGCTGCTCTTGAAGTTTTCACCAAGAGCCTCTAAACTAGTCTAGGGACAATAATATAGATCATGATCGCAACTTTGACGAATAAAACCATGTCGCAAAGTGAATGTCATAGAAAGTCAAGCTGCTGAGGTCCAAAAAAAGCATACAATTCGTATGCCCATTGATGTCGGCATTTTTCAATGAGAAGGTCCGAGGCATAAAACTTTAATCCCTTCTTTTACATGAAAATTATGCATAGTTAACAATGTAGATTTTACCACTTGTCATTCAAAACCCGTAAGTAAAATATCGAAACGACTAGATGCATATTGAACTTGGCTTAACTAACTTACTGTATCCGAGTTCCAGTTGCTATGACATCAGTCCTGTGGTGGTACAATGGTAGTGCTTTCATTGTGTTCACATGCTAACTTCTACTTGTTGCAGTTGCAATACCAGGGGCATTTTTATTTCTGTAAGCATGCTTCCATGCAAGCATCATAACACTTCAAATAGTTTATTGGCATTTTTATTTCTGTAAGCATGCTTCCATGCAAGCATCATAACACTTCAAATAGTTTATTGGAAGAGTATGGGTGAAGAAGATGGGATAGAAATACTTTTGACTTCCTTTCCTAGTACAGTACCCTTCATTTTCACTGTGCCTAGCATGTGACAAGGATAAGAACTCAAATTCAGGGTGGGTGCCAGTACGGTGGTAGGTACCAGTGGTGATGCTAGCCCACGAAATTTTCAAGAGATATATCATTGGTCCCTTTCCAAATCCCTTGATGCATCATGTCTGCTTGTTTCTTTCACTCCTCTGTGAGCCCCTTGTTCTTTCCTGCAAACTGTTTAACATGGCCAAGTGTGCACCTCTCCTATTCCTCTTAACGCGAGAGAAAGGTTTGATGGAACTAGAGTAGCTGGTTGAACGCATGGCCTCCTTGATGAAGTAGTAGACTTTAGCGTTGTCATCCCTGAAGATGGGATGATCCTGGGATGCTCTTGTTGCAATGAACTCCCCTTCCACCGATTCGTGCTCCTCTGCAGAGAATGGCTGCTGATGATGCTGCAAGGGTGGGGCATTTCCAGGAACAACTGCATCCTCTCAAATCACATAAGCAAGGGTCCTCTGCCCAATTCCTTTGTGGAGGAAGTCATTGAAGGCTTCTGTCCATTGGTAAAAGGTAGGCCTTTACTGATTTTTTGCACGTCAGGTGGATCTTCCTTTGTAATGCTGTTGCTCATTATTCGTGAAATAGGATTCAAACTATATTTGCTTACATCACAGGCATAACATGAATTGATGTCAGTCGAAGAAAGAAGAACCAATGCCGAAGACGAACATTCAATAGTAAAGGGTAATCAAGTAGGCACTTAATTCTAGGTAACAGCATCAATACCAGCTATTCCATTCTTTAATTGTTACCTGGCACTGAGCCGCATGGCGACCCACACCACGTACTTCCAAACAGATACTACACCCAACAGCCCCAACACCAACACTATCACTGCCCTTATCCATGGATCTGGCCGCCCCAGGAATGATACCCTTCCACCCATAGAGTTCCAGCCCAAACTAGCAAGACCTCTATGACTAACATCTTCATTTAAAAGGACAGTCCATGTCATTCCATTCCTATCATGGAAATGACATGCACTAGTGATCACCAGTGAATGAAGAGCGTGTCTTTCAACAGGCTCACGGACATTCTCAGGGATCAGGTAGGCTCTCATTCCATGGCAGACCTAGTCAATGTGATGTGAAAGGCTATTCCAAGTGAGACTGTGACCACCTGTGAGGAAGCCAGGAAAGGGGCAGAAGGCGTTGAATCAGCAGCAACGAATGTAGATTTTCTCCAGGGATTATAGTTCATGACAAGCAAAAGCTGTAAGGCCAAAATCTTCAATGGAGACCCTGCCAAGAGACCTGACGATATCATGTACCTCAAACTTGGCTGTTCTTTGGTTGGAAAGGATATCGACAATAGGATCAAGCAGGAACCCTTCAAATTCCAGTATTGCTTGAAGTTGAAGCCGTTGATCTTTTCAAAAACAATGGGTGGAACAGATGGATTCCAGTGGTCAATAATTTAAATACACTCATTTCATAGAGAGGACGACCACTGAGTCTCAGATATATTTAGAGTATGTCCAGGTCTGTGGATTGATTGTATAGCTCAATTCTAAGCAGGCGGGTTTTACAGAACAATCAGTTGATTGATTCAGTCAGTATTTCTGATCATCGGCATCCTCTGTAGGAGTCAGGTCTTTGAACCACCTCTATTAACTAGATTTAATTCAATATGTTTTATAATAATTTGAATGATTCTTAGAATTTATGCTATTCAATTCATTTATCGGTGATGGACAGCTATCCTTTGCTGATTATTCAATCAGTACATATTCTGACTAATTGTGCTTTTACACCTTCTTGCACCACCACACTTGATGTCCTGCAATGCTTGTAGTGTTATCACTTTTAATCTGTGATGCTGATGTTCCATCACTCGTGTCATTACATAGATAGTATAATCGAAATGAGCCTGAATAAACTCTTTCGTGACAACGGTTGCCATCTGTTCAATCATAATAAATAATACAAAGGTTAGTTCGTTTTTACACAATATTGATTGTTGATAAAACCTGACACCAAATACCGAAAGGAAGTGAAAACCTTTCATGGTCAAGGCGCCAGGTTTTATTCACATCTAACAAACAAGCACTAACTAATCAACATAAGGTTCAAATCCTGGAGAAAATCTGGCACCTTTTTGATGATAGGTTTCGTTAGCACTATTAACTATTAGAAGAATATGGACCAGACATTAGACATATCAAAGGAGTTGATAATGTTGTTGCGGATGCAATAAGCCGACTGCCCATGGCAAATGACAAAGAACCAAGCACCGATAAGGTTCAGAGTCACATGAACGAGCTGTTCAACATCGGGAATAGAAACAACGACAACGCTTTCCCTCTCGACTTATCCAATGTGCAAAGGATACAAAATTTAGAACTTAATATAAGAAATTCCAAGTTAAAAGCATTTATTGAAGACAGTAAATCCGGATACTATTATGATTTCATAGAAGATATGAA
>Ga0115005_10004441_pt1 | contig 11119 bp, 6 predicted proteins | sample ArcOceMetagenome_FD_87163 | JGI IMG/M metagenome (GOLD analysis project Ga0115005, IMG submission 87163) | Marine eukaryotic phytoplankton communities from Arctic Ocean - Arctic Ocean - Greenland ARC118M Metagenome | ecosystem: Environmental > Aquatic > Marine > Oceanic | place: Arctic Ocean...
CTGCAACATCTGATGATGGATCATGCGCATTCGCAAATGCATGTAATCTTGATGGTATAGAAGTTGCAACTTCTGGTTTAACATTTGTGCCTGCTGACTTAACAGTTGATGTAGGTTCGCTTGTGTTTTGGGTAAACAATGGTGGATCACACAATGCAAACGGAGATATTGACACACAAACTGGACTTTCTTTTGGAAACCCTGAATCTTTTTACTTTGATATTGTATCTGGTGATGCTTCAGGTGTATGTATAGGCTCGCACACTTTTACAATCCCAGGAGTTTACTCTTATGATTGTTCACAATATGGGCATGCTGCTGCAGGTATGGTCGGGACTGTTACTGTTGGTGTTGGTGGATGTATGGATGCTGTTGCTCCCAACTACAATGCTGCAGCTGATTTCGATGATGGCTCTTGTTTGGCTTCTCCATATACTTCAATTGCAGACATTCAAATAGGTCAGGAAACTGCGCTTTTTGAGGGTGTCGCAGTTTTGACTTCAGGTGTTGTAACTGGTGTATACGGTGTTCTCGCAACTATCCAGGATGGGACAGGTGCTTATTCGGGCATTTGGGTTAACGGTTCAGATGTAGCTCTGCAAGTTGGAGATGCTGTTGAGGTAACAGCAACTGTTGGTGAGAATTTCGATTTAACACTACTTCAATCACCATCTGTAACTATTTTAAGCCAAGAAAATGCGCTTCCAGCGGCGGAAGTGCTTTCTACATTAGATGTGTCGGCTGAGCAATGGGAAGGTGTTTTGGTTCAAACTGCTGGAACTGTAAATGATGATGCTCTTGGATTTGGAGAGTGGTCTTTAGATGACACTTCTGGACCTGTTCGTGCTGATGATCGTGGTTACGATGCTATAGGTTCGGGTCTTGTAACACTAGGTGCAATTATTCAAGTTACTGGTGCTCTCGACTTCTCATACGGTGACTTTAAAATTCAACCACGTGATGTGAACGACGTTCTTCTTTATGGTTGCACATCTGATGCAGCGGACAATTACGATGCAGCAGCCTCAGTGGATGATGGAAGCTGTGAGTTTTCAGGCACATCTTGTACTTTATTCGTTTCAGAGATAGCTGAAGGGTCTTCAAACAACAAATACATTGAGCTGTATAACCCTACAAGTTCAACGATTTTCTTAGACCAGTACACAATGGCCAATTGTAGCAATGGATGTGATACTCCAACGGCTGTTTATCTTACGGATCAATTTGATTACTGGACGTTGACCTTCCCTGCTGGCGCAACTGTAGCACCAGAAAGTACATACATTATTGCGCACCCTTCTGCGGATCCAATCATTCTTGCCGTTGCGGACATGACTTATACATACCTGTCAAATGGCGATGATACATATGCACTTGCTGAAATTGTAGGTGCTGATACTGTACTTGTGGACCTCATAGGTGAGATAGGTCCTGATCCTGGTACTGGATTCACAGTGTCAGGTATCTTAAGTGCGACTCAAAACGGTACTCTGGTACGTAAGTCTGATGTGAATGCTGGTAACGCTGGTATGTGGCTTGCTTCTGCAGGTACAAATGAATTCGATGGGGAGTGGATTGTAAATCCATCTAACGATTGGACGAATCTAGATGCTCATGAATTTACGAGTGGATGTGCTGTTGATACGGGTGGATGTACTGACCCAGGAGCGTCTAACTATGACTCCGCTGCAACAACTGATGACGGATCTTGTGTGTACATTCCCAATTTAACGATCCAGGAAATTCAAAACGGACTTGTTGCAGGTCAAGTTCTTACGGGCGGTATCGTAACAGCAGTCTATGCAGCTTCTAATTCTTTGGGTGGAAATGCTTCTTATGTCATCCAAAATGGCACAGGACCTTATTCAGCTATTTGGTGTCTAGGGGCCGGTGTAGTTGCAGGAGACTTAGTGGATATTGCTGGAACTGTATCTGAGATTTACGACTTACGCCAAATTACGGGAGCTGTTTCGACAGTTGTTTCTTCAGGAAACGCGCTTCCAGCGGCAGAGATTCTTGCTACTGGTTCAATCAATGACGAGCAGTGGGAAAGTGTACGAACTCAGATTCTCGCTCCAGTTTCTAACGAAAATGCTGGTTACGGTGATTGGTTACTAGACGACGGTTCTGGAAATGCGATGGTTGCAAATCTGGGCTATAATGCTGTTTCTGACAGTGTTTTGGTTGATTTGGTAATGACTCCTGTTGTTGAATTGGGTGTCACTTACCGTGTGACTGCTCCAAATTTCTTCTCATACGGATCTTGGAAATTGGTACCAACACTTGCAACGGACGTGGTACGTCTCGGTTGTATGGATGCAGCATTTGCGAATTTTGATCCTTTGGCTTCAGAAGATGATGCGTCTTGTTCAAATATCCCTGGATGTACAGACCCTACAGCTGACAATTATGACCCTGCTGCTGTGACAGATGATGGGACTTGTATCATTACAGGATGTTTTGACGCTCTCGCATTAAACTACAATGTCAATGCGACAGTTGTAGACAACACGCTTTGTTACTACACGTTACCTTCCATCTTAATCAATGAAATACATTATAACTCCAGTATTGCTCAAGGGGATGATTTTGATTGGGAATTCTGTGAATTATATAACGCAGGAGATCTCGCAGCAGATCTGAGTGGATATCATTTCTTTAACTCAGCTTCTGGTTCACCTCAATTGGGATTGATTTTCCCAGCAGGAACATCTATCGCTGCTGGAGAGTTTGTGATTGTGACTGTTGCTGGTGGTGGAGGAACGCTTAACTATTCTGGAAATGGATATCAGGTGTTCGAAATGGAACTAGGCAACTTCTCAAACGGAGGTGAAGCAGTTTCACTTCAAGACGCTTGGGGCAATGTTGTAGACGATGTTACATATGCTTCATCTGGTCTTTGGCCAGGCGAAGGGTTCAGCATTTTAGGCAGTACGCTGATTGGGAACCCGAACGGTGGCGGAGCTTCACTCGAATATATCCCGGAAATTCTCGTCACTTATGTTGCAGGAACAATTGCTGCAGATAACGCGTTTGGAAATAACTGGCAAGCTTCTTGGGTGGATGGAGGTACACCTGGAGCGGCGAATTCATCTGCTTTTGGATGTAACGATGCTGACGCTTGTAATTACAATGCGACTGCATATTTGGCAGACAATACATCATGTACATACGACTGCTATGGTTGTACCTACCCTGGTGCTGTGAACTTCACGAATGGAGCTACTTTAGATGATGGTACTTGTACTTTCGCTCCCTCAGGAAGTGATTGCCCAGCAGATATAAATAATGACGGTACGATTACAGCTGCCGATCTTCTTTTATTCCTTTCTGCCTTCGGACAAAACTGTGAATAGCATATATAAACTAGATATCGGACTTTCTGATCGTACTCTATTTGTATAGAGAAATGGGCACTCGTAAAGAGTGCCCATTTTAGTGCAGTGGTTTATTTCCTACTTCACAATGAATCTTGTGGTGTCTGGATTGGAGATGTTGAGGTCTCTGTCTTCTAGCGTAATCCTGAATCTCAATGTATCGAAGTCAGATTGAAGATTCCAGGTGTTCATCGCTATTTCAATTGTACCATTAAGCGCAGGGTGTGTTCCTGAGGGTTCAACGCGAGGTACTCTGTAGTAAAACGGAACCTGTCCTTGGGTAGGAAGTAAAGGGATGTGCGTCCACTCACCATTTCGGAGTTCGTCGTATTCACATTTCAGATTGAAGTGATGGTCACATGTGCTACAATATGGCGCAAGCGTGTCGCTTTGATTTAATCCCAAATCGCCATCGCCATCCGTAAAATGAATAGACAGCACCGCATGTTCGCTGTCATCAACGTCAAAAGAAAGGAATTCAATTTCAGGTTCTATGGGGTAATTGGGTAATGGAATGCAGCCAGGTAGCCCCAAAGAAGCAGAAAATGCACATATTAAGGTGGTCAGAGAACTAAAGTTGACGTTTTTCATTCATTCAAAGCTACCACTTCCGAACTTGCGCCCATGAATTTATCTGAAAATTCCACGGATACATACCGAAATGAGTTAATTTCTCGTGTAAGAGATCTTGGATTTGGGGATGGTGAGGAAGGTTTTCAGGAACTTGCCTTAGACATCTTTAGATTTCAGTACCAACATAACAAAGTATATAAAAATTTCACCGACCTCCTTCATGTTCATCCGGAGGATGTCATAGACCATAGAGATATTCCATTTCTTCCTGTTGAATCCTTTCGGGATCATGTGATCAGTACTGGTGCCTTCACTCCTGAAGTAATCTATCGCAGTTCTGGAACAACGCACACCAAATCTCGTTCAAAACATCTGATACGATCTTTAGATTGGTATCATGAAATCTCAAATCGCATCTACAGTCATCTGGTAAGTCCCGTAAAAAATTCTGTTTTTTATGCGCTTTTGCCAGGGTATATTGAAAGAGCAGATGCCTCTCTTGTCGCCATGGCAAAGTCATTTATGCGCATATCAGGTCAGGATGACAAATTCTATTTGGACAATCACAGAGAATTAGAAGAAGAACTTGAGAAGTCGTTTGACAGAGATGAAGACGTCGTTGTGATCGGTGTTACTCATGCGCTTTTAAAATGGTTAGAGGGAGATCAAGCACAAGTTTGGGCACAAAAAGGAATTGAAAAAGGTTGGTCTCTGACCATCATTGAGACAGGAGGGATGAAGGGCCATGGTCGAGAACCTATCCGAGAAGAAGTTCATGCGAGAATCAAACGTGTACTTCCCTTTGCACGAATCATTAGTGAATATGGCATGACGGAGCTTTTGTCTCAGGCATACAGTCTTGATGGTCGATTCTTTCAGTCGCCACCTTGGATGAGAGTGATTGTGAGAGACCCCGCTGATCCAGGATCGATATTAAATCCTGGGAGAACAGGCCGGCTACAGATCATTGATTTGGCAAATATTGACAGTTGCGCGTTCATATCGACATCCGACTTAGGGAGCATGAACGTCAATGGAGACACGCCCATGTTTGAAGTACTCGGTAGATTTGATCACGCAGAGGTGAGGGGGTGTAACCTGCTGTCAATTTGAGGTTTTACGCTACGGATACGAGGAAATAGTTCTTCTTGCCCCTTTGGAGGAGCAATTGACGGCCGTTCAGCAGGTCGGTTGTTGTAATCGTCGTCGTATCATCTACAAGGTCTTTGTTGACTCTTATACTGTTTTCCTTTAATGCGCGTCTTGCCTCACCTTTTGAAGGCAGGAAGCCCGTGAGTTCGCTAAGTAATTCTACGATGCCGATTCCATTTGATAACGTGTCAGCCTTGATGGTCGTCTTATCGACTCCCTCAAAGACCGATAAAAACTCCGATTCAGGCAACGATTCTAAGTCAGCCTTGACGCTTTTGCCAAACAAAATGCCTGATGCCGCAATTGCGGTCTTTAAATCCTCTTCTCCGTGCACGCGAAGTGTGATGTCCTCGGCCAATGCTTTTTGTAGGATTCTGGCACGTGGATTCTCGGCATGCTGTGCTTCAAGAGATTCAATTTCCTCTTTTCCTTTTAACGTAAATATTCTGATGTACTTCCCTGAATCTTCATCTGCTGAATTGATCCAGTATTGGTAAAATTTGTACGCAGAAGTTTTCTTTTTGTCGATCCAAATATTCCCTCCTTCAGACTTTCCAAACTTACTTCCATCGGCCTTGGTGAGAAGCGGTGCTGTCAGGGCAAACGCTTGACCTCCACCTTTTTTACGAATAAGCTCAGTGCCGGTCACAATATTTCCCCACTGATCACTGCCACCCATTTGCACCATACAGCTTTCATTCTTCCAGAGGTGGTAGAAATCATATCCCTGAACAAGTTGGTAAGAGAACTCCGTAAAACTCATCCCTGACTCCAATCTGTTTTTCACGCTGTCTTTTGACATCATGTAATTTACAGTGATATGTTTCCCAATGTCTCGAATGAAATCAAGGAAATTGATGTTCTTAAACCAATCAAAGTTGTTGACGACTGCAGCGCCATTCTCTCCTTCAAAATCTAAAAAACATGTCAATTGCGCTTTCTGACAATCAAGATTGTGTTGCATGACATCCAAGTCTAGAAGCTGTCTTTCTTTTGTCTTTCCGCTTGGGTCCCCGACCATTCCAGTCGCTCCACCCACCAAAACCATGGGTTTATGCCCCGCTCTCTGCCAATGAACAAGTAACATCACCGGAACCAAATTTCCGATGTGAAGGGAGTCGGCAGTAGGGTCAAACCCCACGTATCCCGTGGTAACTTCTTTTTTTAATTGGTCTTCCAACCCGGGCATGATGTCGTGTAACATGCCCCGCCATTTTAATTCTTCGATCAAATCCATTGTCGCAAAGATATGATTAGAGTAGGGGGAGTAAACGTTCCATTGCCATTCCTCTACTTCCTTTTAGTAAAATATTTTTCCCTTTGATCTTCCCACCTTCAATTTCGGATATTAATTCCTTGACGGAAGCGTAGAAGCGCCCCGTGCTATTGTCTTGTGCAACTGCTTTAAATGCTTCTCCCACAAAGATTGCATCTAACGCCAATTCATGGCAAAGTCCGACGATCATAGAATGTGATTTCTCTGAATGTGTTCCGAGTTCTCGCATTTCACCAAGAATCACCAATCGAGGATTCTTTTTGTGCAATGCGAAGGATTTTAGCGCTTGCTCCATACTCGATGGATTTGCATTGTACGCATCTAAAAGAATCTCATTGAAATCTGTCTTGATTGTCTGTGACCTGTTATTTGTAGGCACATAGTTGCTGATTGAAGATGTTACATCCTCTCTTTCAATCCCGAAGAATCGTCCCACAGCGATTGCTGCGGCAATGTTGTCTAGATTGTAATCGCCCTCCAATTGAATTGGGGCTGGATCGCTTTTGTACCCTTCTTCAGCCCAAACAAATTCCCGTTTCATCCCCTCACCTTCAAACGCAACCTTCGGTTTTTCTTGATCAGTTCCAAAGATGACTCTCTCCATCCCTTCTGACACTTCAAGTAATTCTGGATGTCCTCCATGAACAAAGGCTTTTTTGTGGCTTCCATCCTTGTTGTTTGTGCTGCGCAGGTAATCAAACAGCTCCGTCTTTCCTTTTTTCACCCCTTCGGCACTTCCAAACCCTTCTAGATGAGCCAAACCTATATTTGTGATGATTCCGAAATTTGGCTCAGTCATTTTTGCCAATTCTGCGATTTCACCCATGTGATTTGCCCCCATTTCTACCACTAAAAAATCACAATCATGTGGCATAGATAAAATGGTCAATGGCACTCCCAGGTGGTTGTTTAAATTGCCTTCAGTTGCGTGAACGTTGTATTTGTTTGACAGTACGACCTTCATTAACTCTTTCGTGGTTGTCTTCCCATTGCTTCCAGTAAGTCCCAGTACGGGAATGTTGAAGTTTCTGCGATGCATTGTCGACAATTGCTGAATCGTCGCTAGGACATTGTCTACGCGCACCATCCCCTCTGATTGGCCGATCTCCTCGTCATCTACAACAGATGCAATACATCCTTTTTTTAAGGCTTCTTGTGCAAAACTGTTGCCATCAAAGTTCTCTCCCTTGATTGCGAAAAACAACATCCCAGGACCACATTTCCGAGTGTCTGTTGTTACACCGTTTTCTGCTTCTAGGTAAAGGTTATATAACTGTTCTAAATTCATTTGTAAACTCCTGATGTATTCTTCAAGTAAAATGCCCCAACGTACAATCGTACGTTGGGGCATTTATTCATGTCTCAAGTCTTCGGTGTACTTTTCGTTTACTGCCCTTGGAAAGGTACAGGTGCTCCTACACGTGTCATCGCGCAACGGAAACCGACCGTTGACGAAGATTTTCTTTCATCTAAAAAACGTCTGGTACCAGGCACAAGCCAGTACGCTCGATCATTCCAACTTCCTCCTTTATATACACGAGATTCGTTGTTGACCAATGTCGAATTTCCGTAATCGTACATTCGACTGGAATTTGCATTTGCATCCTCAGGTTGATTGTACATTGTAGAGCTATATGTGTCTCCATCTCTGTAATCAATGTTGTCAGCTACGCGGTAGTTTGAGCGACCTAGGTTTTCTTCTAATGTCACGTCACGGTATTTCATGTCACCTGGCACAGCAATAATATTTTCGCTTAACCCTTTTCTCAAGTCAGCTGCGATTAATGCTTCACTGTCTTCGATCATCTCAAGGGCCTCATCCATCGTATTCATACTTTCCTCTTCTTGATCGTCCTGACTCTTCTCAAGAGCCTCTTCAACCTTTTTTTCTACATTTTCTAACAAATTCTCATCTTCATCTCCGAGTCCTCTACCTCCTTTGCCTTTTTCTGTTCTGTAATCAGACAGGAAATTGCCAATGCGGTTCAGGTCGTAAACAACATATTCGTATTTTTCATCAGGATCTCCTTTAGAATTAAGCACCTTTGTTTGGTAGTTATTTCCTCTGAATGGACGGAATTCTTCGTTGTCTAAACTTGAAAATGGACGGTATACATCCATCACCCATTCGTTGACGTTGCCGGCCATGTTAAATAGCCCGTAATCATTTGGTGCATAATTATGTACATCCACAGTGATGTCGCCAAAATCATCTAGATCTCCAGCGATACCCATGAAGTCACCACGTCCACGAACAAAGTTCGCGTTGATGTTTCCATATTCTTTCGATCTCAGTTCATCATTCCTGATGTAGTGTCCGTCCCATGGATACGTTCTACGCTCTTCAATAAGTTCGCCGTAGCTATTTCCGATGAGTCCCAATGCCGCATATTCCCACTCCGCTTCAGTTGGCAATCTGTAATCGGGCAGAAGCAATCCATCTTCAAGTGAGATGTCACGGTATTCAGATTGGCCATAGGATTTCACTCCCTCTACTTCGCCAGTGCCTACATATTGATTGTTGAAATATGTCTCAGTGGTAAAGTGTTCTACATCTGATTGACCATATGGATTGTCCACCAACAGTCCCTCTCTGATAAGAATGCCTTCATTCACTCGGTCGGTACGCCATTTACAGAATTCATTTGCTTGTCTCCACGAAACACCTACAACTGGATAGTCACGGTAAGCAGGATGTCTCAGGTAGTATTTTACCAATGGCTCGTTGTATGCCAGTTTCTCACGCCAAGCAAGCGTGTCAGGGAGTGCTCTTTCTACTATTTCAGAGTTGTCTTCACCATAAATTCGCTCCAACCATGTGATGTATTCTAACCAAAAATGATTCGTCACTTCTGTTTCGTCCATGTAAAAGGTTGAAACAGTCACTCTGCGAGGTGAATTGTCCCATGATCCCATCAAATCATCTTCAACTTGTCCCATGGTGAATGTTCCTCCTTCGACAAGAATCAACCCAGGGCCGGTTTGTTGTTCAAAGAATGTGCTTTTTTCAAATCCGCCATTTGCGGCGTCGTTGTATGCCCATCCGGTAGCGCCGGAACGCTCATAATAACAGCCAGAAAGCACAGTAAGTAGTATGAAAAGCGAAAGAATGCTTGAGGAATTTTTCCAGGTCATCTTATATATATTTTGAGAATGTTAGTTTATCGTTCTTGCAGGTTAGCTTGACCGATAATAGATCTTTAGGTTCATATATAACTAAAAAGTAGGGCAAGGTATTTTGCGGAACTTGCCTTTTTTTTGTGAGCAATCGAATTTTAAGGTCATACTTAGCTCGTGAGCACCACCTGTAGCAGGCGTTAGCTCTGATATTGTTATATCGTAACTGTACCCGAAACGCATGATGTCAGTTTCTACACCTACCACAGCAATTAAAGCATCGCGGTAATCAGTGAAAACAACTCCACGATACCAAACGCCTCCAAACAAAGGGCCTTTGTTTACAAACAGGCCTAAATTCATTTGCTTAAACTCACCTTGTTGACGGAACAGGAAGCTTGGAGAGATAGATGCGACCACTTCTCTACGAATATTTGTCTTCAATGGAAATTTTCCTCCACCATGAATGGTGAGTTTCATAGGCAGACGACTTAAGCCTACAACCAATGACTCATTCGGCTCATTCAGATGGTGAGCGGCGAAACCGAGATGGAATTTCTCTGTAAAGACCAACATTCCAGCACCGAAATCTACATTCTGAACTGTTCCACCTCTTGGTGTGTCTTGGGTTTCATAGATGAATCCCCGACGCGGATCGATCATGTCACCAAATGTGAGATTGCTCCAATCGAGTGCTTTTTGAAAATAACTTGCTTCTAGCGCTGCTCTGATCGAAATCTTACGCGTTAGCGCTTGCTGATACGCATACATTCCCGTCACTCGAGTCGTAGAAAGCGTGTTTTGGCCAGCCTGATCACGTAAGACAGTAAGACCTAATCCACCTTGTATACTTTGAAGGTGCTGGTCATAAGAAACAGCTTGAGTGACGTAGGATCCACTCATGGCAGGCCATTGATTCCTGTATGCCATAACCATGCGAGGACACCTGTCAGACCCAGCAAAAGCTGGATTTAAGAACAGAGGATTCGCGTAGTATTGTGTAAATTCTGGGTCTTGAGCTTGCGCATCATTTGACGTGCAAACAAACATGATTCCCGCAAGAAGCGCGAATCCAAAAACGGATATTAGAGGTGATTTCAACATAGAGGTTCCCATTGAACCCACAATAATACGGAAATTTTACCGACTTTAAGGTTGCAATAACCTTGTATTGTTTGCGTTTGTTTCATGATTGTGCACGAAATTTGGCATTATTATTATTATAAATAACATGCAGCATAAAATGATATTCACACGACTTCGTTTATTCGCCTTGCTTTTCAGCTTAAATGTTGTTTTTGTGTACGGTGTTTTTGGGCAAGATGATTTGTCGGTTTTAGGTGAAGTTGTTGTTGCAGATTTGTCATTTAATGATGAAAATTTAAATTTTGTGATTGGTGAAGTCAAAATCCCCTCACATTGGTCTGGAATAGAAGTACTCGACAAAGAGTTGAATTGGGAACTTGTTGTTGGCAATGTTGAAGTTGAGAATGTCGATCACATTCCCACGGGATGGAGAATTGTTAGGGGTACGAATTCTACAGAGTGGTATGCTCAGTTCAGATCTCCCAAGTATAGAATGAACAATGAGGGAGCACTAGAGAAATTAACGCATTGGTCAGGC
>Ga0115005_10004444_pt1 | contig 11117 bp, 10 predicted proteins | sample ArcOceMetagenome_FD_87163 | JGI IMG/M metagenome (GOLD analysis project Ga0115005, IMG submission 87163) | Marine eukaryotic phytoplankton communities from Arctic Ocean - Arctic Ocean - Greenland ARC118M Metagenome | ecosystem: Environmental > Aquatic > Marine > Oceanic | place: Arctic Ocean...
TAAATCCCGATAATGACACACTCTCCAGTGTCGGGGATGATTGATGGTAACCTTGGCTTCCACTTTTCATGAGTGCAGCTTCGTGTGAGAATTGTGTAGTGCCAGTACTCTTTTCCTTATTGAGGAGAGATGTGCATACATTCTTGTTGGGAAATGTGTAACGAGACACCAGAAACTTATTCTAATTTATTTTTAATTAACTTCACACCAAGATGTCTTTCTATATTTTATATTCCTTGTAGAAATTTGCGAATATCATGCGAAATAATGCGGGCACTCGTATGTGTAGCGTATCGCCGTCGTCTTATTGAGAAGCGGTAAAATATTCTACGATAGCGCAGTAGGGGTGAGCATTCACTGGTGTTGGTTAATTAATTGCGACAGCTCAATCCAATCTGAGACATGAAAGCATTGTTTATTTTGTTTTTTCTTTATTTCCAAAAGCAAATGCATGGTCGTTAGGCACAATGCCTTCCCTTTGAAACCTTCGCTTTTCATACTTTGCAGACATGTATTTTGAATGTCTTGTTGTTTTTACATGAAAGCTGAACCAAGTCAGTGCAATTGTCAACACGAATCCCCAGCACATGATGCCGATGGAATGTCTTTCAAAATAGGATGGCTCATAAATATTGAGGTGACATGAAATGAATTTATCCTTTCCGTCTACGGCGCCTTCATAGCCAGAGGTGCATGACCGACTTCCGAATATTTCATTCGGTGCGAGTACATTCCGATACTTACGAAGTGGATCGTGAAATGGTTTGACACAAAACATTCCTCCAAGAAATCTACACAGAGGAGCATCATACGTCTCCTTACAAAAGCAAGTGCACTGATTCGGCAGAGTGCATTTCCCTCGAGGTTCCATCATGTGTTTGGGGATGAGCCGGGAGTCGAAACCATGCATTCCGCATGGATCATTTTCGAATATGCGTATTTTATGTTCATCATTGGTCATGAGTTGACTCTTTATGACGGGTGTAACCTCTGCCTCACAAACTGGAGTCTGGCAGTCAAATCCAGTCCAACCCTCGCTGCATTCGCATACATCGGGAGCTACGCAGAGACCAGCATTGGCACAACGATAACAACCTTCTCCTCCTGGAGCTTTAGGATTGTCAGTACAAAATGGATCATAATAACCCTGTGAGCATATTGGGGTGGAGCAATCCTGCCCGGTCCAGCCTGTGCCGCCTCGATCTGCATGAGCATGTTTCATCCAAAGAATTGAGTCAGTTTGAATGCAATGACAGATATCTTTGTCCACGCAAATTCCACCATTCAGACATCCCACGACTGTGCCATTGAGCTGCAGGTGCCGACATAGAGGTGTCTTACAGTCGAAGCCATCGTAACCATCTTTGCATGTACACACATCGGGTGCGATACAACTACCCGAGTTGTAACAAGCATAAATTCCTTCACCTGGAATTATATCTCCCGACTCCCATCTATGAGTGGCTTCATTACGGATGTAATTGTTGTAGTTCACTCTTACATGCCTCCCACTCTCCAACCCGAAATCGGCACCAATACCTTTCACTGCATTTAGTCCTGCGTCATCAATGTAATCACCTTGAATCCACTCGTGGCGATTACACAGGTAACGGTCAGAGGTCGTAGCGGATTCATAATTCCTATTGTTCCAGTACGGCGTTGCAAATGGTTTATCTGAAATGTAATACTCAGTGCCATTCTCCCCGCCAGGATTGTGTACCGGTCCACAAAAATGCACTTGTTCGCCACTTCTGTCTTTAAATGATGGGGGTATATCATGTATATCTTCGAAAGACCAGGATTCTATTCCTTGTATGGGACAACGCGTTGAATGTGGAGACTCCATTATTGCATCTGACCTACATTTCATGCAATTAAAAGAAATGGTTCCATTCTCGGATTCTAATTCGTAACAACAGCCCGTGATGATGGGATCGTTGCCACAACCAGTCTGAAAAGATTTACCATTGTTGGACACTACAATGGAATCGTACACTGGACATGTCACCTTATCGCAAGATAATTTGCCATCTTTGCCATGTCCGCCGAGAGAGATCAAGTCCTTCCTCTCGTAAGACCTGAGATCAATATTGAGCAGAAATTTCTCAGCCTGCACGCAAATTGGAGTTGAACAATCGTAGCCTCTGTGGATTGGGAATGAAGAAAGTTAATTTTAGGTAAAAGGACTTCAACATCTACACCGGTGCTTGTAAAAATAAGAAACTTACGTCCAACCGGTTAACCGCGGATCACCAGTGGGCGTTTGAAAAAGAGGAACACCTCCATCTGCTCTACCATCCCTCCATGTATTTTCCCACTGGTGACATGTACATGTGTCGGGAGCAACACATACTCCTTTTTGTATGAGGAGGAAGAAAAGAATGAAATGAATGGCTAGAGCCTTGGCAGCATGTCAACAATAAAGTTATCGGCAAGGAAGACTTACCACCGTTGTTACAATCCTGAGCACAAAGTGGCGTGGAACAGTCATATCCTGTCCATCCTTTTTCGCAAGTACAGATTTTGGGCAGAGTACAATTCCCATTATGATGGCACGTTTGTTCACAAATTGGAGTTGAACAATCAAAACCATCCCAACCATCAGCGCATTGGCATTGATTTGGACCGACGCAAGTTCCTGTATAATTCAAGTTTCGAATTATTAGGTTCATACATGTCAAATTATTGGGAATATTGTAAGGCTATTCTACATACCGTTGTTGAAGCATCCACGGATCACATGATCAGTGCAAGTTCCATCATCATCCTTCCACGCACCCATCATGTGTGCCTGGTGATTATCGTAACTCAACCGAACACGAAAGGACTACAAAGGCGGGGCAGTAAATGATATTAGCGCGTGATCCGGGGTACGTGTACGTATATGTTACAAAACTTGATAAAAAAATGCTTACCAAATCTGTTTCTTGCACAACAATGTCGTTGTCAAACAAGTCCTGTATGCCATCATCTTTAGCCTCGAGGTCATACATCTTGATACCTTCATCGCACACACGTTCGAACTCCACAATGCATCGACCTTTTGTCCAATTAGATATTGTTCTAGACCATACTCCTTGCCGCCTATACCCTTCATCTGTATAAATATATATCCGGTCAGTGTTTTTTGTGATATTCATGAAGGACTCGCGTAATTCTAACGGGGATGATTTGGAATACATTGGATTCCAGCCCATTTCATTCCAATGCGTATATACAACACCATCCTTCTCAACCTTTCGATCCATGTATCGTGAATAATAATTTGAATGGTTGAAGGCCTGACCTGATCGATATTCTTCCCATTCGGTCACAGCCCGTATAGAGCACTCGTACCCCCCTTGATAACTAGTAGAATGTTGATGTAAGTAACGTTCGCCGCCCTTTGTTGTATTTGAACGAAGAATGAAAGAATTATTGATAAACCGTTCCACGACAGTGCTATATTTTGGGTTTGAATACCCAGAATCTGCAGGGTTGAGTCGATAAGCTTTGTTCGGTTTCAAGAACTTCTCAAATATTTCCAACTCCTTGTCATCATTAGTACCCTTCACAAATGTTTGTTGTTCTTTCTCGTAAAAACCTTGTTCACAGATGGGAACTCGACAATCAAATCCCATCCAACCCTTCGCACATGCACAAGTATGCGGGGCCACACATGTACCATTATTTGCGCAAGTGTATCGACCCTCGGTGACATTCACTAGTTCTACAAGTGCCACTTGTCTATCGATTGAATATGTCCATGGATATGTGAAACCCTCCTCAACTTGAATGATCGGATTCCATATCTGGCGAAATATAGACGTCCCGTTATGGGGCGCTGGTTTTGAGTATCTCATATGGGGAGTGATCAAATTGTCCCAGGATCGGATGTATTGAAACCATGTCAAAACATCTGATGCTAATTCAATGAAAGTGCATCCTGGACTCCCGTGTTTTCTTCCAGTCTTGTATCTTTATAAACCAAGATATGTTACTTGTAGGCGCGCATCGATAAAAAGAGAGGAACAAAATTAGTCAACACTTATTTCTCACCTCCATTTTTGCCCAAAAAGAGGAACTGCGGGCTCTCTGTCAAAAGCACGTTGATCGCATTCAAAAGCTCTAGTTTCTGCACACCAGTGGCTCATATTACACGGTCTGTACTCAAGCCAATGCTGGGGAGTATTGTCTGCGTTTGGAGGCATCGGTTCAAAATATCCTTGGTGGCAAACAGGTTGAGAACAGTCGAACCCACTCCAGTCTGGAGGACATTGGCATGTATTAGGAGCAACGCAATTCCCAGTTCCGCAGTGTTGTTCACACATCGTTTCTCTACAATCATAGCCTTTCCATTCAGTTGGACAAGTACATGTGTTGGGTCTAGTGCAATTTCCTACGTCCAGATTTGTGAGACTTTAGAAAAAGTAGATACAAGCAAAATCATATCCAACGTGCACACTTTGCTCACCTCCGTTACCACAAGTTTGTTCGCAAACAGGAGTGGTACAATTTGAGTCAAACCATCCTGCTTCACATGTGCATGTATCTGGTGCTGAACATTCTCCATGTATACAAGGTTGAATGCAAGTTGGTTTGGTGCAGTCATCGCCTTCATAACCAGGGATACATTTACATTCATCAGGGGCGACGCAAAGTTGACGATTGGGGCACTGATCCGAGCATTTTGGTATTGTGCAGTCGATGCCCTCCCATCCAAGCTCGCATTCGCACTTGTCAGCTCCAATGCAACGTCCACCATTTTCGCAAACGAAGGAACACGTCGCCGAAAGGACTCTGATGGCATTATTATTTCTGTCGGCCACGAAAAGGAACTGGTTTTGATTATTGAGGGTGCTATTAGCAACGACTGATACCCCTATGGGCGTACGATACTGTCACATAGGTGTTTACAAAACGTTTAGCTCATTATAAAATAGGCGAATGTCTAGAACAACGCTGCGAACCCACAGGTACGTACCTTCGCTCCTTGAGGAGGAATAGAATCTTGGTAACCGCATGAACTTTCAGTTAGAGTTGACGGTGCTCCAGATACAGTCTGTACCGCAAATAAGCTAGACGTTGTTTCTTCGACCGTGAAGACCTGCCCAAATCGTCGAGCCACCCCCTGTGTAGCAGTATTATTAGCTTCCTCAGACATCAAAGTCACTTTTACTAACCCACCTTCATTCTCCATATGGATTCCAGAATGAATAGCGGCGTGGCATACTGATGAGTATTCAGTGTAGACGTATCTGTCGTTATCTACATGAGACCTCAAACCCTGCATGGAAGTATCATTCGTACATGTACCTGGGCACAAAACAATCATCACGGAGCCCTCGTTTGGATCTTCCCTTATATCTACTGTAGGATCATTGACGACAAGCTTGTTCACCAGCGAAAGATTATCTGTAAATGCATCCAACTTACTTATTGGCGGAGAACCAACGCAATTCTTGATTCCTCGCCCAATATAATCCCCACCCAAGTTATCGTTAGCCATGTTTCTATGCACATAATTATAGTAAATATTATGAGAAACCGACGATGCTTTCAATCCAAATGAGTCACTTTCTCCATTGTAAGATGCACAACCAGAAGGTCGGAACAATGAAGTCAGTGATTCGGTACATTTGGATTCAGGCAAAAGATCTTTGAAAAAAAACGCTCTTCGTATTCGACAAGACGCAGAGTCAGAAATGTACACATAACCGTCCGAGGTCACTGTTATGCCTTCTGGCTTGTTGAACGAAGCCTCGGAATCGAACCCATCCCGCTCATCCTCACGGTTAGTACCAGCAATTGTGCTAACCTTCTTTTCGCCAAGGTCGATGCTTCGGATGTAATGCCGATCAGTGACAAAGACAACCCTTCGATCTGCCGACAATGCTAAATCTGTAGGAAATGAAAACTTTGCTTGAAGTGCATCACCATCCACATGCCCTTGCACCCCAGAAAGGCACGGACTCGGGCAACCTTCCAAAGGTTTGCCGTTTGAGTTTATTTCTGATATTTGCGTCGAACCAGCAATGGTCTCTGCGTTTCCAAAGCGATCAATTTTGCGAATGAGATGATTGTTTGTATCTGTTATAAACACATCACCGTTATCACTGACTGTCAATCCCCGTGGAGAGTCAAATCGCGCTTCGCCCCTCGACCCATCAGAATACCCCGGTTGCGGATGCATTTCCTGACCATTAGTGCTACAACGACCACTGAAACATTCAACATTGACATGAACAATTTTTCTTTCCAGCGTTGACTCATTGTCAATCACACTCAAAGTGACTTTTCGGATTTGGTGATTTCCGGTATCTGACACAAACAGAGCCAGAGTGCCATTACCGTTTTTGTACAATGATGAATCTAAATCTATTGGATTTGGATATGGCCACCATTCCCAATCACGCCACACAGATAATGCAGAAGGACTTGTAAATTGTGGGTCATTTGATGAACCTCCATTCCTGAAACCAGGTTGTCCGTTCCCAGCGACAGTTGTGACATAGCCCGAAGGTGAGATCATTCGTAAAGCATGATTTCCGGTATCAGCGACGAATACATAACCCATATGATCCACTGCAACACCTTCCGGATGGCGAAAACTATTAATCATTTGTTTAAAGGTCCCCATTAGATTTCTCAAAAGGATTGAAAAACAATTGAATCTGATTGACCTCACGTCAATGATACTTTTGCAAATCTTGATCTTACCGTGCTTCATGTCCCCAACCATCCTGAAATCCAGCTTCACCATTCTTTCCTCCCGCCAATGTAGACGTGAAACCTTGAGGTAGAGACTCAAGCCCATTTTTAGTTCTATTTTGAGGATTTCCAATCTGGTTTTCATTTCGTTTCGGATAAGACCAGGTCTGAGTAGGCAATGGCAACGTCCAGGGTGTCATACTCACTCCATGCAGATAATCATCACGAGCATTAGGCCACCTTCCAGAAGATTCACCCTTCACCATCGACGCATCTCCAGCTTCATTTGTATTGATTGCAGTGGTGGACGGCGAATACCCCCAGCATCGCAGCTGACAATGCGAATAATCTAGAGCAAAACTCGATTGGCATGTACCACCAGACATGTGCATGCATACATGACTCGTATTCAAACCTCCATAATCATATCGATAGGACCCCCCGACAGCCCATGGGACATCGGAAACTGTGGGAATATTCTTGCTCATATCATCCGTCGAAACTCCCTGGAGTTGAAAACTGCAAACTTCATTTAAAGACAAATTGCTTGTATTCGTATTCGTATTCGTATTCGTATTCGTATTCGTATTCCCACACTGAATATCCTCACAAACATGACATTTAGACGCAACTCCCTGTGTTTGACATTCATGCCTGACATCCTGTCGATTGGATAATACTCTCCCCTTTTTCTCCTCTGTTTGACTTTTGTATTTCGAGTAGGCAAACGGCCATTCTGGATCGATGACAGATTCGCACCAATGCTTTGTTGTCCAAGTCCTTCTCACTTGCATTGCATGTGACGGATGTGCCTCATTGATAATGCTTATGGCAATCAGTAGTAACACTGAGGCTACACTTACACACCTGAATTCATGCAACATCATACTATTGACGTTCAAATGAGAGAAAGTTTCTTTTCGTGGAATTTCAAACTTTGTTTCAAATTTCAAATTCTAGAATGACGGGATTTGAAACATCCTTTGCCCTCGCCGCTATTTTAATACCAAGCAGCGGCCGCTCCTTGAATACAAAATTGCGGTGATTCGGTGCTTCATTTCGATCAAGCTTGTTTCGATGATGAAATTCAAAATGCGATATTTTTCAGCAACAGCTCAAAAGTAAATGGCTGCTACACCACCCACATACACGCGTACACGTACTGGCTGACTTTTTTAACTGGAGAAACGAGAAACTCTACTTTGAACTTCATATTGTTCTACTATGGCAGCAACAAGCACAGGCAAGACGCGATCTTTCACCGTAGTTCGTAGTATGCAACCTTGATGCAACCTCCTTGGTGTTTCGCAACACTGTCAGCTGTCAGTCAGTCTATTGGTGGATTATACCAACTTCCGGCTGGTGCCACTTATTGGGGATCAGAAACAGTTGAGATTAGCGCAAGTGCCACAGATGTCAAGGCAGTCACTGTGGTAGGCGATCTATTTGTACAGAACATACAGTATGTATAGCAGAACATTTATGTCATTTTAGATGCGCGTTTTATAACGTGGTAGGCTAATTTAGCTAAATATTCACAACCCGCTTGTGTCGCTGAAATTTATTGGCGATTAATTTTTACCACACAACTGAAATCCATTCATGCATGTACTACAACACATTACGACGTGTACATTACCCTCGACACGTCTGATTTGACTCTTGTCCACATCTCGAAATGCCTTTCAAAAGACGCTTTAAGAACATCTCGCAAGCAGATGCCGAAGCTGCTTCTTCCTCACCAGCGCTAGTATTAAAGCAGGAATTTGTTGGCACGAAGAACAAGAATCAGGAGACTGGCAAAGGGCATCATTTGATTACATCCCGAAAGATGGGGAGTGTGAAGTTTCTCATTATTTTCCTGCTCATCGGACTCATGTACGAAATGGGAAAATTGCACCAAATAGAGAGGTTGGAATTGACGGCGGAGATTCCTTCGCTTGAGAAGAATGATGTTGAACCGCACCGGTATGAGGGCTTGATTGCATCAAATAAAGAGGATCACCTACATGCAAACGAATCCAAATTGCGTGGATCTTCCTCATCCCATCCTAGTACGTCAAATGATTTGAAGCAAGCAAGACAACAAAGTGGCGATGCTTTGTTATCACCGGGGCCATTGCAGAACGACGAAAGTAACAAATCAAATAAAGAGGATCACCTACATGCAAACGAAACCAAATTGCGTGGATCTTCCTCATCCCATCCTAGTATTACGTCAAATGATTTGAAGCAAGAAAGACAACAGAGTCGCGATGCTTTGTTATCACCGGGGCCATTGCAGAACGACGAAAGTGAACACCTGATATCAAGACAAAATGTCATGTCTGTTCTGAAGAAGATGCACAGCGGTAACCTCATCAACCGCGGATATCTTGTACACTTGCTAACGAAATCAAAAGAACTTTTGCATTCCATCGATTCTGTGTACGATGTTGCGTATCCAAATAACGACGACCCATCTTCAGATCCAAAGGTTACTGTGAGTATAAACGATCATGAACAAGTGTTCTTGCAACTTTCGACCCGACTCTTATATACGTGATGCGCTCTTGATGTTTGTTTGCATCTAACTTTCCCTTTTAAAACTTCTCTTGAATTCTTACAATCGTTTAGGTGGTTGGAGACATTCATGGACAATTTACAACAATGCTCCATATATTCCAAGTTAACGGATTTCCCAGTAGGAATCATGTCTACATTTTCAATGGAGATTATGTGGATAAAGGACATACCAGCGTACAAGTATTGATCGCATTACTTTTATTTAAGCTTCATTGCCCTGAATGCATTCATTTTACTCGAGGAAATCATGAGGCTCGCATGTTTTTAAAAGGAAGAGTAAGAAAGCAAACCATACGTCAATACGACGAGGAAGTGTATAATTTGATGGTGGAGGTAATCAATGAAATTCCTGTAGCCATCATACTTGGTCATAAAGTATTGTTTATACATGCTGGGATTGACAGCCCCGACTTGACAATCGATAAAATGAAAGCCATACCAAAAGGCGTGGATTCGGAAGATCATGACCTAATGTCCAATTTAGTATGGGCAGATCCAAAGGATGAAGATGGGTTGACAGAGAGCTCTGCAGGGTTAGAGTTTGGCCCTGATATTTCCAAAGCCTTTCTAGAACGAAATAATTTGGATCGTATAGTACGAGGTCATACCTCGGTACACGATGGGTTCGCAGATCAGCATGATGGTCGTGTCATAACGATTTGGTCTGCGCCTACCGAAGGAAGGGGAAGCTATGCAAACTTCGACTCCAGCCTTGTTTTGCATGTTGAGCACTTTGATGCATTTCCCATATTTTCAGAAATAGAGGATTGGAGTGTCCTGTAATTTGAAATTGTCATGGATAGTAGAGAAGGTGTTTTTTTAAATGCGTTCGAGGGGGGGAAACAAAATTGAATTACCAAATAGTCGCTGATGTCTGTGCGCACACACACTCGTCAAGATATCTTGAATGTAATGATAATTTTGTACCAGGTACAACGTAATTCTTTAAAACAATTGGTTTTCATGAATTTAGCAGGAATTTCAGCTGGGTTCAAAACGAATATGCCCTCTGCTGACTTTGTACATTTTAACCTCTTGTAGATGCACGATGCCAGCTGTTGTTGCCCAACCCTCTTACATTCCACCCACCAGAGACACTCTCAGGTTGGCTGTTGAATGCCAAATCAACAGCCTTACTCGCCAACTCTACAGTTCCATCTTTCTTGACAATAGCTGGAACTTCACACTCCCAAAATACCCATGCCCAAGCTCGTCCAAATTTCTGATCTCCGCCCTCTTTGATCTCTGCTATTTGCCATGACTCTCCACCATCTCCAGTAATATCAACACGGACAATGTTGCGCCCGCCTCCACTCCATGCCCAACCATTCGTTTTCACCATGATTGTTTTTTCAGGCTTGAGCTTTGGCCTCCCGGCCATTTCCATGTTTGTGATGCCACTGAAAACGGCAACCTCTGTCATACTTGGCATCTTTTTCAAATCAACATTTTTGGCATCTGGAACGCTGGGAGGCAAAATTTTATGGTTCAAAACCTCTTGCCATGCACCTTCAGCTTTACTCTTCGGTATTTCAATCTTTGAAAGCCACTTGACGTTACGTACGGCATTGTATCCAGGAACAATGACTTGCAGGGGGAATCCATGATAACTGAGGAGAGCTTCATCATTCATTTCATAAGCGATAATCACATCGCCATAAGGATTTGTCGCTTTTTCCATATTTATACTTGCTTTCATTTTCATTCCGTTCAACGATTCCATGCGTAAATGCTTTTGAATCCCATTCTTCTCCGTAAAAGCAACGGGGTCGTCTACGCCTGCTGCTTTGAGTACATCTGTGAGGCGTACTCCGCCCCATTTCGCAGTGGAAATAGCTCCTTGTCCCCAACTGGTATTACTA
>Ga0115005_10004445_pt1 | contig 11114 bp, 13 predicted proteins | sample ArcOceMetagenome_FD_87163 | JGI IMG/M metagenome (GOLD analysis project Ga0115005, IMG submission 87163) | Marine eukaryotic phytoplankton communities from Arctic Ocean - Arctic Ocean - Greenland ARC118M Metagenome | ecosystem: Environmental > Aquatic > Marine > Oceanic | place: Arctic Ocean...
CTCGCTCGCAAGAAAGTAAGGACAGAAGGTGATGCAATCCAATTAGAATTAAAATCGCACCAAAAGGCGACTGGTAGTTTTGATGGATGAACGGTGCAATCAAATCCTTCGGTGCGAAGAGGAGTTTGGACACTGTGCCGTTCCTTATAGATATTTTCAATTTAGGCCTTGGCTTAGCCGCATGAAAAATTCATACCATCAAAATGGGAATGAAACCGCGTTGCAAACTCTCACAAGGCATGATAGGGCGACTGGAAGAGATCGGCTTTCAGTGGATGTATGATGTTCACGATATCAATTTCGAGAAGCACTGCCGCGAGCTCGTAACATTCAAAGAGGAGTTCGTACACTGCAGTGTTCCTTTTAAGTATCCAGAGAATCGAGCAATGGGACAATGTAGCAGCCAGTACCATCACCACTAGCATGAGTACAACGTATAATAGAATGCAGAAGGCATGAAAAACGTTTGCGATATCTCTCAAGGCAGGATAGGGCGACTTGAAGAGATCGTCTTACAATGGCAGCTCTATGATGGGTTGTTCGAGAAGCGTTTGTTCGAACCGTAGCATTTAAGGAGAAGTTTCGACACTGCAATGTTCCTAGAGGGTACCCGGGCAATGTATCATTAGAATGCTGGTGTAATGACAATAGAAAAATATACAATAGAATCCAAAAATTGTTGCACAGGATAGATGTATTAGAAAAGGTTGTCTTTCAATAGAAGACAGCCGTTCCTAAACCTTCACCAAGCGTCTTCCCAAGCTCATAGCATTCAAATAAACGTTTGAGCACTGCAAGGTTTCTGAAACATACGAGGGCACAAGCCATTACTTTGGAACTAGTAATGTACATTTCACCCAAAGATTGTTTTTTCCTCTCATAAATCCAACTTCTGTCTTCATCGACATTGATAAAAGTACGAAACACATCTATGAAAACTTTAAAGTTTCTACATACTATCCGTACACGTAGTGTCATGCATATATGCGTGGAAACTGCTTGGCATGTTCTGCAATTTTTATACTTCCAGAAGTCGCTTACCCACGCGTACTATCTGAAAACATCAATGCTTCGTTTCCTAGATTGCTTTCCATTGAAGTGAATAATGGACTAAAAAAAGCCTTGAATACAAATTTGAGATATTCAAATAAGCACTACGAAGGGCCATTGTTTTGTTTATTGTTAAGTTGCATGCTTTATTGTGTTGCACTCAGGTCCTGGAGGTCTTTGTCATCTCGTAATGATAACTGTTTCAGACGAATAATCCATATACCACTACGAGCCACTTGGTACAATGCAAATATTCGCCATACATTCTGCAGTCCAATATCTTTTGCACCACCAAGAACTGCAGTCTTCAATCTCAACAAGAAATACGGAACCGCAAAGAAAAAAACACTAAAACAATTCTTCAAAAATCCCAAATCTTTTCGAGCGAGCAAAAGTCCTTCACCAGAACAAACGACCCCCGCAAATGCACAAAAGAGAGCAAGATACGGTGTTGTCGAGTTGACACTTGCAATGACAGCTGCATCGCGAGAGAACAAGTGGCTAACTAGGGGCATCAAAGACGCTATGGCTGTCAGCGCCAATCCAAATATTCCACCGGCTCTCATGAAATTAGAAACGGTCTCTTTCATGACTTTAGACCGCAATGTCAAATCCTCACTGTACTCATGTATTCCGGGAACTAAACTTTGAGCTGTTAAGTTCAGAGAGTCGCACATTGGTATGAAACATAAGAAAAATGCCAATACTATTTGCTGTGCTGCCATATCAGCCATTCCAAACGCGCAAGAAACAACGTGGCTCATGGCAATGTAACCCGATACCCTCCCAATCGCAGTAGTTGTGACAGGAACCAGGTACTCGGAAATCTTTTTCACAATTTTCATGCACTTTGGCATCATGAACAGATCGCGAATACGAAAGTGATTGTGCAATATGCCTCTAGTGGTAATAGATTTTTTGCCTTGTGTCGATTCTGTAGGCTTTGAACAAAGCCAATTGATGAACATGGCCAATGCAGCATACTGCGAAAATACTGTAGCCCAAGCAGCCCCAGCAGCTCCGCCCAGCCAAGCATTGGGATTCCCCACCAATAAAAAATCTCCCATTAAATTTACTAAAGCTGCTGCAACCATGACAAGTAGTGGGCTACGAGTATCTTTCATACCCAAACATGCTGATTGTGCGACTCCAATGAGGACTGTAGCTGGCATTCCCAAGGCCCGTATTCTTACATATTTTACAGCGGCAGAGAGCACATTAATATCAATTTCTTGCTGCTTTCCTAATAACGCCTTGATGAAAAAAGTGGACGATGCCCCGAGTCCTACGCCAAAGATTATACCAACAAACATTGCCAATTGAAGCGATGTGATGATTGTGGATATTAGTTCAGTTTTATCTTGAGATATATTCCCACTTTGAGAAGCAGCTGCAACTAAGTTTGTGGTTGCAGTATACATGAATGACTACACAATTTACAGTTGCAATTGGGAGCAGCGTATGGGATTGAGCAATCGGAGAGCTGGCGCAATGTCATTACAAGGTGATAATGTTCACGCTCTTTACTTACCACAAGCAAGGCGCCATCATCGGTAATTGTAATGGCAGGGTTCAGGGCCGCTAGCTGAGAAGTTCCTGACAACATTCCTACTGCACTCGTGTCAATCAATGATAGCAATGGCCCACACAGCCATATTCCCATAGCTGGAATTGCAAAGCTGATTATATTTCTCATGCTTGGCGCCTCGATAGAAGTAAAAGAATCCTTACTTCCTTTGACAATTCTACTCAGATTCGTTCCATTTGTATCACTGTTCTTTACGCAGCATGGCTCGTCATCTCCCGAGTTACTCCCGAGTATTGTACCCAACTTTCTGAAAGCAATGGGGGGAGAAAGATTTCGTGTTGTTCTGAATGGAATTCTTGATAAGCTTCTGTAACTTGGATCGTTTTTTCTCGCCTGCATAACAAATGCCTCAACCTTTTCACTGGCCGGGCATATAGCCACTATTGATATGATAAGCCACAGCCTCATTTTCCATGTGAGTAAGTTCAGTGGAGGAGTCCAGTACTACTGAATCAAAATAACAGTTTTGTTAAGTATGGATATTGAATATGCAGTGAAGTCCGTTTCTGTTTCATCACACAAATTTCGAAATTTGTTTTCGCGCCCCATAATTGGCAGGTGAAAACACCGGCGCGGGTTAACATTCCATGACGACGTCATGTTTTCTACAAACGAACAACAATCCAATCAACAACCAATCCAACATCCAACAACCCTTGTTGCTTGTTGTTAGTCACTGCTCAATGCTTGCTGCTTGCTCACTGCTCACTGACAAGCGATATCCAGAATACCAATAAAGAAAGAACATGAAGCTGGCATCAACTTCCCTATTTTCCCTACTCATCAATTCTCATAGACCCCTCGCCTCATCGGGATACACTGCATCTTCCCGCACCACCGCGTTTTCTTCCAGAGCTTGTTCTTCCTTCTTGTTAATCACCAGTGACAACAACAGCAACACCAGTCGCCACCGTATGGGAACTCGTCTCTTCTCGGCAGCACCTGATACTGCCATTTTTGACGATGTATCCATCACCCTTGAGGGACCCGAGCTCCCTGACATTCCATCAGGATCAAAGAGACTGTTTTTGGTTCGTCACGGTGAAGTCATCAACCCGGGCGGGGATAGGCCTGTATATTACGGGTGTCAAGATGTGAAACTTTCACCATTGGGTGAACTCGAGGCAAAGGTAAGATGTCTATTGCTTTAGTGTGCCTATCTGCGCATTGATTGCGATAGTAATGATTGCATTGCTGACTGAGTTCCATTATTTGTTATTTGTCATAACCACAATGCTAATGTTTCATGTTTCCAAATGGGTGGGACATGCATCATCTAGGCTGCAGGGGCTTATCTCAAACAATTCAATCTTCAAAACGTTGCAGCTAGTCCTCTGACAAGGGCGAAGTTTGGAGCTAACGAGGTCTTATTGAGGCAAGAGAATAAGAGTGATGCTCAGGATATTAAAGTATTTCCAGGATTTACTGAAATGGATAGAGGTGCATGGTGTGGATTAACAATCGGTGAAATTGGAGAAGATATGATGGCAAGTTTTGACAATTGCGATGAAAGTGTGACACCAGAGGGAGGAGAAAGCTATCCTGGATTGAAAGAACGCGTACTTGCCGCAAGAGATGAATTGCTGGCAATGACGGATGAAGGAAATGCTTCTGCTGTTGTTTCTCATCTCCAAGTTACTAGAAGTATGTTGAGCGATGCATTGGATATTCCTGTAAAAGAAATGTCTACATTGAAGGTTGCAACGGCTAGTGTCACATGCGTTGATGTTGATTCTGCTACTGGGGCGCAGACTGTTCATTTTCAAAGCTTTAAGCCTGACGCCGGCCTTCAAAAGAGTTACGATGGAGCAAACTGACTGAAAGAAGGACACTTTTTCTTATCCCTGTTGAAGGAATTTGAAAAATGCTTGAATGGAAAATAAGACACTGCGTATTGCTAATCTGCATATATAGTGCAAAGTAATAAAAATAATGGTGTAATTTGTTGATATGAATGGAACTTTAAAAATCCTACCGGCGGTACGTGAAGTTCTCCTCCGAACGCACTTGGTGCTGCAGTAGTACGATGACGCAATTTATGAGCGCATACCAATTTGCGTTGGTCCATCATGAATCATGACTGTTCCTCTCTTCTTTTTGGTAACCAGCTCAGTATTTGCCGAAGTCTCTCAAGTTCGAGCAAACCATGACATTCCCACCCTTCCACCAGGTGCCCTTGTGGAAGGTAGTGTGTGAGGTTTCCTACTAGCTAGTAAACACACTGTTGTAAACACACACTATTTTTCCAACAGGAGGAGAAACTATTTTATGCAATTTATGAGCGTACCACTTTCCGTCGGTTCATCATGAATCATTTCTGTTCCTCTCTTCGGTGTTTTTGAACAGAAGCCTTCTTTTTGGTAACCAGCGAGCTCAGTATTTCCCGAAGTCTCTCTAGTTCGAGCAAACCATGACATAAGTTTAAAAAAAAGTTTCCTTCCAACCCTTCCAGGTAGTGTGTGAGGTTTCCTACTAGCTAGTAAACAACACACTGTTGTAAACACACACTATTTTTCCAACAGGAGAAACTATTTTATATGTTAATATATTTGTCCCTCCTTCGTCATTGCATGACTCATTTTTGAAGTTCAACATGAAATGACCTTCCTTGTAATAAAGGCCTATTGTACGCAGTACGTTGGAAATTTTCTTAATCGTCACCACGCATGCGCCTTTACACGTAGTTGAGTCAGAAGACGTCAACGCCAACACAGACAACTTTTCGACTCCAACACTTCATCATTTAAAATCGATCGCCGCTTGAGTACCGGTAGTGTAACCTAAAGAGCCGAGCCGCAATGGTCTATCCCAATAGTTTACCAATCCCTGGCTTTGCGGAAGAAATACCTTTGCCTTCTCAAACTAACTCTGCAGCGGAACAATGGAATTCCTCGCGGAAATCGAAGGAGAATCAAAATGGGATCCACAATCCGATACGCCGAACTTTCACTGTTCCTGTAGCTCCGGAAGAAGTGGAAGTTCATGATGCCATCCGCAACGCATTGGTATACAAAAAGTTAAAAAGACCAAGAAAGGAGAATGGATCAAAAGGCGATGCAATTTCTGATTCGGATAACAAGAAGACTGCACTTGATATAGCAATCGAGAGCGAGGAAGGCCGTTTGAAGAAAAACGTAAAGGCACTCAAGAGTCAAAGCATTCAGGCGAAAGCTAAGCTAGATGGAGCGAAAGAAGCTGAAGCTCAAGCGAAGCAGGATTTGATTAGATCTATTAAAGAGCGTGATCAAGAGATGAAGAAGGCGAATGCTACTTTGCCACAGGCGGCAGACAATAACGAGGAACTAGTTAGCCTTGACAAGGAAAGAAATGAATTAACAGCTGAATTCAAGCAAATGGAGAAACGGCTGAGGGGCTTGGAAGATTCCTGGGAGAAGGAAGATGAAGACAAACAAAATCTGTTGGTGAAAGAAATGGAGGAGCGCAAGAGAAAAGCCGCAGAACAGATTGATGAGCAGCAGAAAAAGAAGCAAAGAATAGAAAAAGAATCTGAAATTTCGGAAACACAGCGCTTGGAACAGGAGCTAGCGGTACGCCACAATTTAACTTCTTTGAATCAACTTTCAATTTTGATGCTTTTACTGATTAATCCTTTTCAACACTCAAAGCAAAAAGCAAATGAACTCGATACGTTGAAGCAGACTCAAAGCCAAATGATATGGCTCATGAAACAAGTTATCACTATGCAAAATGAGCAAAAGGCTTCTGGTCTCAAGTTACAGTCCTAATATATAATATAAATATATCACGTACTACAAGTCAGTGATATTTCAAACATCTATTGTTCGAGGCAGTACATTTTTTCATAAGAACGAGGCAATTGAATATTTAATGTATTTACTAACTTAAATTATGACAAGAATACTGTACACAATGCCTACACTTTGTCTCTAACTTCTTCTCTCTGTGCAAAATCGCGTAGAATATCAGGCGTGGTGCTCTCAAACAAAATATCATGAAGAAAGCGTTCTAGAAGAAATGCCTTGAGTGAAAGATATCCAGCATCCAAACATCTGAACCATCTCTGCCTCTTTTTCAAAAGTTTCCAGCTAGTAACTGCATTGGGTAACACTTCATGATCATGCAGATCTTCCGTGATTGCAAGAGGGTTGATACCGGCAAAGGCCGATGTACAACTTTCGTGGCCTCTGGAAACCAAATTGCTCAGTTTTTCAAAGTCAGAGTATCTCTTCCACACTCCGACCGTATCTCGAAATGTCCCTTCGCAGTATATAACAAGAAACTGAGCATATTTTCCATGCTTCTTGGACTGTATTCATGTCATGGAAAGGCAAGAAATGAAAGAGAATGAGATAGTTGTTTCATACGTATTATTGGCAATCCAACATCGTGAAGCGTTCCTGGTTTGCGGTTTACAGTAATGTACACATTTCCAACAAAATCAAACTTACCTGCACCACACGATAACTCGCAACAGAAATACTGACAGTTACAACGTTTCTTCCTTTTTTCTCATCCGGTTTGCTAAAGCTCTTGCTCACTGTAGTTCCAAACACATTATCACCCTTTACCACAACCGTGAGTTCATCATCTGTCCCATCTTCTTTCACTTTCTTATTCACAAAAGTATGATGATGGTCATAGGGCCCAAAATCATCAACATTCTTCACCTTTGTGGAATTACCCCCATAGAACCCAATCCGGTCTGCCTGAGTCACAACAGAACTAACCGCATCCCCTTCGGAATGAGCAACGGTATCCTGTTGGCCGGCATAACTGTTCGTGTCAAAGTCATTCCCATCCGCAAAGGGATTGAGCGAGAAGGAAGTAGGTGCGACGAGCACATCCGGTGGGATCTGATAATCCACCTGTGAGCGCTCAAAATTTTGAGCCCAGAGTTTTTCAAAGAAGGCGCGTTCTTCGACTGGTTGTGGGGGACGGTTTCCAGCAGTGTGTTTCCATAATTTTTGGGATGACTTGGATTCTTCGAGAACGTAGGTCGGTGCAGTTACCGCCATTGGATCATCTATGGTACATTGCGGGTCAACAAAGGATATAGTTAAGTACCGGTTTACTAGATAGTATCGCAATGCCAAATAGAAAATCTGTCGCATCAACATCATTCTTACCTTTCTTCGAAGACAGCATCTTTCCCTTATTATCCATGACACTATGAACCGACAATTCCCCAAGTGTACTATGCATCGAATCATTCAAATCATCTCCATCCGTCTCACCTTCATGAACATCTTCAAACCAGCCCCATTGATCTTTAGCCGGTTGACTACAACTGTGATCCGATGATCGAAGGAGTACTGAAGGAGGAGCACTGACACTGACAGGTCTCTTGGCTATGGCCGCCACCGCTGCAGCAGAAGAAGGAGGCAATGAGGATCGATGCTTCAGAGATTGCACTTCATTAGCAGCGCCTGCATCTACTGAGATTTGCCGCGGTATTTCCACCTTGACATTGGAGTTCTGATTAGAAGAAGCTTCATGTGCGGCCTCGACACCTGCTGTTTTTCTAGGACTAATATTAAGTTGGGAGCTAAGGTTCGAACGCACATCTTCTTCTGTCGGGGTGGAGGCAGCAGTGGTGGCATGGCGACGACTAGAGCTGCCACGACTAGCAGCAGCAAGGGAGATGAGTGGTGTAGTAGATGACCCTTCGGATTCGGAACCATTGATTGAGGTCCTTGACATTTTAAATTCTCGCTCGTCCAATTGGTCAGGGTTGGATATCACTCGTTTGATTACGCTGTTCGAACTCATTACGGGTCGTGTGGGTACAGTGAGGCAGTGGTGAGGCAGTGGTGAAATGAGGAAATAAGGAGTATGATGTACAATTTAGGAGGCTCAGGACGCAAGGTCTTTATTGAACTTTCAGTTCTTTAGGGCGCTAAATATTTTATAAATTTGGAGTTGGTGCAATTCTGACAAGATGAAATAGCCTTTTCGACATTATTTGGTTACCACGTCCTCGCAACCCTTCTGCTTCACTATTGGATGATCCAACTTCAAACTGCAACTCCGTCTTTTTTGTCGCTTTTCTGCGTCATCTTGCAGCTTGCGAGGCCCTATAAACCCTGTGATTACAGCTTGCACTTCAATCTTGCTTTCCATCTTGCGGCGGCTTTGATAATTTCTTATAACGAGTTCAGAGTACTAGCTAGTAGTTTTTTCGTACAAGTGATATGTACCACCGTCGTGAACGTGAACAGTGATACGTGAAACAACCCACAATTTGTATGATACGGTTACGATTTACGATACAACAAACAACAACCCTCATTGTTTGTCAATGCAACATTCAAGCACAAACATCAACAACATGTCAGCGTCAGCATCAGCAGACACATCGAATACATCCGAACACCTCCTTCCAGTCACTACGGAAGAAAGTATTCTCCTTAATTTATATGCTCAAGTAAAGCAGTTTGAGAGAGAAGCAGCCGTTGCAAAAGCTGTAGCGGCAAAGGCGAAACTAGATGCGGCCAATGAAGAATTCCAAAGGGAAAAAGACCAGCAAGGCTTATCAGAATCTGCTGGAAACAGAGATGATGCGTATGATAATAAAGATGCAACGAATGCCAATCCAAAGAAAAAACGTACCACGAGAAAGAGAGAAAGAGATGAAACTATGTATCACAGATCTAGTGATGAAGGATCTTCCAGTGAAGAATTGACGGATACAGACGATGAAGACAAACAAACATTTCGACGCAACGAAGATAAGATTGCACAACTTCGTAAAAAACGGGATCTTGCGTTACAACGTCAAGAAGACGAGCAAGCTCCTATCAAAGCAGAAGAAGAATTGCGTCAGCAGGTGCTGGAGGGTAATCAGGATGTTGTGGATGTGGGTGGACCATCGCTCAAAAAGAAGAGGTTCAATAATGATTTGCTTGGAAAGCCGGAGACAAGTTTAATTTCCAAGATGAATTATAGCTCTACCCCACCACACGATTTTAGTAAATCGTTGAGTATGAGTAAGGTGACGGGGAAACAATTGTTCCCCGAGACGAATGTGGTCACTCCGGGAGAAATGGCTTGGGCGCCTCCGGACGATGCGGCTTCTCCAGAAGATGGATGTCTGGAATTGGAATTGACCGATTTCAATGGTGCTAGGGCGGCAAGTGGACAAGGAAATAATACAGTGGCGATTAAATTCACGGCTCCTGCGGAATCCAAGCGTTTTAGCATCAATATCGCAGAACCCAATCATGAAAACTATTATTCCGTGCTGTTTCATTTCAACCCTCGTCAATTTGAGCGTGGTGGTCAGGTCGTTATCAATGATAAGAAGGCTGGTATGTGGGGGCAAGGAATCAATGTGCCCACGTCGCAAATGCCTTTGATGTTTGGAGAGGTTTCTTGTACTTTGGTTATTCAGATTAATGGAGAAGGGTTTGATGTATTCATGAATGGACAACACTGTGCCAGATTGGAGCATAGGACGCCTCTTCCAGATCAGGTAAAATCATTGGTGCTACAATTACCATCTACAGATGATTACAGCAACCGAGAGAATTGGTCCGTACACAAAATTTGGTGGGGACATAAAGCCAGTATGGCTAACAAGGACCTGGGTCATATCGCTGGAGTTAATTCGCACAATGCTGTTCATGAAAAGAAACTCTTTGTCAGTGGTCTGCCAAAGATATATCATCAACCCGAGATCGACTTGCGTCGTGCAGAGTTGGAACGCGCTTTTCGCAAATACGGTGGGCAGCAAGGAGTTACAGTCATTTGTCCTGCCAATAGTACATTTGCCTTTGTGGAGGTTGAGACTGAGAGATCTGCAGATCTGGCATTGAGAGAAATGGGAACTAAATACAAGTTGAATAGGGCGAGGAGAAGTCGTCATGAAGCTCTTATGGAGCAGCGCACAGCAGCTGAGGCAAAAGCGAGTGGTATTGAAAAAGAAACCTCTGAATGGGATTGATCAAGATGGCAATGATTGCGTCTCGCGTCTCTTTTCCGTGCCCAACCTGTAGGTTTCTTCTTGCTAATTTATATAATTCTTCGCTATGGATAGAGTAGTATTCATAGTAAAACACAACATACAACCCAAACGGGAATGAAAACATAGCGTAATCTCACAAGACAAGATAGAACTACCGGTTGAGATGCCAGAGACTATGCTGGTATATTCAAGAAACGCTGTTTCGAGCTCGAAGATTCAATACATAGTTGGGCACAGCAGTGTCCACATAGCCATGAATTACCCAGGTTATTCATCGGTGGGGACTTGGAATTGCACCGTCACAATTAGTTGACGACGCTGCGTGACGCATTCCCAATATAGAAAATGAAAGGACATATGCAGAAAGTGCCAAGAATGACGAGTATGAAGCCACTGTCCCGAATCTCTATGAAATGCTTGGCTATGGTATGCCTGCAGACAATTTGGCGAGATTTGCATACTTCGTTACTAAGGAAACATTCTACGCCATAGCTCCCGATTGAATTGTTGGAAGGCAAAAATGTCTACGGA
>Ga0115005_10004446_pt1 | contig 11114 bp, 6 predicted proteins | sample ArcOceMetagenome_FD_87163 | JGI IMG/M metagenome (GOLD analysis project Ga0115005, IMG submission 87163) | Marine eukaryotic phytoplankton communities from Arctic Ocean - Arctic Ocean - Greenland ARC118M Metagenome | ecosystem: Environmental > Aquatic > Marine > Oceanic | place: Arctic Ocean...
CACCGAGCAAAAGGAGAAAATTTTCCATAGCTGCATGAATAAATGAAGATGACAGGTTTTAGTTGAGCAACGATAACGCTCGCAAGTCTATCAATGAACATGTCAAAGCAATTACCTTTTTCTGAAGAAGTCAAACCTCCATATATACTCATGGCATGGGAAATGGTGGATCGTAAAGAAGCCCATGCATAAATATTAGTGCCGTCAAACTTGTTCCCATCCTTTGAGTACAAATGAGAGGCTGCAGCCCAAAACCCACCTGCACACGCCTGGGCGCTGGGTGCTTTGCAGTGAGACATAGACTCAGCCGCTATTGTAGTAAACAATGCAGCTTTACGAGGCAGGGTATGACGCTTTTCAGCCTTACGGGAGTCCAAGCGGCCCCAGTACGGTCCCCGAACCCCCTTGATACATAACTTTGCACATGCTGCGGCAATACACGCCCTCGTGTAAGAATCAATCCCCCCATTGGTGACAGCTTTGTGAAGGGTCTCGACATAGCGTTGACACTGAGTGGCTGTACTTTTACTCAGAGTTGCATCTAATTTTCCTCGCAATCTGAGCACATCCAAATCAATCTTGGAGACGCTTGTCATCTCCCATCTCTTTTGTGAACCATTAATTGCGGCTGTCATGGTGTGTTCATCCGCATAATCTTGGTCATATTCTCCGCCTGAAAATCCTTCACCCCAGCGACAACGCAAATGAAGAGCTTCTAGTTCTGCCGTATACCAAGCCGTCTTCAATAATAGCTCTGACGCTATGCTCGACAATTTTGCATTTCGACTAAAAACCCCATAAGCTTCTTCCAAGAGAGCGTAGATTGCACTAGGCATGGTGGTCTTGCTCTTGTCTATCTTTGTTGCATCCTTCCCATCTTCCACATTGCCAATGATAGTCAAGGCTGCCAACATAATGTCATCGGGGTACTGAAAGTTGTTCTCTAGGTAAAAATCAGCACCATGACCTCCTGTATCGGACATGGCGACAAAACTCGTAGCAATACCCTCCAATGCAGCAGCATACCACAATGGATCGTGAGCTTTCTTTGAAGCCTCGGCAGCTATTGTATATCTATCATAAGCGTCCATGGCGGAACCAGCCAAGAGAGCTAAATCAGCAGCATGTTTCTCCCTTCTTGCAGCATTTCTTTTGAAAATAGTTTCAATGTCTCTTGTAGTTAATTTCGCCTCGTCAAAACCTTCATCTATTGGGGTTTGAAGCTCGTGTTCGATGGGAGGGAGTTCGGCACAAACATCAGTGACGAGGACATTACGATTGTTTAGTGCCTTGACTGCATTTGCGGCCAATCCTCTGAACCCCATTTTCTTCACACCGCCCTTGTTATTTTTACTATCCTTTCCGTTACCATCTGATCCCGTCTCTGACGTTGGTTCACTGGCGGTTTCGAGGTCGTCATTTCCATCCGCACCGGTACTGGTACTGATACTGGTACTATCGCTATCTGGCACGACATTAAAACTACTATTGGACCCAACAATAGTTGCAACATCTCCAATTCCTGAAGCTGGCTTCTTCCCGGCATCTTTCCCATCCCCATCATCCACCCCGAGTCCATCCAACATCCTAATTTTCCTCTCCAAATCCATAAACGTCGACACACAAAGATCATTCACCACAACATTCAAATGCAAATCCATATTCTCCGTCGGTGGAAACGCAATCAATTCCCCCGATTTCAAAGTAGATTTTGCCAAATCAATCTCATTTCCCTCGTCAAAACTATCAAACGCAAACAAACGCTTTTGAACAAAGTGCTTGGGAGCCATGGGGCTGTCAAACGCTTCATCCCAGTATTTCTGCGCATGGAGGACTGGAGTGAATCTCTGCGTCCACATTTCCAATTCTTGTTCCGCCCGCATTAGGTCTTGGATGGAATTGCAGTCTTTGACGTTTAGCACCCCTACGACGGCTGAAATACCCCGGGACGGATAGAGATCAGTGAATTCCCCGTAATGGCTCGATTTTAATTTGCTATTGTGATTTTTGGACGCAAAGGCTTTGAGACGATCCTGAGCGTGTAGGCTTCTAGTACCGTCTACAAACATCATTCGCTGACATCCGACTCCCCAATCATGGGATTTGAGGGATGTATCGTCGTATCGCCATTCGCCGGGTGGTGTGAGGTTTGCATTGGGGATGATGAGTGTTACTTCTTTCGAGTTTTGTTGAGTTACTTTTTGGGATATGTCTCGTTCCAGGTTTATGTGGGCGAGGGATGAGAAGAGGGTGTTGAAGGATTGGGTGGAGTGCGAGTAGATTTTGTTGTTGATGTCGTTTGTGGTGTTGTTGCTGTTGGGGTTTGGGTTGTGATGACTGTGTTTGCTTGCGAGCAGTGGAATGACAATGAGAGTTTTGCTAGGCCGAAGCGTCGGATTCGCGGGAATTGAAGACGTCGTGAATGATGCCATTTCAATATTTAATGTGGAAATTCAGACATGCACGTATACGTCTGCGTGAAGGTTAAGTTGGCTTGGATTATTTCAAGTTCTTGAATGAATCAGTTGCAGATTGATGTAACCGTACTGTATGTTTGATGTGTTCGTAGTGAGTTGTTCATAACATGATGGTGAATGGTGATGTGCCGGAAAAATCTTTCGTGACCGTCATTTTTTGAACATTTAACTCCTCACCTCACAAGGGATAAAGCATCATGGAAAAGGGGGCGAATAGAAAGAGGGGGTTTCACCCCCTCAGAATTGTCAGGCGAACAACGAACCTACAACAACATCGCATCGCCTGAAATTCAACAGCAATAGCGCTTCAAGCTTTACTTCACCAGCCCTGCCTGAGCCTTATTCAACCACTCGATTGACATTCACATCAAAATGGTTCTTTCAGTAGTTCGAAATGTTCAAAAGGCCCTCAAGTACCGAGGAGGATGGAAGGGTCTCTTTGAGCACATGTATACCGTGAGTATCGTATCGTTGCTGAGAAAGTGCCATTGGAATCAATGAATGTTTATCCATTGGTAGTGTAGAACCATCCTTTCATTTATTCACGTCTTTCAATTCTCATTCCAATTATAATTCATCAATCTAATCCTAAATAATCCCTCATCACCATGATCATCACCATCACCAAAACGACTAGAATGGAGACTACCCTTTCAAATTCGGAACCTTCATGGGAGCAGACACTAACGGAAACCGCTACTACGAAAACCGCGTCGACTACCCCTTCGGCCAGCACCGATGGGTCGAACCCGGCGACATTCACAACTTCGACTCATCCTCCGTCACACCCGAATGGCAGGGATGGATGACTTCCATGAATGACGAACCCCCCTGTTCCGAACAGGAGTACATCGACCACAAGACGGACAAGGTGGATCAGATGTGTGCCTCGTCTGCGCCCGATAAGAGCAATGTCGGTTTGATGGGGGAGAACTGGAATTTTCATGGGTTGCATGATCAGTCGCAGGTTAGATCTAGGGGGTATGGGATTGGGAATTCTGTGGTTGGTTTGCCGCCTGGTGTTAAGGATTCGTACTATACTCAGCCTGGGAGTCCGTACAATGATGCGAGTATTAGGCCGTTGGAATTTATTGGATCGCTCGATGCGGATGGTGGGAGGAAGTTCAAGAGTGATAAGTGGGCTGATAGGTTGAAGACTGAGGGTGAGAAGGAGGCTATTGAGAGTCGAAAAGATAGTCAGGTTCAGGAACTTGTTAATGATAATGTGGTTAGGAGAGGTGCTCGTGGAAGAGGTACTGCAATTGGAAACTAGATGAAAATGGAAAATGTGTTGAGAATTTAAATGGATAAATTGGACATGATGATCTCTACAGTACACTGCACTTAGGGAAGTAAATTATAGAATCATGATAATTTTTGGAGGCACCATTTAGTGTTTCCAAGTAAGAAAAAAGAAAAGTGTTGAGGTGTTTTCCTCTATCCTCACAAGAATTTAGAATACCTCTCATCGCAAAACATGCAACTGCAATTCTCTTTCGGGTTGCCTAAACATAAATTGATTCATATAGTTGCACGGTACCGTAGGAGAAACATTTTGAAGGAAGTTGTGGTACCAGTAGCGGAGTTCGTTCACGTCACAGAGAAGTAAGTTTGTAACACGAATGAATGATCAGTCATTTTTTGACTTTTTGAACGCGCGCACACACACCACAACCATCATGAAAACAATCAAACGCAACACGCAAGAAGAGCCATTTTATTAAAAGAGCCCCTTCTTCCCCTTCCTATCCACGATCCATTAACAAGACAATACAAAGCATTAGTCATTAGTAATCAATCTGAGCTACACATGTGAACGTCGAAGCTTGGTGCTTGTTACTACAGTATAACTACATCATACATCATACACCCATATATAATACCCTGTTAACTGGACATGGAGATGGAGACGCTACCACTGCAAGAGCCTGTGCAGCAAACTCATCAGCAGCAACTCGAACAGGTGCACAAAGCATGGATAGCTGAAACTGAAACTGAAACTGAAACTGAAACTGAAATAGACACAAAACCAGAAACCGATGACTTCTTGTCGGAACCTTTTGAACACCCATCGTCACCCATTCATAAAGATGTCGATGAGAGCCTCACTCATGAAAATCTATTCTTGCTGGATAACAGTCTAACCCTCACCGACAATGGCCACGATGTCACCAGCACCACTGCCAGTGATGCCGACAATGGCAATGCAGACTTGAACAACACATCCTACATCTCTTTCCCCTCCTCCGGCACGCATTCAAGAGCTAACTCGGTTGTATCCTCCGCCATCATGTCCACATCGACATCTGTCACGAATAATACGACTCATTCCAGAAGAAGAAGGCCGAGACCTTGGGATAATTACAATGCCAAAGATAGTAATAGTAATGCAAACGGTGGAAAGGTTGATGGGGAGACTACGCCGCTTTTAGCATCCAAGCAACAGTCGATTCATTCTGTCAAGACTGCTAAAAGAAGTAATGCTGCATACCCAAAAGGACGAAAAGCTATGAATGATAATGATGGTGGTGGTGGTGGTAGTGTCGGTTCCCCGCATATGTTTTCCGGAGGACAACCGGTGGGACAAGACAACTATGGATCCATTAATAAAAATGGGACCAACGGAAACTCATACGGATACTCCACTCCCACCCATCTCCATCACCATTCCCAAAATCACAAACCACCTCCACCACCACTTTCCACATCGATATCGAAAGCCAACCTCGTGACAGTGCTTACAGTCCTGCAATTCATTTTAATGGCACTCTACAATGTATTTCTGCATTATCAATCACATAGATTGCAAGTACAGCCGCCCTATGCGTTTTGGTTCAGTGATGCGGGGCGGATCTATAACTCGGGCATTGGACCAAATGTGCCAACCTTGATTCTATTTGGGGCTTTTCATCCTATTTTGGCGTTGAAGGAATGGTGGAGGATGGGCAGTGGACTGTTTTGTTGTACGTCCTTGGTGGAATTTGTTTTGAACATCTGGTGGTTGAGAGTTTTGGGGGGTATAGAGGAAGACAGGAATAGAAGTGGTCGTGGCAGCTGGGTTTTGGGGTTTGTGTATGTAGTTTCTGGGGTATTTGGGGGGTTGGTTTGTATTATATTTAGCAGTACAACAGATATCATGCCGACGGGATTGACCGGTGAGTGATGATTGAAGGAATGAATAGTGTGCTGCAAGATCACAAGCAAAAGATGTGTTACTGCGTACACGTACCGTATCATACGTGTTGTGTACACTCACCTACAATCCAATGTCAACTGATTTTCTTTTGTTTCTGAATGTTCTACGCAGACGCAGGAATCATTGGGTGTATGACGACAATTATGGTTCATGACAATCATGGCGGTGCTAAAAGTTTGAAGGGAAATGGAGACCACCGTCGGAAGAAATGGTCATTTGGCAATATCGGGTTGATCCACGCAGCTATTTTCCTAGAAATACTTTGTGGGTTTATGCTACCTTATACGAGCCTTCATAGTATAATTGCAGGGGTGCTGATGGGTATTTGCTGTGGGTTCTTTTTTCTATCGTCGTCAAATGATGATTGGGATGATGTCGATTCGCAAACATCATCGATGGCTTCAGATTTAGAAGAGGCGTTTAGTCCAACTATGAACACGCCTCCGCGATATAATTATGGTTTCGATGATTCGCCACCGCCGCCACCTAGCTCGTCCTCAAAGGGGGTGGATACACCAATAATGAGAAGATCGATATTGACGAGTCCTGACGAGGAGGATGAATATGATCTCGTACAGAGTCTGAATAAGTCTGGGGGGAGAGGCTTAAAGCAACGCAATGTGAAATCAGCACAAAAGGCATCTTATTCAAGCACTTATCCAAGCAATAATGATGGAAATAAAGGCATCAATTTGTCACGAAAGAAAGAAGATGTCTGCAATGAAGCGAGAATGAGATTCATCGGCATGCTATCTGGCCTTGTACTGGTGTCATTTTCAGTGCTGTATATTGGATTGATTCTTGACCTTCCAAGTGAGCAGACATTTACCGACAGTTTATATGGGTGTAAAACTGTGCATGGCTTTTATGAGTATGCAGGTGATACAGATGATGGCGAAAGGGCTTCGAACGATGATGATAAAAATGCTGCAGTTTCAGCAGGTGATACTATTTGTGGGGAGATTTGCATCCCCTTTAGTATATATGATCGAGTAATGGAAAGTGATGGGAAGGGAATCTCATCCGATGGGGCTTGCAGTATGGACTCCTATTCATGTAATTATTCAAGTGACGCTTTCGACGTTGGCTTCATTGAAATCGAGCGAGACTTGTATACAAAACAGTGTGCCCAAAACCAGGATGCTAATTAGTTTTTTTTATTAAATACAACAAGGGGTTGTTATGACTATAAAATAAACCATCTACTATTGGGGATCATACAAGCTTGAGCGTGCGAACTCCGCTTGAGTTTCTCGAACAGTGATGTTATAATTTTAGCACACGATTCTTAATTATACTATCGAGTAGCGCCACCAATCAAGTCAAAAAAGAATGGATGTTCCAAGGCCTTCTGAGCGGTGATTCTTTTTGCTGGATCATATTGCAGCATCTTGCTCAACAAATCAACCCCGCTTGCATCCAAAGTCGGGACAACGCTACCAATCCCATTTCTCGGCGGAGGATACTGCGGCAAGACATCTGGCGAGTACTCTGGCAAGTCTTCGATTCCAGGATATTCCGTGACTGTTCCCAACAAACGAAATATTTTATCTAATTGGTCCGCCTCATTAACTCCACTAAAGAGGGGTCTCCCTAAAACCATTTCACCAAAAATACAGCCTACTGACCAGATGTCAACAGGCGTACTATATCTTCTCGAAGCCATCAAGATATCTGGTGCCCTATACCATAATGTGACAACCTCGTGTGTATAACTCCTTACTGGGATTCCGAATGCTCTTGCCAAACCAAAATCTGCTAATTTCAATTGTCCCTCTCGGTTGATCAATAGATTTGGTGGTTTGAGATCCCGATGTAGTACTCTATGGTGATGACAATATGCAACCTGACATGATGCAACAACAACTTTAGCTCAATTACAGCGATTGATCTTGAAATAAAATCATGTGCGAACTTACTCCTGTTAAAAGTTGGAAAAGAAAGGACTTCAGGATTGGTAGGTCGAGACCCGAATCACATATATCAAGATATTTCTTGAGATCTTGATCAAGAAACTCGAATACGAGGGTCAATTTGTGTTCAGTGTGGACGACATCGTAAAGGCGCACAATATTTGGGTGCTGCAATTCTTTGAGTCTTCGTGGTGAAATATTTTGACGACTCAAGTGTTAGACTAGACATGTGTCAAAGCTCAAGAACGTTCGTTGTGTGAAAAGTGAATGTACTTACAAACTAATCTCTCTAATGGCTGTGCTTGGGATACCTTCATCTTCTGCTTCCAATCTGATTTTCTTGAGTGCGATGATTTCTCCCGTGACTCGGTCCTTGGCTTTGTAGACAACGCCGTAGGTACCTAACAACAGGGTGGAACATTAGATTTTGCGCAGAATATGAATGAATTAGAGTCAATCATCATGTAGACGAGAGTAGCAAATCTTGAACTAAACAAACGATGGCTGGATAGGCTTACCTTCACCAATCTTCTCCATTTTTTGATAGCGTTCCATTGTAGATATTTCCTGTTTTTTTGCTTTGGAATACTGTAGGGTTTTGGAGCGTGCGATTGTGAGCAATTTTCTATTTTGATGTAGAAATACGTAACAAGAATTTGTTGCTGCTCGTCTTCTGGAATCTCAGAGCAAACCGGCACAAATAACTAAGAGGAAATGAATTGGATAGGGAATGTACCTTAGATGCTGATCCTACGTAGTTGCTCCTGCCTCCTGCCTTCGGTTCGTGATGGAGCGAGGTATGTTGTGGTGTGGTTTCAGTGGTTGGTCAGTTTGTCATGGTCCCGCTTCTCCGAGAGTTGTCTCCGTGGGACTGGATAGATGCAATTATTCAATCACTTCCTGTCAAAGAATGAATCAATCGAATCAATCAATCAATCTGACTGGGGGGTGTACTGACGTTCGCGGAAATTCCAAAGACCCCCCCAGCGGCCAGTAACAGAAACAAGAGCAAAAACCAAAACAAACCACAAAACACAACTCACTAAACAGACAGCGAGTGCATATCCAAATTAAAACCGTCAATCTTGACTGCACTACCAGGGTCTCGAGATGAGTGAAGCAGAAATCGAGAAAGCTGCGAAGAAGAAACGCAAGAAGGACAAGAAGGACAAGAAACACAAAAAAGAAAAGAAATCCAGCAAGAAACGAAAAAAGCTTGACAGCAACAGCTCACCCAATATCGAGGAGCCATGCCACAAAAGAAGCAAAGGCGTGGAAAACAATTTATCAAATTTGACCGGAGAACTGAACTTCCCTATTCAATATGTGCTAGCTCCAATGGTAGGAGCCTCAGAACTCCCGTTCAGAATTCTTTGTCGCAAATACGGTGCACAGGCATGCTACACACCCATGATGTCGTCTACCAAATTCGCTTCTGATCCCAAGTATCGTGAGGAAGAATTTCAAACCATCAAAGAAGATAGGCCCCTTGTTTGTCATTTCAGTGCTAATGATCCAAAGGAATTTACTGAGGCGGCCAAATTAGTACAGGACAAATGTGACGCGATAGATTTGAAGTGAGTTTTCGTTCCCATTGTATTTTTATTGCAATAACCCTTTCAACAATTTTTCAGGATGTATTCTAAATGTAACTATTGATTTCTAGTCTGGGCTGTCCACAACGAACTGCTTACCTAGGGCACTTTGGGTCCTATTTGCTGGAACCGAAGGATAGGAAACTAATTTGTGACATCATAACAATGGCTTCAGAGAATGTATCTGTGCCCATTTTTGTGAAAATAAGGCTTTTGAATACGATTGAAGAAACAATTCAGTTATGCCAACAATTGAAAGATGCTGGAGCCTCTTCGATTGCAATTCATGCCAGGTATAGAGCTTCTTTCGAAAGGAAGGGGGCGGGGGCGAGGGACGGTCCCGCTCTTTTAGATCAATTTGTAAAGGTAAGGGAAGCACTGGGTGTAGACTTCCCTTTGATCGCAAATGGAAACGTCATCACGTACGATGATGTCGAGAAAAATATGCAATTTACAAAGGCGGCTGGAATAATGAGCGCTGAAGGTATTCTTGACAACCCTGCGTAAGTTGAACATTGAACTGTCTTATTACAGTAATATCATTATTTTACACATTTTTAACTCTAACCTTCATTCAATCCTGAAGATTATATTTGCCGCGTTATGGCGATGATGAGGATAATGAGATTGAAATTGCTGACCCGTCTCCTCTATCATCTCCTAACACTGATGTAGATCACAAGAAAAAGAGAAAGTTGTTGAAGAAGCTAAGGGAGATTGAGGAAATGGAAGCGAAAATAGCATCCATAGATATGGCCAATCTACCTCAGGAACAGAAGGACAAGTTGGCAAAGAAGGAGAGTATAATTAAATCTTTATCAGAGTTGGAACAAGATTCAGAAGGTAATAATTCCTCAGGTCCAACGATGAAACTAGTAAAGGTGAAAGAGTTGAAGAGAGTTGAGACGGATAACACTATATTGGCTCTTGAATATCTTGATCTCGCAGAGATGTATCCAACAAAGCTACGAACAATCATATTCCATACCCGTCGCATGATGGTAAGTGAAGTGCGACAAATTTGATTTGTTGGATATGAATAGCACACCAGCTATCGCAATGATGAACACATGAGCAATGATCTGCAGATTATTGCTTGCAGGAACATGCTTGGTATCATTTTTGAAATTTCTTTGAACAAATCTAATCAGTACTGGAACACGTATTATTTCATAGAAACGAGAGCTTGACAATTACCAAATGATGGCGGAGTGCATCAGTTCGAAATCGGTGAAAGATATTCGCAAATTAATCTCAAAAATATCAAAGTACGCGAAAGATCCATCGTCCTTCAAGTTTGATAAAGAAAAGTCACAGAAGGAAAAAGATGCAGCTGAACGCAAGAAACGGGAGGAAGGGAAACGCAAGGCTTATGAGGCAAGAATGGTTAGAAAAGCAAAACGTGAGGGGTTGACTGATTTGGAGCATTATTTGCGCCAAGGAGCGAAGGTTCCAACTGCAAAGTTTCTTGAAACACTAAAGAAGCTCCCAAGAAAAGAACAGATGACAATCTGGAAAAATGATCATTCCCAGCATTGTTTAGCATTTCATTTGGAATCAGGTGGATGCAGTCGTGACCGCGCATGTGCCTTTTTACATGTTGATGCGAAGGGTGAGAATTCATTTGCGGAATTGGACGAGATTGCTGGCTAAATTCCCAACAAATTAATGAACGTTTTAGCATGGATAAAAATACACAATCAAAATCAGAAATGGAAAACATGAACTGAAAAGTGTCGTCTCAGTCTTTAAAATGTGAAGCGATCGTGTAGGTTTTTTATGATAATTATTTACCAACAACTCGAAATTGATGCAAGGTCTTTTCCCTCCATTTTAGATGCATAAATATGAAGTGGTGCAGCATACAGTAGCAAGTAACCACACTAATGAAACAACAATCATATTCAGCTATGGCATACACCGTACTTCACGC
>Ga0115005_10004447_pt1 | contig 11114 bp, 8 predicted proteins | sample ArcOceMetagenome_FD_87163 | JGI IMG/M metagenome (GOLD analysis project Ga0115005, IMG submission 87163) | Marine eukaryotic phytoplankton communities from Arctic Ocean - Arctic Ocean - Greenland ARC118M Metagenome | ecosystem: Environmental > Aquatic > Marine > Oceanic | place: Arctic Ocean...
GCAACAACAGCAAGCAACACCACTGCAAAGCCTAAATTGTCATCCACCTCTACTCGTACTCTTACATCCATATCTTTAGCCACTCCAAAAGCAACCATAAGGTCGACCCCCATGATGGCATCCTCGTCCACACCGCATACCGGTAGCAACACCCACTCCCAATCACCGTCCATAACCCTCCGCCCCATCACCCAAACTGAATTCCATCATATATCCAAAAATATTCGGGGACGCATCACGCTCTCCGCCGTCAATGAGGCCCTACTCGACATTCAAAACGTCGCACAGCACAAATACTCCATTCTGGCGTCTCGTAAAACACCCCGTGCTTTACGATCATCGAAACATTCGCCATCGCCAGGCTTGATCAGCCACCATCACCCAATGCAATACCAGCAGACGCTGTCTCTTCACAAAGAGTTGCGGTCGGAGGATCACGATGGATTGCCCTTTGTGTCGGAGCAGGAGATGAGGGATTCGTGTGCCTTTTTTCGCAGTGGGGAATCGACTGCTAGAGCTATTTTGCTGATTCTGAGGAGTGCCAAGAGGATCAAACAGGTTTGTGGCAGGAACAGTCAAGTTACAGTTACTTATGTGTGGTTGAATAATGGAGAGTGAGTGAGGAGTGATTTTTGTGGGTGACGCCATGGAAAGAAGAAGATTTTGATGAAGGGGAGGGAGGGAGACATTAAGTAGCATTTTCTTTACGCAATGACAATATTCTACATTGAACTACACGTACTGTAGGAATGTCTCAGTGAAAGATTTCAACGTTTTTATTTTTAAAATCTTCAAACGAGCCCCTCTTTCTTCATTTGCTCAAACATTTTCTGGTAATCTACAGTAGGCCGCTTTCTCTTCGTCGGCCGGCCTTCATCTGCAGAAGCAGCAGATGGTTCGTCGGCTTTTGAAGGTATTTCATCAACTGCAGAACCAACTTGAGCCTGGCCGAGTGGCATTTGCATCAATGCGTCCATTTCATTCACATCGGATTGAGCAGCATTTTCTGCAGCGGCAGCTAAAGGATCTGTCTCTTGCTGTTCGGCGGCAGGTACGGCGGGCGACGCCTGGTGTTTCTTTACAATATGAGCGTAAGGACGAGAAAATCTTTGAATTCGAAGCTGGCGTTTCCTTTCTCTTTCTTCCACCATCTCGCGCTCAAACCGACTTTCCCACTCGCCCTCAGCTTTGTCGTAAAGCTCTCGACTATTACTGCCGTCCATTAACCCGCGGACATGACTTGCAACGCTTTTCGCGAAAGGAGACACGATTCCCCCATGAATCCTGTAACCTCCTTCTAGCACAGAAACAACCCTTCCGTTACAACATGTATTGGCAACCTTGATGAGCTCCTCTGTGACCCATTCATAATCTTCTTCGACCATTCCCACATAGCCATAGTTCATCTCGTCCCGTTTGTGAGCATCGAATCCAGCGCTTATAAAGATAATATCAGGATTAAATTCAACGAGATTGGGTAGGATGTTCTTTCGGTATGCATCGCGAGTTTGAACGCGCTGCATTCCAGGAGTTTCGCCCGGATGTGGAAGGTTCAAGCCGACATTGATTATCTTACAACAATTCATTCGTGCCTCGTCCCCCAACCTTGCCCACGATTGTGTAAAAATGAAATCCTCAACAGATGGTTTTAAAACAGATGAAGGCGACCGAACATTTTGTGATGCATAGGATCTACCCGAAGAAGGATAGAACCAACCTGGATGAGGTTCCATGTCGTGTTGTCGTAATGTTCTTGGGCCATATCCATGTGCACTGGCAAAAAAGACGTTATCAACATCTGTTTCGTCCAACCACGGTCTATACTGAGGAGTTTCCATTTGACCAACAGCAAAGGGCAGGCTGATGGTGGCCTTATCCATACTTGGAACTAAGTTTCGAACGACAGCTTCAGTTCCATTTCCGTGATGAACATCAAAGTCAATAATGGCAACTTTCTTGATGCCGTCGTTACGATACATACTCCTAGCATACGCAGCTCCGATTGCAACATTGTTCAGTAAGCAAAAACCATGAGATCCTTCAGGGTCTTTCTCGCATTTAACAATTCCGCGAGGGCCGGAATGGTGTCCTGGTGGTCTTACTGCGCAAAACGCATTGCGGAAGTCCCCTGTCAAAACACGATCCACTGCTTCACACACACTGCCTGCTGCACGCATCGCTGCTTCAAAACTCCAACGAGACAATCCTGTGTCACTGTCGAGATGAGCGATAGCATTCGGGTGATCTGGAATTTCGGAACACAACTGAGAGATCTGCTCTACATATTTGTATTCGTGAACTTTTAGAACATCTGTCATTGCCGCTCTTCTACATTCACCTTCCCATTTAGCACTATCAAAGTCAGCACCTCTTAGTATTCCTACATCTTTATCCAAGAGCACTGACAATCTACGAATATTCTCCGGAGGAGGCTCCTGAACATTCCTGGTGATTGGTGGGCAAGTCAAGTGTTGACTGCACAATTCATGACATATGAGAAATGTTTGCCCATCTGGATCAATTATCAAATCTCTTTTCGGTGGTATGTTTGCCCCTGTGATGGGCGCTATGGTCGAAGGACATAGTGTTGCAGCCAGTTCATTCGGAATTGGCATTCCTCTCTTTAAGGCTAGAATTCCTGGTGTCAATCCTCGTTGATCTTTCAGTTGAGGATTAGCACCAGCGCTCAAAAGCAAATTTACAACAACCCAGTTACCACGACTCGCAGCGATATGAAGAGGAGATTGCCCATAATTATTTAGAGCATCGACTTCAATACCTGGGGTATTCAAAAGCATTTGCGTCATGATGGCTTTACTTGCAACCCCACCGTCTGGGCTTCTTATTCCATTTCCTGTGCTCTTTCCCAATAATTTTCCCTTTGAAGTATCAAACTTGGCAGCTGCGTGAAGCGGTCTGCCTCCAGACCGATTACTTTTGAGATTCAATGTTTGGATTCCTATCGGGTCATTCAAAAGTAAACCAGCAACACTGGGAAGGTTGTGCATAGTGGCAAGGTAAAGAGGTGTGTGGCCTGAATCATCTCTTGTTTGCAAATCTGCATCATATTTACTCAGCAATTCAACAGCATCGTACGAGAAGTCTTTGTGAGAAGTTATTGCACCAATTGCAATAGCGGTATGAATTGGAGCAGAGTGGTCACATTTGCTGTTGGGATTTGCTTTAGCTTCCAGTATAAGTTTAGCATGTTCGAGTTTTCTGGCGTGGATGGCAACATGAAGGGCGGTATTTCCATTGGGGTCCCGAAGATTGATGTCGTGAGGGCAGTAATAGCTGACTGTATCTTTCTTTTTACGTTTCTTCTTTTTGGATTTCTTCTTTGGGGCTCTCTTGTCCGCAACATTGGCTGCAGTTGAATCATTTACGACACCATTGCCTTCTGAACTAACGGCCATATTTAACTGATTTGCTAGCTCTTTGACATTTGGCTGTATTTCTTCAATCATGCTACTGTCGAGTTTAACAGGACTAATGTCTTGTAAGCTTTCATCAGTATTCTTTGATTTTCCTGGGGAAGACATTGGCTCATCATTGAGATTTTCGACCTCCATTGAAGAATCACCAATCGCTTCTTCAATTGCATTACTTCGACTTTCTTCAGATTTAGCCTCGCTTTCCGGGGCGGCACTTGCATCTTCTTCTGCAGTTGCAGGGACTGCTGCAGGAGTGACAGTGGCAGTATCATCTGCTGCTGCGGGGGTGACCGTGGCAGCGGCTGCTGCAGTGATGCCAGTGGCAGCAGCAGCAGCTGCTGCACTGTCACGTTCTCCATCAGTACCACTGCTGTCATCAGAACTATCCCCCCCACCATCGCTCGAACTATCATCTGAACTATCAGAATCATCTGAATTGTGACTATTTCGCGGCACAAAAATCAGATTGCGCAAAGCATCCACCGGCTGGAATTCAACCGCGTCATGTACGGGAAATCGCGGTCCCACGTCACTAAATGGATCATAGTCGCCATCAGTGAAAGAATCATCGTCGCTCGCAACAGGTGTCGACATAACTTCCAAAACTTATAATTTACCGGGGGGTATGAAGGGAAAGAGTGTAAGATGGTGTCGATATTGGGTAAATGCGGCGGTATTTCCACCATTGGCGCCATACCGTCAAAGAGAGAGGGCAACAGCGCCGGGGGTTCACTCCCCAGCAAAAGGTGATTTTTCCCGCTTACCTTGTTAGGAAGGGGTATTAAAATGTCCCTCCGCAAAATTATGAGATGGCCTTGCGCATCTCCTTCCCTCCAAAAAGTCAAACAGCTTGATTGAAGAGGTATCTGAACCACTCAAATTCGACAGTGACGCGTGGACACGGGGAAGCAAGATACAAGATTTGAAGATACACATGTCGGAGAAAAGAGTAGGAGAAGGAAAGTCAGCAAAAGAGCCACGAAGACACAACAAACCTAATGGAACATCAAAAACATCAAACAAATCACAATACTTTCAAAGAATACCCACTACACTTATGGAATCATTATTCCGCATACCGTTAGTTACACACGTGAACTTCTCAACATCAACACATAAAAATAGAAAATGCCCTCCATATTTGGGACGCCAAAGAAGAGGCATTCCCCACGGGTTGAAGAACCTAGTTTGAAACGGATGTTGATATATCTTGTCATTATTATCGGTGGGGTAATTTGGAACCTCACAAAGAGGAAAGCTACAGCCGCCATCGAACCACCAGAGCTTTAAATTTGGAGGAAGCGAGTAGCTGGCGCAAATGGAGAACCCTGTCCTCCTCTTTGTCTAGTTGCTGGGTTTCCAGCATGGATGGATGAATGGATGTTGTCAAATCAATCATGAGATCGTCAAGTTAAAATTCGATTCGAATTGATGAGAGAAGATGGTTGCATCCCCTTTCGAAGCTATGAGTTGGAATTTGAAAGCAGATTTATATGAATGTCTAAAGTCAAAAAATGCATACGTGTACCAGCCATGAAGTGAACGAGGTTTTGTGTACCTTCGTTTGTGAGTGTACCGTGCAGTGCAGTGTGCTGACCTTTTGCACTAAAGCGAGGTCCACCGCTCTACAGTAGAAAGACTGCATTGCGCCATTATTACGCTCTATTGCTATCTCGGCATTTTCATCTTTTACTTCCTGATCATCCTCATGTGCAAACCAAACCGTGTTAATGAAGAGGTTTGTTAAAAAAACCCGAAAGTAAATAAAGGAAGTGAACAAGTAAATCATTGGGGTAGGGTAGGGTAAAAGGGAAATCGATGAAATACGGGTAGGAGAGTGACTTCGAAGCTCGATGCATTAGTACACGTACACGTAGTATCAAAGATTTTATCATTACACGTAGCAACTTTAGTCAATACGATAAGATTCTTCGCAACTTCTACTTTTATTGCTGTGACCAAACTAAGCTTCATTATGGTATGCATATAACAGAAATATTCATTATTGCCACAGATACACTATACACCAAGTGTGTACGTCTCCTTCCCATTTTGATTTTGATAAAACATTTATCGACAGAGTGGAAAAGGCCCGCGCGACAACAGCGCGCGCGTCAGCTAAAAGTCGTCGCTTCTTGCGAGCTTGCTGTGCAGCAGGCAGTTTGAAGTTACGAGTACAAGTAAGTAGTTGCACTGATGCCCATTTAGTTTCTTTACTTGACAAGAAGTAGTGGGCTGCCAATAAGATATAATCCTACAGAGAAACAAATAAAACAAAATGGTCCGTGTCTTTATCAAAGGAGGAGTATGGAAAAACTCCGAGGATGAAATCCTCAAAGCGGCCGTAATGAAATACGGTAAACAGCAATGGGCACGCGTCGCATCACTCCTCAATCGTAAATCCGCCAAACAGTGCAAAGCCCGATGGAACGAATGGCTCGACCCAAGCATTCGCAAGGTAGAATGGTCAAGGGAGGAAGATGAAAAATTGTTGCACTTGGCGAAACTGATGCCTGCGCAGTGGAAGACAATTGGGCCGTTGGTTGGTGGGAGAACTGCTGTTCAGTGTCAGGAACGTTACGAACAATTGCTGGATGAGGCTGCCGCCGGTACCAGGGCCGGAGATGAGAAAATGGCCGCAGTTGAAGGTGACGGAGTAGCAGGGTCTTCCAAGAAATTGAGAGCAGGAGATATTGATCCACACCCGGAGACAAAACCCGCTAGGCCCGATCCGATTGACATGGACGAGGATGAAATTGAAATGTTGCAAGAGGCGAGGGCCCGTTTGGCAAATACGCAGGGTAAAAAGGCAAAGCGAAAGGCTAGAGAGAAAATGTTGAATGAGGCTAAGCGCCTAGCAGATTTACAAAAGCGAAGAGAACTGAAACAGGCTGGTTTGTTGAGCAGTTCGGCTAGAACCAAGTCCATGTCCGGAAAGCGCCGCCGGAGAGAAATTGATTTAGGCGTGGAAATCCCTTTTCATAAACCTGCTCCTGCAGGTTTTCACTCAACTGGAGATGAAGATCAGAGGGCCGATGAACAGCGCAAAAAAAGAAGCAAACAGATCAACTTCAAGCAGATTAATGAGGCTCAGTACAGATCGAGGGATAGGGAAGAGAAGGCAGCAAAGAAGAGGGAAGAGGCACGGCTCAAAGCGCTTGAAAGGAGTAATATGCAATATGTTGTTGCCCAAGTTAGCAAGAAGAATGATCCGACCTCGGCTAGAAAAAGAGGTGTTCTTGCCATGCCAAAACCAAGTGTCTCCGATGTGGAATTGGAAAAAGTTGCCAAACTTACTAAAGAGCAGAGGGCCGAAAATATGGCCATGATTGCTAATCAAGGTACCAGTAGCGCGACGGATGCTTTACTCGGAGACTATACAGATAGGCCACTTCCAACTCCCATGAGAACGCCAATGACTGGGTCGGGGATATCTAGCCGAGAGGCGATTTTGAGGGAAGCCAGTAATTTAAGAATGTTGGAAACGGGACAGACACCTCTTTTAGGAGAAGCCAACCCAATGTTAATGGACGGTGGCGCAGGAACCGGCGTCGGTTTGAAAGATAAAGACGCAATGGCGATAGCTGGTGAGTTTCTTTTTATGAATAATGTCAATCTATCTATTGTAGCACAGTCCTGTTCTCATAATTGATTCCGTTGAATCTTCAGGCTCGGCTACACCATTGCCCAGTAGTGGTAAATCAATGAACCGCGATGTTGCTAATCAAACACCAATGACACAAGGCCCGAGGGATGAACTTGGACTCAATCGCCCAAATTCTGAGATGCGTCCAGGTATGGCAGGGGGTGAGATGGGCGACGATGTATCTATATCTGCAACTTCTTTCGCTACATCTGTGGGTGGGCAGTCTATGTCTATTCGAGATTTGGCAAGAGCTGAAAGAAAAGCAATGAAACGCGCTCGAAAAGAGCTTGAAACAGCATTGGCAAATTTACCTGCTCCGCAGTTTGAATATGAGCTAGCTGCTCCTGAGGCAATCACTGACGACGAAGAAAAAGAAGGTAATAAAGTGGTCGTCGAAAAGGATGCTGCTGAAGTTGAAGCTGAGGAGATTGCGCGGCTTGAGAGAGAAGCTGTAAAACTGTATGAAGAAAGGTCAAGTGTCGTAAAGCGTGTCGATTTACCCCGACCTGTTGGGGCTATTTTTGGAAAGATGGTTTTGGATCAAACTAAATTGAAAGAAAATACTGAAAACGATAACATGGCAGAAGAACTTATTCGGCAAGAAATGTTCCATCTATTGCAACATGACGCCTATCAATTCCCTTATTTACTCCCCGGTGAAGGGAGCGACAACAAGAAGAAAAAGGATAAAAAGAAGAAAAAATCCAAGTCTGTTCCCGTTGCTGCGCCCCCAGAGAAACCATTGGGCTTTATCAGCGAAGAAATGTTTGAAGCGGCAAAACAATTACTGAACGCTGAAGAAGATCTGGTCATTCAGGACAAAAGACAGTTGGCAACTGATATCATCGGTTCTTTCCAATCTGATGAAGAAATGAAGAACGCCTTAGATATGGAAACACTCAAGTGTAGCCTTCGAAATGAAGCTGGCGTGAATGATCAATCCATTAAAATGCTGCAAGCTGAATATAGCTCACTGACTGAGAGCATAATGTCGATCAGAAAGCAAACCGACAAAATTGAGTCTAAACTTTCAATCAAGAATGGAGGCTTTGTGAAGCGATGCAACAGTTTCAAAGAGGCCGCTCAACAGAGTTTGGCTGAAATACAGCACTCAAAAATCGAAGAAAGTGTTTATCTGTCTCTGATGGCACATGAACAGAAAGGAATGGAAAGTAGGATCGAAACTCTGCAGGATGAGATTGAGGTATTGGAAGGCATGGAGGCGAAATTTCAAAAGCAGTATGGTGATTTGCTTCACGAGAAGAATCGTCACAAGATCTTAATTCGGCAACAAGAGAATTCAACAGCATAATAATTAAAATAGACTTTTGAAATATTGTTCACTTTACACACGTTGGTGTACGTGGTGTAGCGAGAGCTTTTACTTTTTTAGTAATACGGTGAAATTCGCGTTAATTGCCTTTTACCGCTGTCATTATTGCATCCACATCAAAACGAAAGTCACCAAACATATTGGTAGGCTTTGTTTCTGGTAATTTGTCTACCCAATTCCGCAAGTGAATAAAATGTTCATTTTCTTTTGGTTCGTCGGTCTCAGGAAGTTGGTTGCGGTTCTCTAATGTGTTTTCTTCTTCGCTCATTGTCAGAGTCTTTACTTTTTGACTGTTTTCAGTGATTTCACCATCCGTCATGAAGACATCTAATACATTCGCATTATCGCCTTCGTCCACAGCCAGAATTGTCCGCGGTGCTGGCTCTTCGCTCGGAGAAGTGCCTCTTAGCATGCTTAAAATAGCTAAGCCGGATGCGTTCGTGATGCTACTAATCTGCTTCGATTCTACATTTGTTTCATCTTCTCTCTGTACAACCGGAGATGTAGCATTTGATCTCGGCTTGTTCTTCTGTCTTGGCTTCTTCTTACTGCTCAGTGCATTTCCATTATCTTCACCAGAAGCTGATGTTGATGCCAGGGTACTTGGCGCGGCATCTCCCCATTCCCCACCATCTGCAAAGAATGGCTGGAAATCGTCGCCGTCATCCGTCCCTGAGTCTTCATGTGTCCGGTACAATGGTTGCATTTGGCTCTTTTCAGGCGCAGCAGCAATATTGCTGCTTCCTGAGTTCATAAACGACCCCCCTACCACACGGAACGCGTGAGGGTCTACACCATCAAACCCCTTGGTGGCAAACACCTGAGGATTGCCATCATAGACCACCTTGCGCCCAATCATTTGTTCATTAACCTTAAACATATCATCTTCGCTCCATCGATTGTCATCCCCAACATTCCCAAGGCCAGATTTGATAAGGTCTTCATCAGCATCACTAATGACGCTCTTTGCAGGGGTAGAATATCTACTGCCCCTATCCTTTCCTTTGCTCCCAGCTCGCTTGTTTTTCAAATTACTGGCCGCCCTCTTATCTTTGGCCCTACTATTCGATCGAGCCTTCTTCGGTCCATGTTCCCTAATCCATCTCTTTAATTTCCCCATGAATGGAGCCACGGCAAATGACCTCTTTGGTAAATCACGTATATCATGCCACTCGACGGCGCTCACCTCCTTCCTCGCCACTGGTGCAAACGGAAAATCTTCTGGGACACCATGGCAAACATAACATGTCCTTAATTTCCCAATTTTATCCTCTGTAAATCGAAGGGCGTAATCCTCCCGCAGCTGCTTCCAGGGTAGCTGCCCATCGCCCTCGCCGCTCGCTACGGCCTTCTCCCTCAACTGCTGGGTCAATCCAAAGTTACAATTGGGATCAAACCCCGTCTCCTCATAAGTCTCTCTTGCACCAGCATCAATGCCGTTCTCGTGCTGATTGACTTTTCCCGCAGGAAACGTCCACGATTTTGAGTTATAATCCTGGCATAATATCACCTTCGTACAGTCTTGGTTCAGCAGAATAGTTCCGAATGTGGATATCTTTCTTCTATACTTTGAGAATTGACCCCAGAGCTCGTCGAATTGTTCAAGGATCGGTGAGAGCATGGGACTTATCTCAAACAGTTTGCGACAGAATGGCTGCATCTTTTTGAACCGGGGGAGGTCGGGAGGGGCGACGGTCTGGGCTGCAGCGGCATAGGATGCAGGAGCGGCTTTGGGGGTATTGGAAGGTTCGGTTTCATGATCTTTCATGTCATCGCAGATGATGTCCTCGTAATACCACCAGGCTTGTTCGAGTTGGAAAAAGAGTCTGTCGGGGGTGGCGAGTTCTTCGGGGGGCAGGTTTAGGATGAAACGCGTTTCGACGTCTTCGAGTGCTTCGTGGAATGCCTTGAGGGTTTCGGGGGAAAGGTTGTTGGTGTCATTATTGTTATTGTTGGTTTTGCTTTTTTTTGTAGATGACATGTTTGAATTTACCGACAGTACACCTGTAGTTATTATATTTATAACTAATAGAAAGGAAGTTGGTTGGTCTTTGTGGAAGCAGAACACTACTATGAATACGGTACTTATGTGATTGATTCGTCAATGCATAATTCTGACTGACTGACTGACTCCTGCTAGTAGACTACGATACTCTACTTGTACTACTGCTAATACTAGCGTATTGGAGTGAATTCTGATGCCGTTGGTTGATGTGACGCTCAAACGTCCCTACCTACCGAATCAATCAATCGTGGTGGACAAGATTTCATTTCATTTCTTGCGCGTTATCTGTATTGGATTGGTATTACATACGTTCGAACTTCTTCAAAGAAGAGGGAATTCAGAGAAAAGAAAAGCAATAGAGAAGGAAGCAGCAGGGTGATGAAGGAAGGGAAGATCCGAAATAAGAAATAAGGGATTTGATTTGTGGAAGCTTATCCATGTCTAGAGAGAAAAGAGTTTCGCGGGGTTTGTTTTCGAATTTCGCGGAATGCATTGGAAGATTTGACATGGATGGAGAATCAGGGTCAATACTGGAGTCAACAACGGATACCAAGCAAGGAAAAGCAAGGAAACAATTCAATTCAATTCAATTCAATTCAATCGATCCGATATCCAACCCGCTTGCATTGCCATCCCAAACAAATTACCAACAATGAACTCGTGTAATGAACGCGCGCCATTATCTGGCATCGTCAA
>Ga0115005_10004451_pt1 | contig 11108 bp, 6 predicted proteins | sample ArcOceMetagenome_FD_87163 | JGI IMG/M metagenome (GOLD analysis project Ga0115005, IMG submission 87163) | Marine eukaryotic phytoplankton communities from Arctic Ocean - Arctic Ocean - Greenland ARC118M Metagenome | ecosystem: Environmental > Aquatic > Marine > Oceanic | place: Arctic Ocean...
ATTCTTGCGAAGCTAGCAGCTTATATTCTGTCTTTAAGGACAGTCACGATAGCTGAAGCATCTAATCCATTTTCAGAAGCCCAAGTCAGTACTGTTTTTCCGTCTGACTCTGGTGAGCTTAAGTCGCCTCTTGGCATTTTCTTGATCATCAAAGTACCTGTTTCAATAGAGTCGTTAAGCATAGCAGTGCGAATAAGGCTGTTACCACCACAAGAAACACCTGAATAGTAATCTTTTAGTTTAAGTCTAAAGTCAGACTGAACACGTTTCATTTTTTTACGTAGTTCACCTTTGTCATCTGCTTTTACGATAGTGCATATATTTTGTAATGCGTCGCTTACATCAGCTTGTGCGGTGCCAGCAAAGATTAAAGAAGCGGTGGCGATAGCGATAGAAGTTTTAACTATTTTCAACATGGTTAAGTTCCTCGGTGTTTTCGTTTAAGTTTAAGTTAAAAGTAAGCTTATGGTTTAAGTATTCGGTGAAACGTTGTTGAATTTCTATTTGGTATTAAAGACTATTTGAATAGTTTAGAAAATCTGAGAGGTGATACTTAGGTATTAGAATTAATAACTTTGTGTTGTCAATATGAGACAGAGCCACAATTAGTTGAAGCTTTATCTCAAAAGCAGGTGCTGGCACTTATTGTCTTCCAGCAGGTAAGTCACATGGTACTTTTCATGAATCAAACACTGTGCTCCCATCGTTGACGCATGGTTTCGATAATATGTTGCAATTAAGGGAACGTAACCTTAATAATTTTTTTGCGATAAATATAACTTTATATAAACAATTATATTGAAAAATGACTTGTTAAATACCCCTTTATTACCAAGCACTGCTTCCAAATAGGTGGTTGACAGCACAAATGTAAAAGCATGAGCGGCTTGTGCTTATTTGTCCTTACTTGTCCTTATTTGTCCTTACTGCTCACTAGTAAATCTTTAGCCTGGTTTATTTTTGTTGCCAGATAATTGCTTCCACCCTTATCGGGGTGGAGCTTCAACATCAGTTTGCGGTGGGCGGCAATAACCTCTGCTTCTGTCGCGTTATTATCAAGGCCCAGTACTTCATAAGCTTCAATGACGGTCATCTCACTGTTATCGCTTGCGCCAGATTGTTGTCCGCTTTCTTGATAGCCCTTTCCTGCATTGGCCACTTCGCGCCAGTCAGCACCATACCTGCGATCAAGATAGGTAGCCAAAATCTCAATAGAATCCGGATATTGCTTACCCGCTAGGATGTAGAGAGAAATTAAATCTGGTAGCTCAAATTCAGACAGATATTTACCCTCGCTAACTGTGTCCAATAATTCACCATCTATCTCACCACTTTCGTGATCGAGGGTCATTTTGAGTAAACTGGTTTCAACGGTAGAATACTTAGACGTACCCGCACCCGCACTTTTTTTAGCTTTAGCCTTCTGGTAAAGGCCTTTAAAAAACGGAAAGTAGCGTAAAAAGGGAAACAAGCGCTTAGCCAGTACAATTAAACCTGTACCCAGTGCTGCCAAGATGTAAAGCTTCCCAGTAACGGTTAGCAAGATCAGCCCCGAGATAAACGCCAGCATGCCGGCCTTCGCACCGACTTTCTTTCTTTGTTCCTGTTTCAGAGTTTGAATATATTCCACTGAGATATAACCGATGATGACGACCGCTATTAAAGCGACAAATACTAACATAATGTGTTCACTTATTTGAATTACCCGTTAAGCCGCAAAACCCATCATGCTTCCATTTGCGGTGTGGTTATTTCCGTGGAAATAGTTGAATTATTGGTGGCTATCTAATCACGTTTATTTTAGCTGCTGCAATAACTGGCGCACGCTTGTATCCTGACTCAACAAATGACTTTCCAGAGTAGGCTTACCCCCCGCTGCATAGACCGCAACCGCCGCTAATAGTTGACCTAACTGTTTGGCACTGCCTTGATCGAACTGGCAATGTGCGCCGCCACTCAATATCGCTAGCTGTGAAAAGATACTGCCAACCTTTGGATTTTTTCCTTCCTGAAAAATAAATAAAGGTAGGTTGAGTATTCCCAACTGCCCTGCTAAGGCGCCAAGTGAATCCGGGTTTTCTTCGACACAATCACCCACAAATACCAGCGCGTTGACTTTGTTTGTGCGAGTCTCACGCAATGCATGCGTGAGTACTTTGGCTATCTGGGTTTGTCCAGCTAGGCACCGCACCGACAGCAAGGCTTGTTTAATGTCATCCGCGCTGCGTGTCCACCGAAGCGCTGTAAAGTCTCCCATCCCCCGGTAATAACAAAGCTGCACATTCAGCATGCTCACCTTATATGCTTCAACAAACATAGCCCCATGATGTTGACTCGCCATATCCCAGCAGTGCTCACGACTTGCCGTGGCATCCATTGCAAATATTAATCTGCCCTTGCCTACATCACTGGCCAGCGGCGTACTTTTGACTTTACCAATAAATGCTTGGATAGCTTGGGCGCTAGACCTTTTATCAGGAAGCTTTGAGGTCATGTAATTCCCCTGTTTATTTAAACCTAAAGTAAAAAAATCCATTCAATAATTGGCTAAAGACTTTACAGGTAATATATAAGGTGACAACACTGATACCAAAACCTTAATACCACATACCATAAGTACAGTATGTCAGCTCTGTCGGATCTGTTTGCTATTAGTATATCAACAAATCTAAAGCTGCAGAGATTGCTTGAACAAGTGTTGATTTTTTATGGATATGAATAGGGATACGAATAGGTATGGCAAGTAATTTGGAGTTAGTTCACATTGCGGTTAATCGGGTAAAAGTATTGTCGCTTGTATAGGGTGATTCAGTTCTTCATCTGATTTCTATTTTTCAACAAACTTGCCCCCGTAGGTTTGATTGCGCTTCGCCCATCTTATAAAAAGCTAAAAGCACGCTTCGCGGCATCGTCCCGCGCGGCGTCCGCTTGTCAATTGCCCTACTAAATTCACCTAATAAGTGGCAAACAGTAATACGAGGGGAGGGCAAGCTGCGGCTTTGCCACCAAAGCATGCGCTAACGTTTATCGCCTCCATGCGGTTTTCGATTGGCATCCCGTCTGGCGGACGCCTGCCAAACGACTTAATTTTTACCTACAGCCGCAAAAGTAACCACAAATTCGTCTGGAACGCATTTGAACATCCTCGGGATGGCACGATGGGTCAAATACAGCGGACGCCGCGCGGGACGTATTTCATAAAAAGGACCGCTCGCTACTGTGTTCCTTATCCAATTATTGTTGAGATCGAGACCTTCTTTCGTTCCCAGATTCAAACACTTTAAATTGATCAATCACACTTCCCTGATGATCAGCACTCGATTACCGCGTAACAATCTCAACTTATCTACTTATCTACTTATCTACTTCTCTACTTCTCTACTTTCCGACTTTCCGAGAATTGCTCCTGCATTGTTCTACCTTCCGCCTTCCATGGCGGTCGCTTGTCTAGCTGTTCAACTGGGCGAAGCCGTGCTTCTAAAGAATCCAATTCCACTCTACAAAATATCAAAAATAATTGGCGAACATACATGTGAGACTAGAGAAAATGAAGCGGCGGTGGCGCCAAAGAAGTTTTGTTAAATCTAAAGGATTCACTACTTTGACTGTCCTAATGATTTGATAATTTATGGGCATGCCAGTCAAATAGCTAAAATAAGATAGATATTGTTAATCTAGATCTGACCGCTTTTATTTGCTTTTATATTTCAATGTACCTGACTCCTTAGATTTTCTTAGGCGTCGAAAGTGATAATTAACAACGGGATTGCCAGTGAACTGAAGCAGTGTGAGGTGCCGATTTTGAATTTTTAAAATAGTTGAGTAATTGACAAAAAAACGATTATGTTCAATCCCTTAAAGATAAAAAAGGGATGTAAATATAGACTTTATGGAGCAAAGTGTTGTAGATTTGTTAAAGTTTTAGTTTTTTACTTATACCCAAAGAGTTTCTATGAAAATTTTTTTAAGTCTTTCCTTGTTGGTAATTCATTTGTGCCTCTGCGCGCAATCATTTGCTGATGGTCAGCGAGTGAAAGTAGTTGTTATTAAAAATGAGATGGTGAATCAACGTGTGCGGACATTTGGAGTTCTTGCGCCCAACGTTGAGGAGATATCTTTTCAAATTCCTGGCCGAATTCTTAAATTTGATCTCGATGAAGGGGATCGGGTCCAAAAAGGCCAGCAGTTGGCGCAGCTACAGATCGACGATGCAACAGCCAACCTTAAAAAAGCGGAGACCCAGCTTGATAACATTACGCGGGTTCTTGCTAGAATTGAGGCCTTGTATGAGACCGGCATTATTCAGCTCTCTGAGCTAGAGGATACACAGGCACAGCTTGATCAGTTTCAGATTGCTTACGATCAGGCATCTCTCAACCTTGCGCGCTGTTATTTAAATGCACCCTCTGATGGCATCCTCCTAAAACAATACATCGATTCCAGAACCAGCGTCTCTGCTGGGCAACCAATTTTCGTGTTTCAGAGTGACAACGAACCTTGGGTAACTAAGGTTGAACTAACAGATAGAAATGCGCTTTTAATGTCCAGCGGTGCAGCGGCAGAGGTGAGGTTTGCACCTTATCCCAATGAGATTTTTACCGGGGAGATAATAAAAGTGGCTCAGGTCGCTAACATGACTGACGGACTTTATACTGCCGAGGTTTCAATTTTGACTCAGGGTAAGGAATTAAGACCAGGGATGGTGGCAGAAATTGATCTAGTCAAAACCTCCACACGTCCTTTTTCCATTGTTCCATTTGATGCGCTGCTTGACCTACGAAAAAATAAAGGTAATGTTTATGTGGTCAGCGACGACGGTCACACCGTCATTGAACGTGTTGTTACTATTAATAATATCGATGGGGATGCAGTCGCACTGGAGGAAGACCTGAGTCAGCATGAGCTGGTGGTATCAAAAGGGCATTTCGGATTACGTGATGGCTCCGACATTCGTATCCAACCTTAAAGGAGAATTAATAGTGGAAACCATAGTTCGCTATATTGTCAGAAATCGCTCTTTTACTTTACTTTTTCTCCTGATAATCCTTGTGGTGGGATGGATCAAGCTCCCCGGTATCAGAGTTTCACAATACCCGGTCGTTGAAATACCGACCTTGATGATTAACATTTTGTTGCCTGGAGCGTCGTCTAGCGAGATAGAGCAACGTGTTGTTAACATTATTGAAGATAAGCTGCAGAACACGCGGAATTTGGATATTTTTGAGACTTATATCTACAATAGTTACGCGTCAATTATAATTAAATATGATTACGGTGTTGATATTGATGACGAATATGTGGATATCAATAGCAAGATTAACAATATTAAATCCGACCTTCCTGACAAGGCAGAGGTTACTGTACTAAAACAGAGTCCGGTTGATTTGATCGTTTCGTTTGTTTTAGGTGTCACGTCTGAAACTGCCTCTGCCAGAGATATCAAACAGGTCGCTGAAGCCCTTACCCAAGAACTCCGGCAATTAAAAAGCATCGAGGATGTTAAAGATATCCAGCCCGAAGAAGAAATCAGAATTGACTTGGATCTTGCCCGCATTGAAGCAGCTCGCCTTGAAGTTAGCGTTATAGAGAAAGCCATAAAGGGCAATAATCAGTATCTTCCGACAGGTGTTTTTAATGTTGGTGACAAGGCCTTATCAGTTCTCGCATTTGGTAGTGGTTACACCAGCCTTGAGGCCATCAGGGATACTTTAATCATCAACGCAAACGGCAAGGCCTTGGCCGTGCGTGACATCGCAACTGTGCGCCGTCAGCAGGAACAAAATGCAGTCGTTGCCTCGGTCGACGGGAAGCCGGCTGTGCTGGTGACGATGAAGCTCAGCGAGACAGCTAATATTTTTGATACTCGAGTGTTGTTGAAAGATCTTGTCGAGGAGATCGAAAAACCAGAAGGGGTTGAAATTGTCTGGTTGTTCGATGCAGAATTGGGTGTTGCTCACAAGTTGGACGAACTGAGTTCTAATATCCTTGCAGGTATAGGCATACTCGCGGTGGTTTTGCTGTTTTCGGTGGGTCTGCGTTCTTCACTGATCATTACTGCGATGTTGCCATCTGCCTTGTTTCTTTCTGTGGTGGGTTTGTCCTTTACAGAATACGGGGTTCAGGAAATATCTCTGGCCGGTTTTATTATTGCCCTGGGCCTGATTGTCGATAATGGCATTGTTGTCACCGAAAATGCCTATAAGCTTAATCATTATGGAGGTCATTCCCATGAGGAAGCAGCTATTATTGGTACGTCTTCTGTCATTATGCCTCTATTCAGTTCCACTGCGACCACGGCGCTCGCATTTGCTCCGCTGTTTCTACTGACCTCTACAACAGGTCTGTTTCTTCACAGTATGGTTGCGGTCATCTGGTTATGTCTTGCCGCTTCACTTGCTGCTGCCATCATTATTTCATCAGTAATGCTCGCGCGCTTCGGCACTGAGAATAAGTTGCCTTTTATACCGTCTCCCCCGAGCTTTCTTATTGCTTTGATGCCGTTTCGTGACAAAATATACAGAAAGGTATTGAGCTACTTTATTATTCATCCCTTTGTATTGATGATCCTGATTACTGGGATGCTTGTTGCAACCGGATACGTTGCAAGCAAACTGTCTGTCATTATCTTCCCGGATAGTGATGAGCCCTATTTTACTGTCAGTATAGAGGCACCAATGGATCGCAATGAGCAATATTTGCAAAGAGTGACACAAGAGGTTCAGGCAATTGTTGTTGACCGTGAAAGCGTTGAATTATGCTCCAGCATTACAGGAACATCCTTTCCAAGGGTTAATACCGGCATTCCCCAAGTTCCTTCCAGACGCAACAACGCACAGATTTTTTGCTCGGTGGATTTTCGAGATGCGGAGCAGATGCAGTCCCTTGTTCGGGAAATAAATTCAGATCTTGAGAGTTTTGAAGCAGATGCGACCATCGATGCTGCTACCTTTGCGGTCGGCAGCAAAGGTGGTATTAGTGATGTGGAGGTCAAATTAACAGGCCCAACGATTCAGCAGGTAAGGGATTTGGCTGTCGACCTCGAACAACATTTGAAGGACGCTAATATCGAAGGCATAAGTGCAATAGAAAATGAAGCCGAGTCACGCTATTTTGCCTTAAGCATAGAGTTTAAGGAACGACGGGCTAACGCTTTGGGTGTAGATCGAAGTAGTGTCGACAAGGTGTTGGTGATGATTACACATGGCAAGGAAATCGACAAATATCGTGATGGTGAGGGTGAAGAATATCCCATAGTTCTGCGTGCAGAAGCCGACTCAACGGATCCTTTGAATGTCTTTGATCGCATATTTGTTACTTCCCGAACAGGTGTGAAAATCCCACTCAGTCAGGTCGTTGAAATTAGTTTTAAGGGCGATGAATTCGATATCAAGCACGCAATGTTTAAGCCGCAGGTTTCGATCGACTTTGATTTGGCGCCAGGCCATTCTGTCGAACAATTAACCGAAGATGTTATTGCTGCTGTTAATGAATATGAATTGCCCAAGGGCTTTAGTGTTGAATACGACGGCAAGATGGCGGAGCGGACTAAGTCTTTTGGGGGTATGGGAAAATATGTCGGTATTATTGGCTTGATCGTCCTGGCGATTTTTGTTTTCCAATTCGGCTCTATCATTCAGCCTTTGATAATTTTTGCAGCTATCCCATTGAGCTTTATCGGTGGATTCTTGTTGCTATACCTCTTGGATCAACCTATTTCGTTTCTCGCGTTCATCGGATTTACGAGTCTTATGGGTATTGTGATCAACAACAGTATTTTGTTGGTTGATGAAGGTAATCAGCTCAGGGACCAGCACCCTGATATGGCAATCGAAGAAGTCGCTATTAATGCGGGTACCAATCGGTTTATGCCTATTTTATTAACCTCAATTACCAGCATTGTTGGTCTTTTGCCACTGGCGATAGGTGATTCGATGTTTAAAGCCCTGGCAATTGTGGTTGTTGGGGGTCTGAGTACCTCAACTTTTCTGACGCTCATCTGCTTACCTGTGCTCTATGCCTATACAACTCGCAAGAGCAGTAAAATTGTGCTGGTAACACACAACTGGGACGGCCATTCAAGCTTGGGAGAAAAAGCTGAGGCATTCAAGTCGTAAATAACGGTTTAGTGGTTCCCGATGGGCCCAACTACCAGCTTGGTTTTTACCATGACGTAACCGTGAAACGTATTCTTCTTAGTTGACAACCTAAGGAAGAATGTTGTATTAGTTGAACTTAGCAACGAAGGGATACGATAAAAGTATTGTTTGAAAAATTGCTTTTATTATACCAGTAATGGGTCTGTGTTCTCAAAATACGACCTGTGCTATTAGTTTACGAGAGTTTCATAAAGCGGGTTATACAACTAGGTGGATTAGGAGCAGTGTTTATAAATTTTGTCCCCCAATTATTTCGACTGTTTAACAATCATCAAATATGATCGCCTCGATTCCTGAGTTCAAAAAGCCGCACTGCTATTTGATAAGCTTGTTGAAGGACTATCTGATCCAACAGGACATCAATCGGATTAGTTATGATGTGAACCGTCATTATCAGATGTTGTGGCTAATAGATGCTAGAGGGAATTTACGGCCTTTCCATTTGAAGCGTTTGCCACAAAGTTCTCACCCACTGGCATCAGCATCGGACAGGTTCATGCTGTTCTGAATCAGATAGGTGAAAACATCGGCACCAACCCTTATTTGTGCAAGTTGATGTAGTTATCGAGTGGAGCCGGTTTCTATCGTTCGGTCAAAATTAACGGGGAATAGAAGTAATGGGTCCGTCTGGCTGGGAGTTGACGGGGATCTTTGGGGAAGTGAATAATAGTAACCCAGTAGACTATATGGAAAGTGTAAAAGCACTGAAGCCATTCAAAATGAGAGCATTGGATGAAAGATATTATTAAAGAGTTAAGCAGTGTTGCACTACTTGCTGAAATGGACAAAGAGCATCTCTCAAAAATTGCTGGGAGAGTAGAGACGAAGACCCTTGAGCCCTATGAGATGCTTGTAGAGGAGAACTCGGTTGGTGCGGATTTGTATTTCGTTCGAAGCGGAAGTTTTTTGGTTACTGTCATGGACGGCAATTCATCCCTTGAGGTCGCTCGACTGGGGGCTGGTGATGTTATTGGCGAAACGCAGCTTATTTCCGGTGGCAGGAGAACTGCAACGGTAAGATCTCTGGAGAAGAGTGAGGTCCTTCGCTTACCGCATGCAGCATTCGATGAGTTGCTGGTGGTAAGTGAACAGTTGCGTAATGCTGTAGCGGATATTATCCATATTCGCCTTCGAGAGTCTGCGCTTCGTCGTGCCCTACCTAAAGCCGTAGGAACAGACCCGGAATTGTTGGAATTGCTTAGCTCCACTGCTCAGTGGGTGCATATTGATAGAGGTGAGGCTCTGTGGAAACAGGGACAGGTTGCGGATGATTGGTACGTGCATTTATCAGGTGAACTCACTGTTACCGTAACTGAACACGGAGTAGACAGGCAGATTGGCTCAGTGCGTCCGGGGGAAGTACTTGGCGAGTTGGCACTTATTCGTGAAGAAACTCGATCATCTACTATTGTGGCGACACGGAAAAGCTGGCTTGCACGTTTTGATAAGCGCCTTCTGGATGAAGAAATCCTAACCAGAAATGGCGCGTTAAAATCCCTTATTATGGCCTTCGCAAGTCGCTTGTCAGCCAGTTCTCAATCCAACAAGATTACTCCCCCTATTATCGCTGTATTTGCGCGGGATCAAACACTAGATACGGACTTATTTGTCCAAGAACTGTCAGAAGCTCTGGGGGCTGGAGGGATCATAGTGGACCTTGACGTTTTGCGTCATGAGGGAGTGATCGGTGGTGCCGAGCAGTTGCCTGTTGATCATCCAGCGTGGTTACGATTTGAGGCATGGGTGGAATCACAGCGTGAGCAGAAGAGCTATATTCTGCTGGTTACAAATGGCGAGGACGAGCCATGGACGAGAATTGCCGTTGAGCGCTCTGATACGGTCTTGTTGTTGGTCGATGCGACTGCAGACCCTGCACGCAGTGAAATTGAGCTTGCGGTGCTCGGTCGCTTTGATTCATCGCCACTGCCAGCCATTTGGCTGGTGCCTGAACATCCTGCCGATTGTGATCAGCCGAGGGACACAGCCGCATGGCTGAATGCGCGCACCGTTCAACATCATGCGCATGTGCGCCATGGCCACAAGCGGGATATTGCCCGGTTGGCAAGATGGCTAACAGGCCAGATACAGGGTCTTGCCTTGTCTGGAGGAGGCGCCCGCGGCTTCACGCATCTTGGCGTCGCCGCCGCTATGTTCGAACAAGGTCATGAGGTAGATTTGATCTCGGGAACCAGCGCTGGTTCGATGTCTGGCGCCCTTCTGGCCCGCGACGCAAAACTGCCAACAGAATTGATGGACAGAGCGTTGGAAGAATTCGAAGCGATTGGTAACCCGTTTGTTGAATTTGGTATTCCTCTCATATCGGTTCTGGGTAATAAAAGATTGAGTAGTGGCATGCGCAATGTATTTGGTAACATTGCAATCGAAGACAGCTGGATCCCTTTCAGGGTAGTGGTTACTAATCTAAGTGAATCGCGGCGTGTTGTTTTCGATCGAGGGCCGCTTTGGCATCGTGTCCTTGCCTCATCTTCTCCCCCTGGCATCTGGGCTCCAGTTGACTATAATGGCCAATTACTCTGTGATGGAGGCCTTGTTGATAATCTACCGATATCGGTGCTGTTAGAAGAGAATTGTAAGCAACGTTTTGCTTCCTATGTCGGTTCTTCAGTGATGCTACCTACACTGCACAATGGCGTGCCCACGTCCTGGGAATTCCTGCTCGATAAAATTTTTCGCAGAAAGCGTCACACCAACATGCCGTCCCTGTTAACCACGCTACTGCAATGTATTTCTATTCCTGCTGCAACGCAGCTTCAGGAAGCTAGAAAAATTGCTGATGTTTTCTTCGAACCTGATCTTTCTGCTTTTTCTGTTACTGATGTTGGTGGCGCAAGAGCAATGTTCGAAACTGGCTATGCACATGCTCATTCGGTTCTTGATCAACAAAAAAGCAAACTTCACGGTACCGACTGAAGCTAAGGAAAGGTAAATAAA
>Ga0115005_10004454_pt1 | contig 11105 bp, 9 predicted proteins | sample ArcOceMetagenome_FD_87163 | JGI IMG/M metagenome (GOLD analysis project Ga0115005, IMG submission 87163) | Marine eukaryotic phytoplankton communities from Arctic Ocean - Arctic Ocean - Greenland ARC118M Metagenome | ecosystem: Environmental > Aquatic > Marine > Oceanic | place: Arctic Ocean...
GGCTCCTCGTGGTTTATGTCCTCAGCAGGAGTGACGAGGACGTCCTCTGTTATCATTCTTGTTATTGCTTTTCTTGTTGTCGTTGTACTATTCTCATTGCCACCATTTTTAGAGGAGGAGCACAATGGTGATAACAATTCGAAAGAATCGTCATGAAAGATACTAGATTCTGCTTGCCGAATCACATAGTAAGAGTTGAAAATAGAGAGGAATGTGATTGCAATACCGAAACGAATGAAGAGCGACCGAGTATTGCTGGTCATTGTCTTTCTGGATTCGTCTGATGTAGCAAGTCTGCCTTACTCGTAGTATTTTCTTACTTCAAAAGTATTTTCTTACTTCAAAAGTATTTACTGGTGGGAGGAGGAGTTGATCTGCTGAGTATTTGTTGCTACAGTGCTGCGTCCTGGACACTGCCAAGTATAGTCAACTAAGTAATACGACGTGTAGCAAATTGTGTTTTCTGCGTTTTATCTCTAAGTAAGGGTTGTATGTACCAGCTTTTATGTCTGTCTTTTGCCTCGAGTTGAAGTTGGCGAATGGTTGTACCCCAGGTACCAGGGTACAAAATAGCTGATTCTGCGAATGCGTTTGGTATTTTTTTTAATCTTTCGCTTGCTTCGCTCGTATCATAGGAAGTGGGGGGGGAGGTCTACAGATCCAAAGTTAAACATGCTTTTAATAAAGATCAGAGATCAGACATTGATTGATCAGCCGCTCATCACTCATCACCCACCACGACGGCACTACGTATGTATAAGATCACGAAAGAACCTTTCATTTCAATTCAAAATCACAAATAAATGAGAGGCACTTCCCTTGTGCATCAATTAAGCGGGAGTTATCGTACTGTAGAGTGGAGCCCTAAACTTCTCACGGTCCATTCAGAAATCAGCGCTTCTCATTTTGTGCTTCCAGATCTACCAAGCGTCTATGAATATTCCGACCATGAAAGAAAGAATTATTTCATTGCAATTCCACCAAATCAGAGAATTCAAACCATTGCAGCTTGCAATCATAACGAAACATCACTCGGGAAGTTAGTGATTAAAGCGGGTAAACTTCTGGTTGTTGGAGGCCATGATAAAAATAGTCTTGACAAGAAGAACCGCAATAAGAACAGCAAGGGCTCCTCCTGCTGTGCTCTCACGACGACAGATGCAGTTCAGATATTGCAACAAAGGAATGATACAAAGAGTGCAGAAATATGGGGCGTCACCAATCCCAACAATATCAACAGCATCCAAAGCGTCAATGAAAAGATCGCTGCAGGAATCACAGGGTTCATCACGCAGCCTTTGCTATCCTCTCACGCATTGGATATTCTGGAAGCTTATCCGAGAGAGTCGAATGCGACATATATCGCAGGCGTTGCAATGCCAAATAGCAACAAGAGTCTGCAGTTTTGGTTGAAGTTGCTGGAACAGCCAGAGCTCGAGACGGATGCATTGTTCAAGAGTCACATGGCGTTCTTTCAAAGTCCATATTTTACCTCCATGTCATGGATAAGACGAGAGGTACAAAACCTGGAGGCGAATGCGACAATTGATGGAATGCATTTCATGCCAATGAAGAACACGAATGATTTATTGGACCTGCTAGGGAAATAAGATTTACATTTGAGCGAAAGGATCAATTTTTCGAACACATATTTCCTGTTTGCTTTTAAAACGAAGCTTTTCCTGTGCTATCTATCGATTATGCAATACTGTAGAAATTCTCAATTTATGGGAAGGTTCCAGGTTGATAGTCGCAATTAGCTATGGAATCATTTCAAACAACTCTTGACGTTCAAACTTCGTGATGGGATCCATCAATGTTTGGAAGGAAGAATTCGGACTGTTTGGCTTCTAGCTAGTATCAGCAATCTGTCTAGGTAGTAGTCTTCCTGGCGATCCTATTACCCGCGATATTGTGACTCAAGCTGGACAATTCATCAAATATTGCTGGACAATTCATCAAATATTGCTGTGATAAGGATGATTGTGGAACAGACGAATCCAGATGTGGCAGAAATTGTATCATGTCTCTGTATAGTCATATGCAGCTGGAGAAGATGATGCGATTGTTGTAAAGAAAATGAATTAATGAGCTTGAGGAAGGAGGCAAGAGGAGTAACGGATCTGGAAATTATTTGGAATCCAATGATTTCTCATTGGATTCTTCTATAATATATAAACTTTCTTTGAGCGCTTGCATTATCAAGGTCAAGGAATTGCAGAAAAGCGGGCTACTTCGTCAGTAGTAGCAACAAATGTAGCATTATGTATTATAGGTGGATAGCTGTCGATATCCTGCTAAAAAGCGGAAAACTGCATCGTAGAATATTTCATACTCAATGTCTGTCTGCCAATGTGTTTCAAAATGGGAGGAATGAAAGGAAGGCAGTGTGGACGCAGTGATCTATTGAATTAATAGAAGATTTGTATATGTTTTACTGTCGTCTTCTAAAAAGGACATTGTATACAGTATATATGATTGGAACATGGAGGTTATGGAATTAAATCCTCCTGTCCATCCATGTTGGGTGTGAAATTTGTATGGCATTATTATAATTCTGCCATTACTTCTGTTGATGGACAGAAAGAAACAGTAGTCTCCCCAGTCATCCGATAGCATCCCCAGTAAAAGGTAGGACTACAAATGTTAAGGCTATTTGAATTATTTCCATGGTATCGTTGTTTTTAAGTTAGATGCTCTTGTTATTTTCCTATTTGTTGCTATGCTACTCTTATTATTTTTCAATGTGCTCCTATATCTGGAATTTGACTTCTACTTTTTCCATTTTCGTAGCCTCCTTTTAGCTATTTGAAGTATGCGTTTACACTGGCAACAGCAGCATCAACGACTGCGTCAATAATATCTCCACTTGTCAAACTCTAACTCAGAGATTTATACATTACAACTACGACTAATTATAAAGATTGCCAATGCAGCTTTTCCGTGTGGGAATATGTCTCGTGCCGTAGCTACGGTCCAATTCAGACACGCGCGTCCTAACGTCCTTAGGAGGCTTGGGTTGGGGTTGGTTTATCCATCTCACCTGCGTCGAATGTACAGGAACATGATTCTTACTCCTTGTAATAGTGAATACATCCTGAAGGGACTTTGCATCTTCGAGACAGATGAATTTCCAGACCTCAGGACCTGATTTGCAAATGTCATCTATTGTGTGAGATTCGATTAATGCCCAATAACGCAGGGCCTCCCCAGCGTAGACCATGCCGACAGATTTGAGGTTTACTATTTCCGACGTCTTGGCAAGAATTGTCTCTGCATCGTAAGACTTATCAGGAGCATAGAACTCCATCCCTTCTGTAATGATTTCATCAGGATTTTGGTAACGACTATCATGTACATGAAATATACCTCTCTTATTGCTTTGATTGGTGCCATTGTTGCCACCCAAGTTAAAACTTCCCACACCGTTGAGGTTGCTGGTCTCTCTGATGAGACTCTCATCCAAACTGAGGGCCCATGCGTTTACCTTGATGACACAATCGGTGAACTCAAGTACCAATTGGAGATGTTCTCCAGAACTCTTGACCCAAGACACTGGACTAACGTTCAAAACATCGGCAATGCCCTCAAGAAGAAGGGTGTCAAAAGCATCCCAGCGCTCCAAGTTAAAACCTGGGAACCAGAAGAAATAACTTTGTCTGCGAGAACATGGACATGCTTGAGCACTTCCAAGATAACCTTAACACCAACATCAGCAATACCATCCATCACATGGAGAACTTCCTCAGAGTCGCCAACACCATTAGAACCAACCTCCTCACCAAATACCACGCTGGTGAATTCATTGATACAGCTCTCTCCGACCCAAAAACCGAGGAAGACAAGTGAATAATCTGAATGAGCCGGAAGGCTCATAAAGGTGATTAATTGTGCGTTTATAAAACACCCACACAGATAAATATAAAACTCTTTGTGAAATATCTACAACTTATAGGAAATCAAAGAAATGAGCTAAATGATCTTTCAAAGTTATGATGAATAGGAGACTTCGCCAGAGGGGGCTGTTCCTTTGTTCTCCTCTCAATCGGATGTGCTGGTGATGTATTGCTCTCTGGGACTCTCCGCCAAGAGTCTCACTTCTTTGCATCTCAATATGTTGGTTATAAAAGGCAGGAGCTTTCAGATTCATACAAAAAACTCTCATCATCATAAAGCTTTGATTACTATATTGTTTTCCAACCTCAGAATACTTCATTTTCTATTGATGATTTGTTTTTTTAATCAATTGCGCGTCACACGTTCCATATAGAATTTCTTCCTTGGTGTACACCACGTAGAAACATTGTTCAATCCACGGCTGATACAAACATGAAGACAAACATCTGAGGATTTTTTTGTTTCCTGGCTGAATGAACCTACATCTATCATAGTAAGATGATGGGTGAAACTACCGGTATGCTGTACAATAGAAAGGTATGCTGCTCTGGTAATTAAAAAATTGAGTATACTATATTCACACAGAATTTCCAAGTAGCACCAAGTATCTCTGTTAGCTCAGTTGGTAGAGCGCGAGACTGTTAATCTTGAGGCCAATGGTTCGACCCCATTACGGAGAGATGTTTTGCCCCCGGTTTCGGGTGAAACCTTTTGTACTAAATAGCACAATCAAGCATATAACTATTTGTTTTCTATTGAAACATTAACAAAAATTGGAGTTATTAGTTGCTGCAGTAACCGATTTGAGCACATCATCTACTACTTGAATGAACACACAGTAGTATCATATCAATACGTACAGTTTATTCACTACAACTTCTGTACCGTATATAAATAATGCACTCATTTTTGTGACACGAAAGAATTAGTTTTGAGGGTACGAAAAGCTTCAAATTCAACGGAAATATACCTCTTTCGTGGACGTTTCCCTTCTCCAAAAGCGCGGAATTAGGGTGTGTACGATCCATGATTGGTTCCGCCGTATGCCGATCTTGGAAAACTTCCCAAAAGATCTAGGAAGGAAAGAACGGACTGATTTCTCGTAAACTCACGAAGTTCAAGATCAGTACTTGAGTACATTAACAAGTACAGTACCCGGTGTCACAAAATGAGTAGTAAAGGATCATCTACAAGAGGATCCTCTAGCAAATCAATGTTTTCTTTCGGGAAGGGCAATCTACCCGTCAGGAACAAAGACGACACCTCCAACAACTCCACTATTGCAACTAGCGAGCAAGTTCCTCTTATGTCGAACATCAAGAAGACCAACAATAACACGAAACCCACAAATGCTATCAACAGAGCTCGTTTTTCACCTGGAGGAGGAGCAAACTCGCCCGCCAACAGGCAGAAGTACGCTTTTCGTCAGGATAGCATGGGGTACAGCCCTGATGACCATCACGCGAGTCATGTCAAGATGACTTCCCTCAACTATCTAGATGACGAGTCTGAGGCTTTCAGGGCTTACAACGCTGCGAACCATTACTACTATCGTGGAACTTACTGGAATGATGGAAAACGCGAGGTCATGGTTCGATACTTTCAGCTTGCAACAATTGGTCTCTTGCAGGGATCGGTTGCATACTTTACCAACGTCTTGAGTCATTACTTTATCCGGGTAAGTAAAGGCTAAAGGCAGATATTATTGTTGACACATTTTACTTTTCGAATTCCGTTTCTAATTCTTTTACACTTTTTGCTATACCATAAATAATCATTCATAAAACTATTGAATATCAGAAAAAGTTCGATCATGTAGCAGACATTCTAGAAACAGGAAATTGGGGAATGGCATTCCTCGTCTACTACTCCACCCAACTCGCCTTTGCCGCATTCGCATCCTTGGCAGTCATGATCGAACCCATGTCAGGAGGATCCGGTATTCCAGAAGTAAAATGTTTCCTTAACGGAATCGACCTCCCCAGAATCAACGATATCAAAACTGGTATCTGCAAAGTCCTCGGTGTCATCGGTTCTGTATCGGCAGGACTACCCGTAGGAAAAGAAGGACCCATGGTTCACTCTGGAGCCGTCGTCGCTACTGCCGTAACCAAAGGATCTGTTCGTAATGATAAGACAAGGAGAGATTTCGTAGCATGTGGAGCAGCAGCGGGTGTATGTACCGCATTCAGTGCTCCCATTGGTGGAATCTTGTTTGCATTGGAAGAGGGAGCGAGTTACTGGTCTTCTTCTGTGACATTCAGGACTTTCTTTTGCTCCATGTGTTCCATTGCGACATTATATACTTGGAACTCGTTGGGAGTTCATTACGGAAAGATTGGTTTCGATAAATTGTTTTCTTTTGGGAATTTCGTGTTTGAGGGTATGGATGCGAGTTATTCCGTTTGGGAATTGTTGGTGTTTATGTTTATTGGGTGTATGGGAGGAATGATTGGGGCTATTTTTAATAATACCAATGAGAGGCTTACACATTGGAGAATCAAGAATGTGAACCATACCAAGTCGCGTCGTTTCATTGAGGTATTGTGCATTTCGAGTATTGTCAGCATTATTGGGTTTGGACTTCCGTTTCTTTTTCATGAATGTTTGAGCCTTCCGTCTACGGCCGAGATGGATGCTCAACAGACGGAACTTGTTGATAGATTTGTTCAGTTCGGTTGTGCAGAAGGGGAATACCATCCCATTGCTTCTCTCTTTTTTACGGATGGAAATGATGCAATCAAGCTCTTGTTTCACATGCACGAGCATACATTCCCTCCCCAGGCATTGCTCCTATTTTTCTTCTTTTACATCTCATTGGCTACGATTACATACGGTATTGCTGTTCCGTCTGGTCTCTTCGTACCAAGTTTGTTATCAGGTGCTGCATTCGGTCGTCTATTTGGTAACATTTTTTACAAGTTATTCCCAGATAAGGTCGCGTTCAGTAACACGTATTCGTTGATTGGGGCTGCAGCTGTCCTTGGAGGTATGGCACGGATGACAATTAGTTTGACAGTGATTCTTTTGGAAGCGACTGGAAATGAGCAGTTTGTGCTCCCTTTGATGATTGCACTTTTCTGTGCGAGGATTGTTGGAAGTCTCTTCAATTCTGATCTTTATCACATTCACATTCATCTCAAGCCTGGAGTGCACTTCTTGGATCCAGAATTGAGGGCCATTTCAGGACATCATGATCTTTTTGCGGGCCATATTATGAGCAAGGATGTAGTGTTTGTCCGTCCAATTGAAAAAGTGGCTACTGTGTATGATCTTTTGAGCACCTGCGATCACTCTTATTTCCCAGTTGTCGACACGGAAGATAGGGATATACTATATGGAACCATTAGCAGGAACGTTCTTTCGACGCTTTTGCAACAGCGTGCTTATGGACTTCCTGTAAACACTGCAATACCGTTGAACAAGAACATTGTGCAGAATCACATTACTCTACAGCCTAGCTCGAACTATGTTCCTCTTGTTCCTTACAAGACTCTATCGAGAGTAAGTACATCAATCATTGCGTCAGGGTGTTTGTTCCTTACTTCGACGCTATACCACATTTTCTCGTTTTCCTAAATGGTTCACCTTCTTCTATACAAAGGAATACCCCGCCTACACTCCTGTGAGCGAAATCAACGTTAGTGAAAATGATCGTGAATGCTTCCTGGACATCCGTCCTTATTGTAACACTGCCCCCCACACGGTACAGGAAACGACTTCGGTGAATAGGGCATACGAGATCTTTAGAACTCTTGGTCTTCGTATGCTGCTTGTCGTGAATCGTTACAACCAGTGTGTTGGAACGATTACACGCGATAATTTGACTGTTGAAAATCTCGCTAAGGATATGATTACGAAGGGGAAAAATGTGTAGTTAAACTAACACTTTCCAATCGCGATGCTTTATTCCAGTAGAACATTTAGATTGATGTGATCTACCTATAGTATCAGTGCAGTAATACAAAGTCTTTTTAATTGATTATTTGCATTTGATTCTTTACTAAACTACAACATGTAACATTGTGGATTCGATGCCCATCGCTTAATGAAGAAATGGTACCGAATGAATGACACCATTGTTTGTAAACAACTCTTGGTAAGCAAAGCCGGTAATTGCCATCATGGCCAATCGCCCATTCTTGATTTCTGCCAATTGCATACGTTCTTGCCCAGCATCATCCTCGGGGTACAAACCAAATGGATCGAATCCGTAATCACCAGCAAGAGGTCTAGCCCCCTTGCTCATGGACAACGCTTCCAAGCCACCTGCTACTGCCAACACCGTGACCCAATAGACAGGAGAGATTGTCTCGAGTCCGCCATTCAATAGAGAGGGTACCTTATCACCATGTCCCAATACAGCCGGGAGATGAAACATGTGTGCTATGGGTGTTTCCAACAGCTCAGAAAGAGGCCAACCTATCGCTGCCAACATGGCAATTCGACCATGTTTGATCTCGGCCTCTCTCCTGGTGTACAGCATTCCGACGTCGTCACCCGCGAAATTAAAAGGATCAAAGCCGACATCGCCAGCCATGGTCCGATCTAAAAGGGCAGGTAGGGGGAGAAAGGGAAGAGAGTCAGACATGTCAACTTTGTCATTAGCTTCACTGTTGGAATATATTCTCAAGGGGTCTAGAATAGGTTTCGTCGCCTCAATACTATCGATATTGGATGGTTCTAGCGCCTGCATACGACCATTTTCGAGTTCTTTGGAGTCAGTTGGGTAGAGACCAAAGGGATCCCAAACGGCGGGTCGAGTTTCGGCGGCAGTGCTGACTTCTGTTGGAGCATCTGTGGTTGATGACGACTGTAGACAAGAAGGACGACTTCTGGTAGTACTCCTTATACTAGAAGGTGCAAAGGCAGCTGAGGAAGTAAGGAGAGTTGCGAGGACGGTAAACTTCATTTCTTTAATATGGCACTTTATAATTGTTTCAGAACTTCTTCTTGGAGGACTCTGATGCTGCAGCTGCTATCAAATACGCCTCATTTCTGTGGTACTCGTTCCCATCGTTTGATACTTTCTCTTTCAAGCATCGATTCACATTGCGTAATGTAGAAATCACCTCGATTGCCCGCGCCACGACTTCGATCCTGTTGCTCGGCAGCACAGCAGAATCACTCAAATGCCGCTGCCTTTCACTTAATTTTCGTTTCTTACGATCTGGTGACGGAACACCAGTACCCGTAAGACAATTAAGTGATATAGCTGGATCAAGTTCTGCATCATCAATATCCCATAAAAGAGAGCTTAATGCTCTGAATTTATCAGTGAGGTCCGACCTGCGTTTCTTTTCTTTGCATTTTTTCTGCTCTACGCGATCGCCATCTGCGCTTGTCGCCGCCTCTGAAAATGACGCTACTCTCTTGTTCGGCGCCTTCGCATCCTCATCGCCAGCAAATGAAGAGGTACTAGTACTAACCTTGGAAATACCATTGATAATAATGTCGCCAGAAGCATTGCCGTTCGGTCTAACAGGGAACCCTAATTGGGATGCAGCACTGTTGCTGTTAGTAGGGGCAGCAGTAGTAATGGAAGGGATAAAGGACATTCGGCCGGTGGCACGGGTAGCATGGGAAGGAACATTCACTTGACGCTGCATGAGTTCTCTCAAAGTTTCAAGTGAGGTTGGAGCAATGGTGCCATCATGTTGTGACCACGGAGGATACGAAGATACTAGATCTTTTTTCCAAGCACCAACAGCAGCATCAATCTGCTGGGCATCGTTCGAATTCCTATCAATCATGCCGCCTTGATGATGAGGAAACCCTCCCCCAATGTCAATGCTGTTGTTTGTCCTGAGGTTATGAAGATTTCTTTGTTGTTGAATGTCTAGCATCGTTGAGGAATTAGGTCCTGCAGTCGTTGTTTTGATCATGGGTTCGCTTGTGCTGATAGCGCTCGTAGCCTCTTGATTCCCAGATGCTGCTGATGCTCCAAGAAGATTCGCAATGGCCATTCTTCCTGTTGTTCTCGAGGAATGTTGCTGGTCCAGTAGCATTGCAGCCATACTAGTACTGGACGAGCCTGATGGTGGCGCAGCAGTGAAAATATCGTAACTGCTGCTGCTGCTGGTACCAGCAGCGCAAAGAGCTTGTTGCCGATTATCACTACTGTCAGCAGTAGCAGTCGTCGTCGTCCTTATTGTAATAGGAACACCTGCTGGTGGTGGTGATGTTCTTGCTGGTAGATAGCACCATTTGTTGTCCTCCCCTGCAACAGCAGCACCAGCAGCATCAGCACCAATACTACTAGAAGAAGAATTAGTAGCAGCACTATGATGACCTGAATAAGATACTGGTAAACCAGCACCACCTGTTTGTTGTTGATGTGAAAATAGAGGAATATTGTTGGGGGAGGACGACGACGAGGATGAAGGAGCATCAACAGCAGCAGGGAGCTGATACATTGTTGCAGGGTGGTGGTGATGCTGGTGCTGGCGTGCTGCTGCTGCAGGTATTTGTTGCTGTTGGTGCTGCTGCGCCGGTCCTTGAGGATTGGCGGACGAAAGCATCATGACCAGCTGCTGTTGGTGCTCCTGTTCCTGCTGCTGCTGCCGCCCCCGCTGCCAAAGGAAGTTCTGAAGAAGACCTCGCCATTGTTGTTCATCGTCAATAACATTTCGCGAAGTGCCGTTATCGTCTGCCATCACGTGCTGTTGTAGGAGGTTCGTTTGGGATGTTCTTCTATGTTTTTTCATAAGTCACAAACAAGTACCGGAACGACAAATGCTTCAGTCAGAGCTCCGTTTTAGTACTGCCGTGCTGATGTACTGTGCTGTGGTGACGAAAAGTGTCACCGAAAACCCTTAGACTGCTTGTACCGGTACTATCTAGTTCAACGCGGCGGATAGACTCTATCGGGGGTTTTCTGACTGTTTTCTGACTGTTTTCTGCCATTTTCGATTTTTTGGTCAAGTTCGGTGGAACTTTCGGCACTTTGCTTGACAAGCAGATGATTGTTCAAGTTCGGAACAACTTTCGGCACTTCTTTGCAACTTCTTACTTGTGGAAAGTTGCCGGTTGCTGTTATTTTAAAAGTAAAATACCTTTAGCTTATTCTTTGTCACAAATACTTTTATTTTAATCTTCGAGCAGCACCATCCCAACTTTTCCAATTGAAAGATCCAGAGCCTGAATTTTTATATAGGTTTTGATGATACCCAATCATTAGAGCACTCATGGATGGAAAGAGGCGAAAA
>Ga0115005_10004455_pt1 | contig 11103 bp, 10 predicted proteins | sample ArcOceMetagenome_FD_87163 | JGI IMG/M metagenome (GOLD analysis project Ga0115005, IMG submission 87163) | Marine eukaryotic phytoplankton communities from Arctic Ocean - Arctic Ocean - Greenland ARC118M Metagenome | ecosystem: Environmental > Aquatic > Marine > Oceanic | place: Arctic Ocean...
AGGTATCTTTGTTCTCTGGTGGATTTCAATAAAAAATAAAAGTGTTTCATTCGTCTTATGATACATCGTACTGCATCATACATCATACCTAAATTTAAAATGATGAGACACGAGACACATCATGATTCATGATCCATCTTGAATAATCTTCTGAACGTCAGTAGTGCCACTATGTACACCGGTACTTTCACCTTGCCAAACGATACCGGATACCTAGCTGCCTACACTTCCAATTTATGCTATAGAATAACGAAAATAGGTTATGCATACGACATAAGTTGGATGACGTGAACACTTTCTAACTTGGAGTATCACCTATTCTTCTATTGGAAATTTGTCGATTTTGGAAGCAATAAGAATCATCTAATTTGAGTTTTGAGATTCTTATAGGTCGAATAATGCTGACTTTGTGCTGACGTAGCTTCAAACTCCGAATTTGGTTGTCAAATCGATATCTTTTGTTCTTCGTTCCCAGCAGCAGATCGATCAATCTCGAAGTAAGAAGTCTAAATAAAAGATCGAAGAACTTTGAACTTCCAGCAAAGCTTCGCGAAATAAAGAAACACATCTTGAATATTCTCAAATTCACAAGAGTTTGTTGCTCCTCTACTCTTCTGAACTCTATCTGCTCTCTTCATTGACATTTGCATAAAACGCAACCTAACTCAAACAAACAAACCGCATATTCTATCAACGTTCGCTGAAGCTATATATATTCCACTTAATTTAACAACGATGCTTCGATCAGCCGCTGTACAATCTGCCAATAGAGCCGTAAGGCTGCACAACATCAAATCTGTTTCAACAATCAATATGAATAGTATCGTTACTAGATTCTTTTCTTCTTCATCAGCTGACACTGGAGCTGGAGCCGCAGACGCAGACGCAGACGAGAAGAAGATTCTCTATGACATTGTGCCCAAGCAGGACTTTGGTGAATTCAAAGAGTACTCCGTCATCTTTACCAATCGTTCTCTCAACCTAATGAGTGATCCTTTCCAACGGGTCATGCGTGATTTGAATACTTTGTTGAAGACTACTTATAATGCGAGAAAGGTTGCCATTATACCGGGGTAAGTCACAGTCACTGTTTGAAGTTTCTGTTTGAAGTTTCTGTTTCTGCGGTGCATTGCAGTCATCACATCACATCATATTATCATGCAATACATACGTGTAGTCATTAGTCATGCATGATTACGACTACGACTACGACTACGATACTCTAATCCAACAGAACTTGGCACTAGACGCTTATCACCGTCAATCAATCAATTGCACATACTAACGCTGCTCTATCTCTCTCTCCTTCTAATTCCAATTCCAATTCCATCAAAGTTCAGGAACGTTTGGAATGGAAGCAGTCGCACGCCAATTCGCAACCGACAAACACGTCATGGTAATCCGTAACGGCTGGTTCTCATTCCGCTGGACCGAAATCTTTGACATGGGAGGACCGAAACATTCCATCCCCAAATCTCATACTGTCCTCAAAGCGCAGCCCATTAACAATCCAGAAGACCATAAAGAGGGACATGTCCAATTCGCACCCTATCCCATTGAAGACGTGGTCCAGAAAATTAGAGAGGAGAGGCCGGAGGTATTCTTTGCTCCTCACGTGGAGACTAGTACTGGTATGATCTTGCCAGATGACTATATTCAACGTATTACTGAAACTATGCATGAACATGGGGGACTTTTTGTGCTTGATTGTATTGCCAGTGGGACTGTATGGGTTGATATGAAGGAACTTGGTGTGGATGTTGTTATTTCGGCTCCGCAGAAAGGTTGGACTGGTCCAGCTGCAGCGGCACTTGTTATGATGTCGGATAGGGCTCGTGATGCCATGGAGAATACGGCAGAGACTTCTTTTAGTATTTCGCTCAAGAGATGGTCTGCTATCATGGATACTTATGAAAAGGGTGGATTGTAAGTACATACAAACATACTGCTGTATTCTGTACACATTGTACATTGTTCGAGTGCACACTTTTGAAGCAGTACTGGCTATTGGTTACTGGTTACTGGTTGGTGTTCAACCTTCACGTATGATATTGATATATTCTGCCATACATGATGCTCACCCATGAACTTTCTGGCACTTTGTTCTCTTCCATTACAGTGGCTATCACACAACAATGCCAACTGATGCGTTAAGGGATTTTCATGAGATTAGTGTAGAGACCATGAAGTTCGGTATTCCAGAGTTGAAAGAAGCACAGCTTGGTTTAGGAAAGCTTGCGCGTAGTGCAATTGATTCCAAGGGTTTGACTTCTGTCGCAGCGCCTGGTTTCCAAGCACCTGGTGTTTTGGTATATTACTCACCCGTCGGAGTTGAGAACATTTCCATGATGACTAAGTTTAAGAGTGAGGGACTTCAGATTGCAATGGGTGTGCCATGGAGAATTGATGAGCCTGAGGGTTTGAAGACTTTCCGTATTGGTTTGTTTGGACTTGATAAGATGGGGGATATCCCTGGAACTGTGAAGGTTATGGAGAATGCATTAGACAATGTTCTTTCGGACTGTGGTCATGTGCAACCAGAGGAAGTCGCATAATACGTTTGGGTTGGGTTGGGTTGACTGCATTTTTGACAAAGCCATTTCAGATTTCAGATCGTTTTTACACTGAGTTAAGCTGTCAATACTGTACATTATTACATTTTACTCGTATCTTCAAGCTTCTTGCTTGCTGAGAAGTTCCATTATTATTATTATTATTGTAGACGAAGTTAGTACCTGCTGGACTAACTTGAAACTTGAAACTGCAGATTCGAAGTGACTCGACTCACGTATTGCCTACACTATCCAGTGTCGACAACCATGACCTTGAAGACCCTCGAGCAACAACGAACTTCTCCGTCCCGACACTGCATTGTGTATTTGACAGCTGTACAGTACAGATGGTACCAGGTACTCGTACGCGGGTACTTTGAGATTTTGCCTTGTTCAACATGCAGTCCCGTGACATGAACGTAACATGTGCTGCAGCTCAATATGAAGATGTCGCCGGAGCCACCAAGGTGTGCTCTGGAAACACCACACCACCTAAAGCATATTCCTTGGCAAACATTGTTCCAGATCAAGTGTGGAGGAGATGATATGTACTATATTCATATTGGTTCTGACCCTTATTACTTTGGAAAAGGCTTGGGTCACGGATATTTGAGGCCCTTCATCTGCCAAAATAATGCATACATTCTGCTGTCTTATGTACTGCATGGTAGTTGTGACAGCGATAGTATTATGTAAGTACGTACAAGTACATTAGTACTACGAGCTAAGTAGTAGAACTACAAGTACGAAAACTGGAAAAAATGATCCAAAATCTAAATTAATAATGACAAGATTAAGATCAAAAGCGTCTAAATAGACCTTATTTCAAGTATCAATTGCTTATTTCCAGCTTATTTCTTTAACGGCTAATTCCAACCACCATTGGCGCCAAATCATTTCGATCGCCAAACTCCATTTTGACACCCCAACATTCAATTTCATCGTGGTGGGATGTAAGGTATCACACAACTGTTTTGAACTTGTTGCTAATTTGTTTCTACAGGAAAATAAAGAAAGTGATGTACAGTAAACGCAACGCACAGGCTGCATCGAAGCTTAACCACAAAGCTATTACCCCCGGAGGAAACGAGTTCAGATTGATGGATGTGTCCGTTTCTATTCTAGGCCTCACTGGTATTATGATGGAAAACAAATCAAAGAAGAAGAATAACAAAAAATCTTCGAATGAAGATGATGGTTTCCCTGTAAAGGCTGTCGTATCGTTCTTTAAGAATGTCAACAGCAGTCAAACTGCTATCGCTAGTCACCTTCCAAGCTTATCTCTCAGATCTACTGATAACGAAGATGACTCTAAGTATCGTTTCAACGCGACATGGCCAACAGACTTTGATCCAACGGGAAATGAACTATCCACATTCAAGTTTTCAAGAATGATGCAGATTGATAATCCAAATAACTATTATCGTTCCCAGGAAACCTTGATGGTACCAGAAAGAATTCAATTAACTCTTGGATTGACTCGCGGAAGCGAAATGATCACTCTCGGGTCTGTGTTTCTCGTAATCACTGGCGACGGGGCGCAGGATGTACAGGTCAACCTTCCAATTATTCTAGAAGATGCTTCCAAGACACAAAAGAAGAAAATTAGAAAGGTTATAAAACCAATTTCTTTTGAAAAGGACCAAAGTAAAAAGTTTTACAACTTGCATGGGAATTCATGCCTCAAAGTCTTGCTGAGTGTTTCAGCTGCAGATAAATCACGTGGAAGTCATATCAACCTGTCTCGAGACATTCCTGAGATGATGCCACTCAGCAGTGGAAGTGGGAGTCATAGTCAGAGTTACGAATGTGAGGATCTACCAGTCTATCAGCAACATATGGGATACAATCCACATTATGAGGGGCATTTGCATGTAAGTAGATCTGCCCACATGAATCTTCAGAACGATTATTCGTATCATCGTAGTCATCATCCAGACGTTTTGGTACACGACAACGATGAAACCACAGTTGGCGACTATACAGTCGACGAAACTGTAGATGACACTGTAATGACAGACGACACGAGGAAATCCTCTGCAATAATGGCTAGAATGAGTGACTGGCTATCATGTACAGGTGGCATGTGCTCAAATTATCCTCTAGCTTTTCGATCCGACCATCGGGAGCATCATCGATACTCATTTTGGGCTCCGAAACAGTCGGACGGCAGAAGGGGCAAGAATACATCTAGACGTGGATCGGATGACAGGGACGCCGAGTGGCACTTCCCATACGAAGAATACAAAACAAGAATGATCAAGCATTCACCCAAGACAACTCCGCAGAGACAAGATCGCAGGAAGAACAATAGTCGTGACGATTGCAGTGTTGTAACCGCAAAGATGCAAAATTTGAAAGGAAAGTCGCAATTGTAAACAATTTCAATTTAGTCGACAGCATCATAAAAGTCTTTTAAAAACTTAAAAGGGGTTCATGTTAGTTTCTAGTAAGGGTTGATACAAGTAGATTGATGTTTTTGCATTCAGCACGCCTGAAGCCATTACAATTACAAATATTTTCAAGAGACAGCTGGCATTGTGGTGTCGTGGTTTGTGGTACACGTACATCACCATATCTACTCCCAGTAGAACCGTTTTGCATTAGCTGGCCTAATTGTTATTGCCGACACTACTAGTTATGAAAGGATTCAGGCATAGATGGATGGCTCGGCGATCCATACGAAAGATGAAGAGCAGAGCTGAAGCAGTGATTGATTTCGGCGACGATGAAGACTTGGATGGCGATGATCTGGACATTGAAGACGAGATGATGGATAGTGGCCAAATGGGTGTGTGGCGAGCAATTCGACCTTCCATGCTAACTGCTCTATATCTGAAAATGGACAAACATCTCCTCGCATACTATAATGCACTGCTTGGGGAGATTTTGAGAGATGTGTTAAAGTGGCCATCGTTGACGTTCCAAATGCCCCAAATCGTCTAACAAACAATCCCTCGCTATAAGGACACTCCAGATTTCCCGAATACAGATGCGCTTATAACGGCACACCCCTATTGTTAGTGTTACTCGCTATAAGGACACACATTTTCTGTGTCCTTCATAGCGGCGGCCGACGCTTATAAAAGACGTTCTTATAGCGAGGGATTGTTTGTAGTCCCACATCCTAACATACCTACTGGTCATGACGGACGCTAGTCATGATTATATTCTTCTGCATGCACCACATCCCCATACCTGGACACATTCTCTAGATTCATACACTCTTGAATGTCAATTCACAAATATGAGCCAGTAGTTCGTCAGTTGAATTGTATCGGAAAGTCGCATGCTTCGCCACCACATTGGTTGAAAGTCACATAGTACGTTAAGATTGAGTTGGAACGGAAACTGGAAAATGTGTGCGAAGGCTGGCAGAAGGAAAATGAGACGAAAAGTTTCGCAATAATATAATAGTTGCAAAATGTTGAAAAGAAAGATCAGTAGAGTTCTGGAACTTTCTACTATTGCCTTTCGACGTTGGCAAATTGAAAATGTCTACTCAACGTAAGTTTCAACTTCAACGAACGGATTAAATAGAAAGGAAAATAATAAAAAAAATCGTCCATTATCCATTACAAATGGTCCAGGAGGTGTTACAATTCAAAATTTACTAGACGACTACAAAACATAAAAACTGAAAGCAAAAGAATCGATAAGAATTTTCAATCGCAACATTTTGGCATGACAACTCGCTACAACTACGCACGCGTGACAGTCGCGGACAATGAATGCGTTAATACGAGATTGATCAAGCCTTTAGTAGTATCGCCACATTTCAAAGTGGATGTTCCAAACTCCCACATCTGTACGGCAGCAGTGGCTGACGATTGCGTTGAGGTCACTTTACGAGTAGCAAAGAATTGCGAATACGATACCATCACGACAGACAACAAGGCAGGACGCGAAATGGACAATTATTCTGCTCCTCGTCACATGCCTTCAGAAGTCGACAAGGAGATGTACAAAAAGATTGAAGCCCACCAGATGGGTGACTATTTTGCTCCGGCTCATACGCCTTCAGCAGCCAAGAACTATGAATGCGATATCGATATCGTCGAGACAGACAAGGGAGAACACGCCCACCCGCCTTCAATCCCAGGAGAGTTAGCGCTAACATTCACAAAGGACACCCAACAATCTCGTTCTTTCTCTCAAGAGTCAGCCTCGACTACTGGGCTACTAGTATTCAACAGAATGCAAGAACTTGAAGATATTGAAAGAGCGCTTCGTGGCATTGCAAAAGCAAAAAGGGCGATTGATTTACATTTGCTAAAGTCATCGACTTTCAATGATCATACGCACTCTGCCAGTTCGCGTACCGGTACTACTGCCACATCCAATAGGTCGACTTCAATCCGTCGTCTACGCTCTATTCCGCTCACTATTTTTACACTACCTGAGGTGTCCTTGTCCACAACCGAGAAGGCAGGTCAGCGTCTATACAACAAGCAAACAATCGAGATACAACCAAAGTTGGTACAAGAGCAACTCGAAGCTACTACTAAAAGAAAGCCAAAAGAACAAAAGAAGGTCAACAGCCGCAAAACTTTGCCACGTCAAAACGCTTCCACCGCCAAGGTAGTTTCAGGCAATTCCAAGATCTCGCACAAACGGGACTTATACCTCGTTGATACTTCAGATGTTCTTGGCTTTTATCATTCTATGTATGCCCAGAGTCATATTCAAAATATGAGCGAGGAATGCACCAGTAACAAGAGACTCCACTCCGTTAACAAGGAAGTTATCAAATGCTTGGATCAACTTACAAAGATGGAAATGAAGACAGGATACGGTCATCGTGGAAAATTTTACAGATGCAAATTTACCGAGGCGGCTGAAAAATGGTCAGCTGTAAAACGCAAATAAGCTTGATTATCAAAACACTTTTCTTTCATTTTCAATTTTCACAAGATTTGAATAACAGATTTTTATAAAATATGTTCTTTTTCGGTTTAATTTGGTTGTATTGTCAATTATTTTGCAGTTTTCTGCGTCTGTTGGTAGTCACTGTATAGGGAGGGGTAGTGTTCTATAGGTCCCCTAACCAAAACGCGTTCAATTGTTGTAGAGGCCATGCCTTGTAATAAGTTGCATATTGCATTTACAATGTATGGTTTCCTGCCTGAAATCAAGATTGATTTCATTGGGGTTTATTGCTTATATTTATTCATATGTTGTACTACAGCGCTCTTTGCCCAAGATCGTTAGCGTGGTGCATCATTTCTTTGTTTCCAAGAAACTTTTATCCGATTGATGATTCATTAATCATTCCATTCCAAAAAGTGAGGAGAACAAGCTCTTGCTGTCAAAAAGGCTTATAATTCTGTTTACTGGTCACTTTTGTGCGGACAGCCATCCAAATTCAACATTCAAGTAAAATTCACAAGTCATCACAAGAGAGATTGGAACCATTGAGACCTGTATAACACATACTGTATCGAGTGAGATTTGAATCAAAGGATTCCTTCTCCTCGCCTCTATTCAGTAGTACATCATGAGTTCCGCTGATCACCTACGAGCAATATATCAGGAGAGTGCCGCCATGTTCTTGGCGACATGTGCGAACCAGATCATGGCAGATCCAAATATACAAGCAAGGAAAGGATGTACCAGTACCAGTACCAGTACCAGTACCAGTACCAGTACCAGTACCAGTACCAATACACTTCCTAATACAACAATACAGTTAACCAAGAAATCATTTGATCCTCTAGCTGCGGCAAATTCCTTAAGGATACGATCCATGTATGATATTGAGAGTATGGCCTCTGGAATTGCTTCAAACTGCATCGCATCCGCATCCAGTACAGCAGTAGAAAAGAGTCAAGTAGTAAATCTCATTCGGAGCGGAGGAGACAAATCATCGGTACCTGCAGAAGTCGGGGATATAGAAGCATCTAAATCATTGCAGATCTACGAAACGCAAAAGAAGCTCCTGCAAGAGCAGAAAGACGCTGGAATGACTATTGCAGATGCGACCCTTCAGCTAGCTGAATCAATCGCTGACAATATGTTTCCAGACCCATCGAACAGTTTTTTGAACTCACTTGTAAACGCAGTTCGGAATGACTTTTATTGCAAAGGTTGTGGAAATGATTTACTGCCAACACCATTCTCTACCGTCAATGGAAATGCACATGGCAATGGAAATGGAAGTGCACAATTGTTATCATCGAAAATTAGGCTCAAGACACTTAAACGAGGTAAAACAAGACGAAGAAGAGCATCCAGACAAGCCGCAAAAAAATACACTTATGACATCCATATGCTGCAAAAGCACAAAGGTGGTGGCCGAACCTTTGCCCAAGGCAATACCAATAATACGACCGGAGGCCATGGCCATGGAAAATCAGTGGCATCAGTGATGAACACTCAGGAGGCACTGAAGAAGAATAATGCAGCTAGAAGAATAACAGACGGAATGGCTAAGAATTGTATAAGTTACAAATGTTGTTGTTGCGGGACAGAACAATGTATCAAGGGAATGAAGAGACAAATGCGGCCTATACAAGGTGATACAGGTACAGGTACCGTTACAAATACACGTGTCAATACCACTACAAGTACGAACAACAATCGCAAGCAATTGTCAGCAACAAGGGCCACATCCAGTTTCAACAAGTCACTGCATACGAGTAAAGTAACGAAAGGTTCCGACACGGATGGCTTTTTGAGATTGGGAACAGTTCCAGGTCCAGATCAATCTCAATCTCAATCTCAATCACGTATCGAGAGGAAGCTGAAACCATTGGAACGACCCATGAGTACCAAGAAAAGAAAGGCGCCAGCCAAGAAAAAATCCGGACTCCAAAATTTTCTTTCTTCCCTCAATGATTAAACACTGAAAACTAAATGCTGGGGTGTGCTTTAAATTTATGAATACCAACAGTATCATATTGCATTCACCATCACACGACAGTAGTTATATTACACGTAGTTACTGTATTACAGTAGTCATGACACGTCCGTGTACTGCATAAAACACATTTAATAATTATTGCTCCTGTGCCATCCTCCTATCGACTTGATTCCTTCTAATCTCATCTTTTTCAATTTCATCCGCTTCACCACGAGTAATGAGATCCCCCAATCCTCTCAATTGAAGAACAGCAACGGGTCCACCAACGTATCCTTTCAGGCCCCACACAAACGTACTCCTATTCTTCCCAGGAGCTTCCAACGTACAATAGATACAAGACCCAATCGATGCCAATATCATGGCAAGAGCCGGTCCTTTCAAGACATCCAAAAGACCATTCACATCCTGCATATTAATATCCATGTTCATCAAGGTGGGTAAAATCTCAAACAACCTAGGGGTCGATTTCCCAAACGCCACCGCCACAAACACGCTAGTAAAGACACTATATACCTGAAGAAACCCTTCAATATTGAGCATCTCAAATGGATCCTTTTTGAATTCCCCCGCCCTCGACTTCCTCGCCCACGCCATGGCCTGTCCCGCTCTTTTCCCTTCCTCATCCAACCGCTCCGGGGTCCAATCCGGCGTCTGCATAGGTCCCGTATTACGTTTATCCGCAAATGGCATGACATACGACTCCTCCTCCAGCCTCTCCTTCAAAATCTTGCCCTCCTTCTGCTTCTTCAGAGATTGCTCCAATTGCCTCCCCATTTCCTCATCATCCAAAACTTGCCCCATTTTCAACCCGGAATACCTCGCGTTATCATCCTTACCCTCCCGATCAATGACAATATTCCTCGCCTTGATTTTCTTCTTCTTCTTCTTGGCAGCAGGCAATGGGATTTGCATTAGGGAATACATCTCCCTCCGCCCCCCCGCATTCATAATGGGGGTCGTCAAATATCCAAATCCATATTTTTGCAATTCGTCATAATCGAAAATATTGGGTGCTTCTTCAATGGTGAATTCTTTATTGGGTGCCCCGGAGATGAATTCGAGGACTGCATTGCCTTTGGTTCCCCCGACGATTTTTCCTTTTTGGTTTTTGGCGGTGAGGTCTGCATTGGAGGAAGAGCGTTTTTGGAGGTAGAGTGTCAGAGCTGCTTGGAGTTGTTGGTTTGTGAGTGTCTCTTTGTCTTTGTCATTCTGGGCCATGCATAACTTGGACTCTTGACCATGTTGATACTGATGTTGATATCCTTGCACTTGTTTGTGCAAACACGAAATGGAGGGAACAGGTGCATTCACTTGGAATGCCAGGAGCTCCACTGATGATTCTGCAATCAATAGCAACAGGAGCAGAGACAAGCCAGACATTCGATTCATATTCTACTGTAATACTGTAATACTGTAATAATGTAATACTGTACTGTACTGTACTGTACTGTACTCTGAGAGGAACTAACTAACTTGCTCTAGCTAGTATGTAGAGTACGAAGTTAGAGTAGTAATGTTTGTGGAATCAAATGTCAAATGTGCGGTGTACGGTCGATGGAAACGATGGAAAAAGATATGTTGATCGTTGGTCAGAAAATGTGTCATGGTGGATAAGTGAGTTCAAAGTAGTCTCAACGTCGGATCCTACTAGGAGTTCCCAGAAAATTCGAACATAGAAAAAGAGGACAG
>Ga0115005_10004457_pt1 | contig 11099 bp, 6 predicted proteins | sample ArcOceMetagenome_FD_87163 | JGI IMG/M metagenome (GOLD analysis project Ga0115005, IMG submission 87163) | Marine eukaryotic phytoplankton communities from Arctic Ocean - Arctic Ocean - Greenland ARC118M Metagenome | ecosystem: Environmental > Aquatic > Marine > Oceanic | place: Arctic Ocean...
ATAAGAAGAAAGAGATTGCGGCTGTGAAACCAACTAAAGATTATTCTTCAGCAAAGGGACCTTTTGCTTTGGGAAAAAGGATCGAGAAGATGTTGATGGACATGGCTGATCCGAAAGATGAGAGTTCGGTCTTGAATTGTGGACAGCTTCAGTTGTTCCAAATTCTTGAAAACTGTGAGGCGAGGAGGGCCGGGTGTGTCAAGGAGAATTTGGGAGATATTATGGATACCTTTAGGTTGGATATGTCGAATAGATCTGGGTTGAAGGAGTATTTGAATAGTACTGCACGTTTTCGTCATACCTGTGCCGACAAAGGACTTGATGGTGGTTATTCTTTTGCCGCTGGTGCTTTGAAACGAAAAGATATCAAATATTAATGCAGATACCCGAATCCAGGTAACTTGTGTATTGATAACAAGTAGACCTACCCGGTATGTATGATACTAAAACTAATTGCAAGCACACGTATGTGTAGAAAAGATTTAGAATAATGACACGAGCTGCATGGCTTGATGAAAAAAAGCTGGGGGTGTTCGAGCAAGCATTGGCTGCCCCCCCCCCACGATTTTCATTTTTTGAAAAAATGAGAATGGAATAATCCATCCAGTTTGGAACGACTCTATCGTAAGCGACGAAAGCACAAAGCAATTTCAAGCTCCAAGGATCGAAAGCTCTGCATCATATCTTATCATTGCATAATCTTCAAGTATACCTCACACCTGAGGATTGATTATCATTGAAAAGCAAGAAGGATTTGAGAAAGAGCAAAATGAATGAAACTGATGCAACAACGGTAACATCCGAATCAGCATTTTTTATCGAAGCCGAAGAGGTGAATCAACTCGTCTCTTCTCTCACAATCGCAATCGCAATCACATCTACTACAAATGAAGACGCAGACGAAGATGCGAAAACTAATGCGAATGCTAATGCTAATGCTAGTAATGTAAATGGTGAGGCAGGATGCGATGATGCACTGCGTAGACTGCGAATCATTTTCGACAAATACCTCGAGTGCCCCACTCTTCTCGATCCGTATCTTGAAAGAATTGTCACGACATTATCGCGCAATGCAGTAGACATTGCTCATTCCATCTACAACCAAGCACAACAGTCTGATATAGATTTATCCAATGAGAACGACAACGAGGATGAGATCGAGATCGAAAATACCAAAAGGGATCAAGAGTCAAGGCAAAAAGAAATTCGAAACCTAAAGAGGATACTATCTGCCATCTACATCATCTCCAAAGTGCGAGGAAGGAAACAAATTCAAAAATTCTTAACCCATGATGCATGCGATGTGGAACCGGTATTGAATGCATTGAGACTCATGGAACAAGAGTGTGACCTGGAATCCAAATCCTCAGATGAAGATGGATTCAATGTCGAATACGTGTACCACACTTGGGAATCCGTCCGTGTGCTCATTGTATGGATTGGAATGTTGAGTCTAGTCCCTTTTGATCTCAACACAATTGATTCATCCCTCAAACTCAAACCTGGGGAATACGGTAGCGGTAGCGGTAGTGATTTAGGTGGAGGTGTAGGTGATTCGGAGGACGTGACCATGACACTCATATCGTCCATGCTTGCGACTACCCGTAAACATTTGGCGGATGCTGGTACCACGCGTGAAGCTGCGGCATCCAGTCTTTCCATGCTATTATCACGGCCTGATCTCGAAGTGGCGGAACTAGAAGATTTCGTCCTCTTTTCAAATGATGTGCTAAAGGCTTATCTCGAATCCAATGATCCGTCGGGGGGGAGATCTATATTCCTCGTGATGGGGGTGGTTCAGACTCTTGCTGCTATTTTCAAGACTGGTAGCAGGTCGAATCTGATGGACAAGCATTTGCGATGTGTGGAAATGTTGTGGGAGCAGGCTATTCTTGTGGCAGAGAGGGCGCAGCCAAAGGATGGAGCAAAGGGTGGGGCGTTGTTGCTAAGGAAGTTTTTGGTGAAATTATTTGCCAGAGTTGGATGTTCGTATTTGCCGCCAAGGGTTGCTTCGTGGAGGTATCAGCGGGGGCGGAGGTCACTGTTGGAAAATTTGGGATCTACTGTAAATCAAACGAATTCAAAGGTGACGCATAATTCATCATCCACGGTGGCCACCACACTTCAGAGCAGTAATGATGCTGTTACGATGGACAAAGATCCAAGTTCTGATATCTTCCATGTTCCTCATCAAGTCGAGGATTCCATGGCACAACTAACACAAGCTCTGACCGATCCAGCCACAACCGTTCGGTGGTCGGCCGCAAAAGGAATCGGTAGAGTAACTGAACGATTGCCAGCAGTTTGTGCAGATGATGTTTTGGACGCAATTTTGAAACTATGCGAAGACCACGAAAATGATAATGCCTGGCATGGAGCATGCCTAACTCTTGCAGAATTGGCTCGCAGGGGGCTTCTGTTACCAAGAAGACTCAGCGAGGTTGTTCCCATTGTTGTGGAAGCAATTCAGTATGATGTCCCGCGAGGACAACATAGTGTTGGATCGCATGTGCGAGATGCAGCCTGTTATACGTGTTGGGCATTTGCTCGAGCATATGCGCCAACTATATTGGAATCATACGTGCCCGATCTTAGCAAGGCCATTGTTCTTGGGTGTCTCTTTGACAGAGAAATCAATTGCAGGCGTGCATCAAGTGCTGCATTTCAAGAATGTGTTGGGAGGCAAGGAGCTGATAATTTTAAGCATGGCATTGAGATTTTGACAGCTGCGGACTACTTCACTTTGGGTAACAGAAAAGATGCGTTTACAACCGTGGCGTTTTATGTTGCTGGATTTGAAGAATATCGGCGATCAATCATCAACCATTTGTACCAGGACAAACTCTTTCATTGGGACGAAGAAATTAGAAAGCTTGTCTCTCTTTCATTACAAGGGCTTACGAAATTAGATCCCGTTTATTTTTCAGAGACGGTCCTTCCCTACCTTTTGGGTTATTCAACTCATGAAAATCTGTTTGTGCGGCATGGGGCAGTAATCGGAGCTGCAGAAGTTGTGCTCGCACTAGGCGATCTAGTGCGAGATGGAACCGATGAGAGCCTCGGCATCTCGGGTGGTGTTCTCGCATCTTTATCAAACTTGGTTTCGGTTATAGAGAAGGCCCGGCTTTACAGAGGACGTGGTGGAGAAATTATGCGATCAGCTGTTTCGAGATTCGTCGAATGTATGGCTAGGTCAAAAGTTCCGTTAACAGTGAAACAGCAGATTGGTATTTTAGATAGTCTGGATACAAATCTCAAGCATCCGAATGAAAATATTCAAAAAGCAGCAGCAGATGCACTGTATGCCGTCACAAGATCTTACTTTCCTGTTGGAGAAAATGGACCTTCTGATCGACTGCATAGTAGAGTCGTCAAGATGTATACCACTGCAGTTAACACTGATGACAATCCCGCTGCCACCAGGGGATATTCTCTTGCTTTAGGATGTTTGCCATCCAAGCTGCTAGCTCCGAGTCTAGACGTACTGGAATCAATTATTGACTGCTTATGCCGCTCGTCAAATCCCAACACTCGGGTCGGAGGCGAAGGAGATGCTGAAACAAGGAAGAACTCCATAGAATCACTGTTTCGTGTTTGCGAAACAGTAGGGATCGGTACCTCTCCTGATATGAATTGCGTGTATCCCACGGTTGCTCTGAATACGGTTCTGGTGAAGAAAGTCTTCCAGGCTCTTTTAGATGCAATGAAGGATTATAATACTGATCGGAGAGGTGATGTAGGATCATGGTCGAGAATGGCAGCCATGATCAGTATGGAAAAGTTAGTATATCTAACAGTCAAGGCATCTAATATTCCTCAGAGTACGCTTGGTGGTGCATCTAATGCTGACACAGTGCACAATATACCGTTTGTCCCCTCTTTGACAATGCGTTTCAGCTCACTTGAGCCAGATGTTGCAAATAGAGCCAAGAGCTGTTTTATCGACAGCAAGCCATTTCGCGAGTATCCTACACATCTCTCTTCCATTCATTTCGACGATGACATGTGTTCCAATGTCATTGGTGCGATGCTAAAGCAGTTGTCGGAAAAGCTCGATCTCGTGAGGAATCAAGCAGGGACTTGTTTGCAGCGGCTGTTGACCACAACAGACCCAATTGTACCATTTGTATCTCATAGAAAACTTCTTGTTGAAGCATTGCTTCTCAATACCTCTGATGATCAAATCAACTGGGCTACTCCTGAAATTACATTCCCCCTTGTCATGAGAGCAATCAATATTGACACATTTTTCGACGATATCCTGTCTGGCTTGGTTATCAGTGTTGGAGGATTGACTGAAAGTGTTCAGAAAAGTTCGTCTAAAGCCTTTATGGAGTATATCAGGGCACTAAAATCATTGAAGAGTATTGGTAAAGTGGCAAAAGTTGGGCATGGTGCGTTTCATTGATGGTTTCAAATGATGGCATATATTCCGATTAGAATACTAACAATCCTTTTCTCGTTTTATTTGTTCAGGTCTGATTCGTCTTTTTGATGAAAATACAAAAGACGCCAGGGTGATCATGCCTTTGTTGGTGACTGTCGACAAGGTGCTGTCTTATGGATGCTTCGACACTCTTCTGTGCAAAGCAGATAATGACTTTGCAAAGGAGCTCGGGCTTCGCGTAAGAAGAGAGGCATCTCGATGCACCGATATGAAACGGCTCATGGCCATTGTGCCGGTAGCTCTCAATATCCTTCATTGTGACAAGTGTGATATTCAAGAGATTATGCTCTTATTCTTGATGAGATTGCTAGCACATAAATATCCGAGGATCAGGCGCCACACTGCGGAACAGTTTTATGTGAAACTAATTGAGGACGAATCCGTAGTTCCTGGGGACAAAGCCGGAGTATCTGAGGCCACAGATCTTCTTTCGGAGACCCATTGGGACAGAGAGTTGGGACCTCCAGGCAATGTTCGGGAGACTAGAAATAAGGTTGCTGAGCTGCTTGGTATTACCCTGCCTGAGAAGGACCTTGTTGGACCAAAGGTAAAGAAGGTTGCTAAGAAATCAGACGAATTTGAGAGCTACGCTAGTCTTGTGCAAACGGCTGGATTTTAATAAGAGTATTTCTAGGTCTCCTAACAACAACCTCTCTACTTGGATTGAAGGCCTGGTCGAAGAGTGTTGTAGTTTAGGAACAGGGTACCGTTGAACGACTCCCTCGTTGCTGGCACTTTAATTTTTATAAGTCACTAATGCTAATAAAACCATTTCAGTCTAATTTTCAGAAGTTCTTGTTGTGCGCACCGCCCAATTCTCAATGCCAAGATTACCGCAACCCCCGTCAAAAAGTGGAAAAGACAATATTACACGAAGAAACCGATCGATCGCGACGAGAAAGGAGGACCATTCACGAGATCGTAAAGAATCAAGAAGTGCATGGTCGTTGGCATCGCCAAGATTCGATCTTCCAGAAACCTCGTTTGGGCGTCACACAAATCAATATCGAGAACACGAAAGTAGACAAAAGAGGACAGGTAATAAAGATTGTGCCTCTGTTCACAGTATGGATGATCTCGATCTTGAGATTGATATCGACTCTGACGCAGAAATATTGCTAACTCCTCTAAAGGCCAAAAAATTGGTTCAAGGCATTCGTGATATCATTGAAACTGCAGAGAAGCATCCGCAACAACGGTCTCCGTGTGACTCGTCTTTTGGTTCTTTGATGAGCTTTGAAACTGAAAGTTTTGACGAAAATCCTCAACGATGTTGTAAGAAAACAAAGTGTTCCTCACAGTTGGACGATGAACAAAACTTGAAGTTGGACATTGACGAATATATACGTGAACGTTACCCTTCTTGCAGCAACGAAGAAAAATATCAAAATGATTTTAATGTGAACTACCAGGATAACACCGATATGTACGACGGGGAGGCAAGAACGACATGCCCACTTGAAAATCTAGAACGGAAAATGTCGAGGCTCGAAAATGAATTACAAAAAGACAGACAATCCTACCACGAGAATAGGAACACCAAAGACAAAGACCAAGAGGAATTGGTGAAGGCTTTAATCTTGTCGGCACAACTCTTGGGACTCAATGCAGAAGGTCATTTTGATCCAAGCAATCTTAAGGAGCAACTTGAAAGAGAGAAGAATGAAGAAATTGACAGTTTACGAGGCATGCATGAGAAAGAAATATTGAATACGAAAGAGGAATACAAAGAAGACGTTATTGATCTACAGGATAGAATGCTTCAATGGATGAATTCTCGGGTGGATCTTGTTCGTCAGCAGGAACGTACGATTCTCGGGTTGAAGTATGAATTGGATTGTATTCGTAGCGAGTATAAGGACTTGAAGGAGACTTCCATACAAGCATTTGATAAAGGTACTCAGTCCGTGGCAATAAATTGTTCAACATTAAAATCATATATCCAGGAGGAAATCAAAGAAGCGGATGACGAATCAGAGAATATCATAGCAGGACTGAAGGCTGAATTAAAAAACGCACAAGACAAAATTGAATCACTGGAAAAGTGCACAGTAGAGTGCGAGGGGTATCAGCCCATGGCGAGCGTTTCCTCCCTCGATAGCAATTCTGCAAGACAACAACAACAATTAGATGATAGGCACGCTCATAGCGATTGTGATAGTACATGGAACGACTTCACGGTTAAAATTCGGGATGCCCTGGAGGGGAATTTACCACAAACCAGCAGCCTGCCACCAAGTGACGCAAGCGTGGTCTCGAAACTAGAGGTCTACGACACAATGACGGCGGACAAGTTATTCAAAAAATTGTGTTATGATAAGAAAAGCCCAAGACCTCTTTCAAGAAAGAAAAGTGGAAAATCAGATTCCAGCTTCTTTGATTGCGGGGAAATTATAGAAGATGCAGACATATTTATGGACGCGGAATCTTGAGAAATATAAAGAATGGATTGATTTCTTCAAGAGCTACAATTAGCTACGTGTATTAAGTTTAATATCTTTATAATGCTCTTGAAACATTCACAGAGATATGAAATGTAATGATGATAGATTTATCTCACGTCAAGTACGTGCACATGTATAGTTTACAAGATAAACCCCATTATTGTCCGTTCGCCATTTCTATTCGAGAATAGATGGTAGGTAGAAATCTTCCGTGTTTTAGCTCTGGACGCCAACGTTTCTAGAACCTTTTCCACTTGTCCATCAAAGTTCGCCTTGGAAAAGCCCGAGTTACACTTCAAGGTCAAAACAAAGAATGCATTGTCTTCCAGAATGTCATCATCTTTTGCAAGTAAAAGGAAATTAAGCTGTTCTTCCATTTCATGAAGGCACATATCGCTGACAAATACATTTATCTTCGTTTTCTTTTCTTTTAGAATGGGTATTGCATCCTGGATTTTCATCTTCATGTGATGAACATTCCCGAGATCAATGACCAGGTCGCCAGGATCTACACTATAAACGAGCTTGCATTTCATGTCATCTGCTAGAAACTTGCTCCAACCCCCAGGAGAGCTTCCACAATCAAGTGCGATTGTATCCTGGAATACACTCGAATCAAAATCTTGGTGCTCCCTCAAGTATCGTCCCATGGCTTCTTTAAGTTTGTAGTATGCTCTGTTGACAGCGTTGTCATCAGTTGTATCCTTATTGTCCTCCAAATTTGAAACAAAGGATGGCGACACCCCAGACATTGCCAGCCCATCTTCTATAACTTCTTTCCCCCTCCCATCATAATTATAAACCTCCACGACTGACAAAATATTAGTGAAATCCCTTGGATCTAATTTGATACTCTGTTGTATCTTATTCTCGGTCGTATTTGTATTAATTCGCTCAATGGCAGATAGAATACGCGACTGGTTCGATGGAGGAAAGGCGTGAACACGAAATGAACAATCTATAGTTTCTATAGTTGACATTGACATCTTTTCCAACGCATGACGCACAACCATTTCACATCCTGAATCTTGACTCAAATTTGTCTCCAATGCACCTTTTTCCACCACATAATACTTTTTTACCGCTCGAAATAGGATGGGATCGAGGGACAATCGCCGGGCCAACTCTGCCGGATCCGAAACAGACAGAAAGAGCAAAGACATATTTTTTGTGACGGCATTTGTCAAGCCTTCCATCTTGAATTCTAAATCATGGTGTTGGTGCTCCGACTTGATGACTTGAATGTAATCGGCCAAACGATCCGCATGGGTAGATTGTACCTGCAACAATAAATTAGTTTGCTCGCATATCCGTAAGATGTGATCTCGATGATTCTCTTCTTTCGTGCGGGATGCGTTACTTCTTTTTCTCTTGGTTCTATCAATAGGCTCGGCCCTCTTTACTTGCTGGAATAAATCTTGGTCGCGCCTGTTTTGGATTTGATCGCTTGAATTATTGATAGAAATTGCATCTACAGCAGATTGAGTCGAATCAAAAGTAATAAATGCAAAAGGTTTTCTCTTTTTTGTTTCGCCATCGCCATCGGTATCCAGTCCAATAATTGAAATATCAACGACGGTTCCAAATGGAGCAAAAGATTCCTCCAGGAGTTGGTCTGTGCATTGATTCGACAGGCCACCGACAAATATTCGATTTGATGATGCTACTGCTCCTGATCCTGCTGTGAGAGCTGAACATTGTCTTGTGATGGCTGAAAACAGAAGGAATGAAAGTTTTGCATGCCGCATACTGTACTAAGTAGCAGTGATTATGACGAGGTATCAGCCTTCCTTGAAACAAGTGCACGTATTCAGTATTGGTGCAAGTAAGTACTGTAGTCAAGGTAAACGAGTATTGAAAGCAAGTGGCAAGTTGCAGTGGTTAGAGGCGCTGCTGCTGGTACTATTGTATGTATTCTCGTAGCTTGTATGTATCGTACCGGGGTACAAAGAAAATAGATTTGGTGAGGCAGGCGTCGGTCGGTTTTTGTTTGCGCGGGCCATAAACCCACCAAACCTATACAGATAATATATGTGAAATGAAACTTATGGCGCGGGGCGGGGGCGGGGTCAAAACAACAACCTGACTTGAACAAAGTTCTTGATTTGAAAAGCGGCGACCGCAGCAAGTCGCAAGCAAGCAAGGCAATGAGGAGGCAAGGTTGAGAACAGTCAACTTCAATGACAAACACAGCGATTCACTCCGATCCGGCTCACTTCTCATTCCATCCAGAACCGGTTCTCGAGAATCCTTCCCACACAGGCCTTTATCAAACGTGACGAATTTCACTCGAAAGCTGAAATAAAATGGAAGAGCAATCCGCAGCAGTGCAAGTAGTGACAATAGCCTATGATGACCTTATTCAATCAGACACAGACGACCATGACGGCTCAAAGTCAGAGGCACTCCTCCAAAAAATCGGACAAGCCTTTGGCAACAATGACACATCACTAGGCATTGTATGCGTGTCGGGCATTCCCAATTTCAAAGATATCAAAACACAAACTCTGAGACTGACCCATCGGCTTGCTACGGAAACACCCAAAGAAGTTCTTTTAGCTTTGGAGGACGAAGCATCTTTTTATAGCGTGGGCTGGTCGCACGGAAGGGAGAAAGTCGAAGGTGACAAATTTGATACAGGCAAGGGATCGTACTATTTCAATCCTGTGACGGATCGTCCTTTGGAGGATACGCTCGCGCGTGATTTTGCGGGTGGTGCCGGTGCCGATGATGCCGATGGAACAAAGAGAGAGCAGTTTCTTCGTCATGCGGAAAAGAATGGTGCGTTTTATGCAGCTAATATTTGGCCAGATCGTGATCGTACTGGAGCAAGAAAGGGGTGTCTTCCAGAATTGAGGGGCACTGCAATGGAAATGGGGTCTCTTATTCGTAATGTCGGTCTATTGGTAGCTAAGCAATGCGACGAATATGTTTTGACTCAATGCCATGACTACCCACCTGGTACAATTGAAAATATCATCAAGAACTCGCTTTGCTGCAAGGCAAGGTTGCTCCATTATTTTCCAGTCGAACGTGAACAGAATGGAAATGGAAACGGAAACAACGCGAAAGAAACAAAAGATGCAGATTTTAGTAATTGGTGTGGATGGCATAATGATCACGGTTCTTTGACTGGATTAGTACCTGCCATTTACATCAATTCAGAAGGAAAAGAGGTGGCTTGTCCCGACCCTTCTGCCGGTTTATACATCAAAGCCAGAAATGGAAATCTGGTTCATGTGAACATTCCATCGGATGCGCTCGCGTTTCAGATCGGTGGTGAGTCAATAGTCAATACTCGTATATTCGTAAAGTCTGATGTGATGTGATGTGATGTGATAATTATCATGTTTCCCTTCTACATATTATCTCATGTTCTTCCTTGCATTGCAACTGCATACACGTACGACGACTTGCAACATTACGCAGAGACTTCACAGATTCATACGGGTGGAATCTTACAGGCCACGCCGCATGCAGTCCGTGGCTGCGACCCTAACATTGAGGGATGTATTGGTCTATCTAGAGAGACTTGCGCTGTATTCATGGAACCAGAGTGAGTACACGCAAAGCTACAGTACACGTACACGTACCAGCACCATACGCGCCAACTTGAAACTTGATGTTCCATTCTGTGAATGTTTTCCCATTTACTACTCGTATTCTCATGCATTTTATCTCTTTTTTGTGTTCCGTTCCAATCATTTCAAAAGGTACTTTGGACATATGAAGATCCCAAAGGGCAAAACCATTCAAGATGCCCAGAAACCAGAGACCGAAAAATATTTTCCTAGAAACGTTCGCCTTTTAAAAACGCGTTGGAAAGCAGGAATGAACTTTGGAGAATTTTCCGAAGCAACTTTTGCTGCATTTTATTGACGCACTTATATCTATTGGAATGGACTGGATACTATATTCAAGCAACTGTACTGTACGTGTACGAGTAACATTTGTAAAATATTAATGATTGCTATGTGAAGTATTAGGTCAAAGGAGAAGTGAAAGAAGGCACTAGATAATATATTTCGTCACTCCTTCGGCGGGGATGAACAGATTATGACAGTATTTGCAAGCGCCTTGTAACAGGATTTTGATAAGGGGAATGGACGGGGGGGGGGGGGTTTCCAAGGGAAAAATTTAAAATTTGGCAAAGGGATACCGTGGTGATACCTAACCTCGGTTTTTTAAAAAAAACTAAAATTCGCAAA
>Ga0115005_10004460_pt1 | contig 11097 bp, 8 predicted proteins | sample ArcOceMetagenome_FD_87163 | JGI IMG/M metagenome (GOLD analysis project Ga0115005, IMG submission 87163) | Marine eukaryotic phytoplankton communities from Arctic Ocean - Arctic Ocean - Greenland ARC118M Metagenome | ecosystem: Environmental > Aquatic > Marine > Oceanic | place: Arctic Ocean...
TCATATAGTTAGCGACGTAATTAATCGTGCCATTGATCAACGAAGTGCTAACCATATTTGAATGCTATGAGGTCCAAGTAACGTTTCAAAAACACAGTATTTTGTATCTGGTTTCGACTGCGTTGAATCATCTCTGTCATTTCTACCTTTCTTTCCGATGACCGGTTCAGCAGGAGAATCGCCGTCCCTCTTTTTCTCTTTCTCTGAGTCTGAGCAGCTCACTGACGCTTTATATCACTTTTTGATCCTTCGTCTTGCAGCACCAGATCTTTAACATGTGAGAAGCCATCATCCATTTTGCAATTTGACCCTTGACACTATTTAAAAAGTGACAGCGCTGACAAAAGAAGGATTAGATTATTGTCCCTGCTAGGAAGGTGTTTGAGGCTTTTTCCACGTCATAATAAAAGAATGAGTGAGTGACGAGTGATGACTGGATAAAAGTTTTGCGACTTTAAGTACGCACCCAGTTGCACCCACCACACACCGGTACCAACTTGGTACCGTACATGCCAGCGCTTGACGCCAGCATAGCGAAGGGCGATCCACTGTGACCTGTTCCCTGATCTTTCTCAGCTTACTAATTACCGCCTTAGAAATTCTATACTGGTCCATGCATTCACACAATTCACCTCCACAGCAGTTCCACAGTAGTAATATTAAAGAAATGACTTCCTTCAAAAGACCGAGATCCCAGGCGAATAAGAGCAGTTGCTGCAAAGAAAAGTCGACAATGGCATCACATCGTCGTCTTCTCATTTCGACGACTGCATTCTTCTGCCTCTTCTCGACATCCTCGACTTCCTTCTCAGTCGACGCATTCAGCCCCTCTTTGCCTCTCGGAATGAAGAGACATGGATCTTCTTCTGCACTATCAAAGCCGTTGCCTTCACCTCTTCAAGCTACTTCGTCCAGAGAACTATCGAGAGACCCTTCCAATCGCGAACCCTCCAGCGCTCTCTATAAGCATTATGGCACCAAACTGACGAAGCAAGAGATGAACTCCCTTTTCCAAACATTCCGTCGCTACAAATCCGTCCAATCTCTTGTCGGAAGCTCAGGAGTCGCCGAACAGTCCCTCTCTGCCCGCGCACAAGCTCTAAACATGCCGGAATCTGAATTCGAGACCATCCTATCAACAGGTTACAACGCGAGGCAAACTCTCCTCCTTGCCAACATTCCACTCGTGCGTCATACAGTCAATCAAATTAATTATACCCATAAGCTATCTTCTTTCTCAAAAGAAGATCTCGTTCAAGAAGGCACGATTGGATTGGCCAAGGCAATTGAGAAATTTGATCATTCACTTGGATTTCAGTTTTCGACGTATGCCGTATATTGGATTAGAGCTAGTGTGTTGAGGTTCATTCAGCAAAAAGAGGAAATCATTAGGGTTCCAGAGTATATGGAGAGGGCTATTCGAGTGATTGATGGTCTAGTGACCAAGGACGAGGCAATGAGTTCATCTGCTGATCAAAAATTGATTGATGTCGAACACGTAGCTAAAATTACTGGTCTGACCAAAAATGTCATCAACGAAGCAATGAAAGTGAAACAACGGAGGCAGCTTCAGTTTTCCAAGAAAGAGGGTTACAGAGAGCTTGAAGAATACATGATGAATGATCCCAAATTGCAAATGCAATTGCTTAATGAGGGATCTAGTGACCTCGGGAGTGAAGGACAGAGGGATCACTTCAAGGATGTTCTGGGCCAGTTCCTGAGTATTAAGGAAATGGAAGCACTCAGTTGGCGCTATGGGTTACTGCAGCAGGAAGAGCAAGATGCAACCATCTATCCAGAGGAAACTCGTTTTGAGACGCCAGACGTTTACCAGGCAGATGCTCAAGTTAGAGACTACGAGGCTGAAGCCGAGAATGATCTCTTTGGTCCAAGTGGTATCCTCGACATTACCGAGGATGCAGCACCACAGATAGTATCAGCAACATCTACTGGTATTAGTGCAGTTACCAAAGCTGAGCCTAAGGCTACCAGCACAATGCAGAAAGGAGGAAGATGGGGAGAAGCAATGTCGTTCAAAGAGGTAGGGGGTCACATGAGAGTTTCTGCTGAGTATGGCAGACGGTTATGCGCTAGCGCTTTGAGAAAGCTCCAGGATGCAGCAGAGGAAGGGAGACTGGATCCTGCTATGCTGTTCTAATTTCGACCCTGTTATGTAATGTATTTACACGTTACGGCTAATTATATAAAACATTTTGTAAATCATGGGTTATCCAATAGTTTGGCTCGCGAGCACAGTTTTATGTGAACTATTCATCCAATGTGACAAAGAGTGCATACTTTGAATCTCATTAATATTTGAAACGCTACGCCTATATTGAATTATGCTGTAGAATACTTTCCCCATCTCATGTACAAAATTGGCGGTACAGCCAGGTAATACCAAATAGTATTGTACTGCAGTTATGCAATCGGCCGCTTTTTCTTTGGAATATGAAAGGACGGGGTAGCAACGTCTTCGTCGACCTTTCTCTTCGCAGGAACGGCGTCGGGGGGATCTTCATCTTTGGTGGTTTCATTTTCTTCAGGTTCTTCATTTCTAAGTACTTCTGCTCTGATTGCCATGTCTCGTTTGTATCGAAGCCTATCCCAAACTTGCCATTTCTGCCATACTGCTCTGTCTTCGTCTCCCATGTCAAACCACCTCTCCTTTAGGAGTTTGTTCACCTTATCCTGTGGATGAAACGTGTGAGATATTTGCTGTAAAATTACAATGCTTTATTGTGCAGATGATTTGAGACGACTTACTCTATCTCTTCTGCTGCCCGGGTCGAGAGACTTTTTCACTTCCTTCCTTGTAGCGGTACAAAACAAAGTGAAAGACTTTTTGTACTCTCTTGGTTCATCATCTGTTCCATCAAACTCAGGAAAGTCAACGAAGTCACCATCTGGACCAACTGCTCCTTTAGTGGAGGAATTAACTTCATCAATATTCTCAACGCTGCTACTCCTCTTCTTTCCGCCACTGCCGCCCCGTTTCTTCTCAAGTCTAGATTCTTTCTCCTTGCGTAAAAATCTAATCGTTTCAACTGTCAAAAGATTCATGTATTCTGGAAGAATGTGCCAAACGGCGCGAATGTCTCCTTCTTCTTTTCGCCTTTCTTTCTTGGCAATATCTTCAATCTTTGCGCAGATAACTTTCTTTGGCACAGGCTGGCCATATTCAGCAACAAATTCATTTGTAATTGCCATAACACCTGCATTGCCGATCCTGGCAACAACATTGGCAAGTTCAGGTAACAAATCGTCAGGAAACTCCGTCTGGCTCATCTTTCTGTCATTCCCTGTCAAATCTTTGCCGCATTTATGTAGGAACTTGAGGCGATTCTGGATTTCTTCGATATTACTTTCAATTTCTTCTACTTTTCCTTCCAGTTGCATCCGCTCGGACTCGATTTCTTCTTCGGCCTGCCTTCTCTTGATTTCTTTGAGTTCCTTGAAACGAGGTAATTCAACCTGAAATGATTCCTTTCTCTCTGAAGCTTCATTATCTTTCTTCTCTTCCTCTATTCCGGCATCTTCTTTGATTTTCTTCATCATCAGCTCGATCTCCTTTTCAGAGGCCTTCATCAGTTGCTCACATCGTCTACCTATTACTTCGGTAGGGAGACTACGCAAATAATAGTCAAATCGAAAATGCGGACTCCTTCGGATTGCCATTTTTACTGCATCCCATTGGCCGTATCCATACTAATGAGAAATTGACGAGGGGTTAGAATTTGGGGATATCATTGATTTTGTTTGATGATGTATTGTATTGGTTATTACCTTGTGAGCCCAACACAGCAAGTGCCTATCTTCTTCGGCTGTGAATACTTTATCTTTCATGTTGACATGAGTGAATTCTAGTTCTTCCCACGGATTGTCGAATAAACATACAAAATGTTCTGTAGCTGTCTCAAGGACCTTGATTATGTAAAGTTTCTTTTCGCCCTGCTCGATCCTTTTGACAACACGATCGTATTCAGATTCTGAGAATCTTTTCTTTCCAAATTCCTCGCTCCAGAATACTTTAGCATAGGCTTCCACCATTGCTTGAGTCTTCCCTACGTCTGCTGCAATCTTAGAATAAACATGGCGACCATATTTTGCACTGGCCCTTATGAACGCCGTGTAATGAGACCGCCCCCAGTCTGGAAATCCTTCTGAGAGTAACCTATCTTTCTCGTTTTTGCGTTCTTGAGAAATGAGAGAAGGGATATCTGCGAGGGTTAGAGGAGTTGTTGGTTCTTCTTTCATAACAGTGTCAGTTTCTCCTTCTTTCTTAACATCGCTTCCGTCCTCTTTTTCTTCTACGTCTTCTTTTTTAGCGACCATCTCTGTAGGCTGTTTTCCTTTTAAAACCATTTGCATTTCCTCTGGAAGCTCTCTAAAAGCGTTTTCTTCTTCTTCCTGAATAGCGTTAAGAGTTTCACAGTCAAACATCTGCCATTCGTCGAGCCTTGGTAGACGCAAGTGCCTTGGAAGTTTGATTTCTTTTTTCTTCTTCGGCATCTTCCGCGCTCCCTGATTAGAAGAGATTTGCTGTCTGTAGAGCTTGTCTTCGTTGTAATTTGCTACTGTACGACGCTCTCGTTTACCCATGTCAAGAATGCCAAGAAGTTCAGCTTGTTCTTGGGCTGCTCTTATTTGAGCAAAATCTGTTTTTGAGTAATCCACTCCTTCAAATGTTTGCACATTAGTTCCGCCATCAAGTTTAAAGTCCAGCATATCTCCCTTTTCTGCTGTCTGCAATTTGTCATTGAGATCCTGAGTCTTCTTTTTACCTGCCTCGAGAATCAGGTCAATATCATCATCAGTGATGGAAGAATCTTTGGATTTGAACACTTTATCTGCGCCGAAACGAACAGCAGCTAGAAGATCATCCCGAGACAACTTTTTGTCCTTGTCTTTTAAGCGACCTTGTTGTACCACCATAGCATCTAGCTTCAGTTTTTGCTGTGCGCGTTCAACAATTTTTTCTTCAATTGTATGCTCCGTGACCAGACGAAATACTTGAACCGGTCGCTTCTGTCCAATACGATGGGCACGATCCTGAGCCTGTAAATCTGCTTGAGGGTTCCAATCACTATCGTACAGGATGACAACGTCCGCCGTCTGAAGATTAATTCCAAGGCCTCCTGCCCTTGTACTTAGAAGGAAAAGGAATTTCTTTGATCCCGGAGCATTATAAGAATTGATTCTTTCTTCGCGCTGCACATAGTCTGTGTTGCCGTCAATACGGCAGTATTCAAATTGTCTCATTACCAAGTAATCCTCAAGGATATCAAGAATACGAGTCATCTGGGTGAAGAGCAATACTCTATGTCCCGATCCGTGCAAGCGAACGAGCAGTTTGTCAAGTAGCACCATCTTACCACAGTTGTCAATCAAGTGTTCCCCAAGTGGAGGCAATGATCTGTCCTCGACCCCTGGGAAAAGATAGGGATGCCCTGCGCACTTTCGCAGCTGCATTACAATGTTGAGGATAGCCGTGTGACTGCCTCCTCCTCCGTTGCCTCCTTGTAGAACGTCGATGTCTCTAAGCAAAATATCTTTGTACAATTTCTTTTGTAGGACGCTCATGCCCGTGAATAGGATTGTTTCGTGCTTGGGAGGGAGACTCTTTTCGACATCAACTTTGAGACGACGAAGCATAAAAGGACGAAGTATTTTGTGAAGCTGTGAAATAAGCTTGTTCTTTTCATCAGCATCATCGATGTCAAGATTGAACCATTCATCAAACTGGTCTGCGTTAGCAAATACATCTGGAACCAAAAAGTTTAGCAAAGCCCATAATTCGTGGAGATTGTTCTGAAGAGGTGTTCCAGTGAGTAGCAGACGGTATCGTGTCTCGAAAGTTCGGATCGTTTTGGAAAATGCGCTAGCTTCATTCTTCAGCCTGGAGATGGTGAAGAATTGATTTAGTGAGCAATCAAAAGTCTGCAGCGGAAATAAGATGAAATATTGACGGCTTAAAACATAACTCTCTCACCTGTGCGCTTCATCAATGATTAGATACGACCAAGCAAATTTGTTGAGAACCTGCTTATCCATGTTACAAACCTCGTAGGTAGTGACAGCGACATTCCAAGTGCGATGTTCATCACGTTGACCAGGCTGTAAGACGTCTCTTGCCATAGCTTCTCTCTCGTCTTTGCTTCCGTGAAACTTGACTGCATTAATCGTGGGTGCCCATCTCTTGAATTCAGCCATCCAATTTGATAATGTGCTCTTAGGAACGACAACCAGGTGAGGACCATTCTGGCCTGCGTATTCCATCATGTACACTAGGACACTGATACTTTGTAAAGTCTTTCCAAGACCCATTTCATCTGCTAGGATTCCGTTTACACCATTCTCTTGGAGGCGGACCATCCAATTGAGACCTTCGAGCTGATACCCACGCATCTTTCCAAAACCAAGAGTAGTCGGTTGACTTGTAAGATATGTTTTGAGTTGCTCATCTGCCTCTTCTAGCTCTTCGGCCTCGATATCTTTGTCTGACGAAACGTCTCGCCTGTTGACACCAACCTTATCAGGAGATTCAACGGAAGCGCCGGACGAAGTGGCGGTACCGCGGCTACCGTAGAATTTGCCTTTGTCTTCCTTGACTTCACCGAAATGACGGAAAATATCACTTTGCTTCAAAAGAAAATCAAGTCTCTTCTGTGCTTGATCAGCGCGTTCTGACCGGAGATCATTACATCTCTCTGCGATATACTTTTCTTTCTCCACGCGTTCTTTTTTCGCCTGTCCACGCCTAGCTAAAACGGAAGCACTAATAACGGGCGCTTTCCGTTTCTGTTTTGATCGCTTCTGCGAAGCATCGGAGTCCGAAGAGCTTGACGATGAATCGCCACCATCTCCATCCCCATCTCCATCTCCACCAAACTCGCTGTTAGAGGACGAGGAATCATCATCTGACCTGAATTCATCTTCATCCGAATCTTCAACCTGCTTCATCTTCTTTTTCTTTTTTGACTTTTTCCCTGCCCTTGCAGCCTTCTTTAATTCTTTCTTTCGTGCTCTTCTGGTGCTGCGGCCGTTTCCTTCAGTATAAATAATCTCATCTCTCTCCTTCCTTAGCTGCTCCTTGCGATTCAAAACCGCTACATCTCTTATATGGCTCTCTTTCATGAAGCGAAAGTGGTCATTTTTCGCTATTTCTTCGTATTCTCCCCTCTCGTCGTCTGATAAACCTTTCCATGACTTTGATATGGCTTTGGTAAGGTTTGGCAAATCGTGAGCCTCTCCTCGAGAAATTAGAGACTGTTTGATTAACTGTGAATTTTTACGTTGGAAATACTGGTAAGCTGTCTGAGACGGTGTCACTTTTGGCAGATCGTCTTGCTTTCCAGAGTTTTCTGGGGCGACTGCGACCCAGCCGGAGCGATCTTCTTTCACCATTGTACTGATGGTAGATTCGTTTGCTGTTGTTGTGCGTTTTGCCTGTGTTATGGACACATGTACGAGCAACGAGCATCACATTATCGTAGTCAAGGTTAGTTGCCGTGATTTTGCTCCCGTCTGCCGTCTGGTGGGATCTGGGATTGTTGAAAAGAGTGACGGTTTGAGAAACATAAAGTGTCACCCTTTTCATTCTTCTGTAGGCGTCAAACTATTTGTTGGGAAGGCCTAAATCAATTTTAAGTTTCAAATGAAACCTGGTCATTATTTCAAGACATTCGCGACCTTCACTTTTCAACTTCTTGGAGGTCACTTGAAAAGCGACATGATCAAGGTAAATAATTAGATTCGTTCTCACCGCCGCCCGTGCCCCGTTGACGAGGAAATTGTGCAAATCAGATTCGACAAAGTACAGAAATCGAATGAAGCGTAATAATATTAGATATTAGTGATGACGGTTACCAAAGTGTTTATCTGCAAACTACTGCATGTATCAGGGATACGAGGCTGGTCCATTCGCCCAAAGTAAATCCCAAGGCTGTCGCTCTTCCACTCTGCATTGATAAAAAGACGCCCTCGTACTGTGTACGTGCAATCCAAGCTTCTTCTTTCGCTGCTTTTGACCAAGATAAATCCCGCCGACCAAAAAGGCTCGTCGGCTCGTTGTTGTGAATAAACGCTGGACCTCCCGGCTGTTGTCCGTGCCTCAAATCTCTCGTGGCTCGGGCATATTCAAAATCAGATTTGCACATGATGGGTCTCGTCATCCGGATCAAATGACCCTCGGGATCCATGCACTAATAACTTTATTGAACCGAAGTAACCAGAGAGTCAGCCAGTTTTCTGACAGGTAATCGCGTGCATAAGTTCATTCAGCCAGTTTTTAAATAACATCAGGATCGAATCAAACGCATATTTCAATAGTTTCTTCTAGTGATTCATCGGTGTTTGTTTGACGTCGTCGTAGCAATCTTATTTCACGTAGAGTATAAAATAAACCTTTGATGAGAGGAAGGCAACTCAAGAAAATGACAAGGGAAACTATAATTGCTGCTGATGAATCAGCCATGGCAGGCGAGATTAAATGAGTGTAGTAGGATAGTGAACCAGCAAGTAGGACTGCCACGCTTCGCATTGTGTCTGCGAATACGTGCTGATAAGAGGTAATGGAAATCAAGAGAATCATCAGTTTAATGCCAAAACATTGGTTACTACATTTGCAGTATTTCTACCACGAGAACTCACCGTCCATGCTGAGAACATGTTCAAATTGATTGGATCGTTACCTGACAGTTCATCGTCGGCAAAAGTTGTACCCGTTGATGTGCTTCCTAGCGTTTCATCGAGCTTTGAAATTAAGTGGGTTTTCTCATTCCTTGTTTCAAAATTTATGGGGGTAATTACTGCTTGCTGTGTTCTTGCGAAACATGTCACATTAACCATATCTAGCAAAAGATTAATGGCAGAGAAGACCATCATGACCTTTAAGTTTGGTTGATCGTTCTCACTTATTTCTTTTTGACCGTGATGCATCAACGTTTCAGCGGCACCTTTGAACGTTGTAAATGTGACTACCATTAAGGTCAAGACACTGACAAGCGGTGGAAATAATTCCAGGTAAAGGGTTTGCAATTTCATTCTCGGCTCCAGCACATTGGATGGGAGTTCTTTTTCTTCATCTGATAGTGTCCGGGACTTCAGTCTTTCCGCTAGCATATTGCATAGATATGTACCAGCGTCTACAAACATCGCAGAAGAGTCTGCAATCATTGCAGAGCTCTTTGCTCTCAATGCGTAGGTAGTCTGAACGATTGTAAAACCTAGGAAGGAGTAGAATGCGATCCCCAGAACGTCTTTATTGCTCATGCCTACTACTTCGTCTTCGTCACAGACGTCTGCCTTTTCTGGTCTTTTGTGGATGTATACTTGTTCAATATGCATGCTTGGAAATGTTATGTTTGGTATTGTGCATTCAACGTTCCTACAGTAGTATTTTGATTTACGATTGTCGATCGAATGACTTCGGGAAAGTGAGACTTTTAAAGTTGGAAGTAAGGAGGAGGGAAGCCTCCTGCATGCAGTTGGTGGTTGGTGATAGTTAATTAATAGAGCCTAAACATGCGTTGTGCAGTGGTGGTGGTACAATTAATAGAGCCTAAAACTGCGTTGCAACTTTTTCTACCTGCCGCGAATAAAGTGCTACGCGCCGAAACAATAACGGTCAACCGTACAGTACCCTGAATAGGCTGATTTTGGCCTAATTAGTACACCTATGAAAAACCTATCATGTTTACGATACAGCACCACGATACGGCACAATTTGCTAATCAAGTCTATTTGACAGTAATACTTGGCTGATTGGCACTTCATGGTGCACCTCTTGCAATTTGGTAATTAGAAAATTGAGAGTTGTGTTTCTTTTTCAATTTAAATTACCGGCGTCCTACTACTAAATAGATTCCGTATTCCGCGAACTAAGTATTCATATTCAAAGAAAGATGTTTGGAACGAATGTGGATCGGGTCACTTTTTGCAGCTGGGTCACTTTACTTTATTCGCGCACCTCTTGGATCGATAAAGTGTGGGTAAAGTATATACTGTAGTACTATAATGTACACTGCTGTACTGTATTTTACTTTTTAATAGTTGTTCTGGTATAATACCACAATTTTTGCTGCTTATACATTTTATTGCTGGCAGAATGTGCACACACTGGAAATCTTTGAAAAGTCCTGTAGTGATAAAACTATGATCCAAAACGTTCCTTGAATTTCTCGGCTTATTTTGAAACCTTTTATTTGCACCACCCAACAACATTCGCGTTTATTGAAAAATGATAGCTTTTGGAACCTTGTGCAAACCGGACAAAACCTTTCTAAGGGTGACGTACTATTCACATTTTGGGGGACTGATTTCTAGTAATAATTCGAGAAGCATTCTGGAAAGAACAGCAGATCGCGACACCCTATGTACTACCGGGATCGTACATGACTGACTCACTCGCAGGTATCATGCACCACCTTCAACTTCAACTTCAACTTCTAAGAATTCTAAGAACAATTGCTGCATCAATCTTGTCAATTTCGCACACATGCACGTTCAACTTTAAACCAACCACTCTTTGTGTTAAAAAAATAGTACAATTTTTTCACGCTTCGGCAGAAAGTCATATCTCCGTTGAAGCTGGATTGAAGAGGACAACTCTGGTGGTAAAATAATAGTACAATTGATTCCTGCTTCGGTAGAAAGTCATTTCTCCGTTGAAGCTGGGTTGAAGAGGACCACTCATTCTGGTTAAAATAATAGTAGAATTTGATTCACGCTTCGGCAGAAGTCATATCTCCGTTGAAGCTGTGTTGAAGAGGACCGCTTATTCTGCAACGCTGCCTTTACTTCTTCGCAACATAAAATTGTTGAGAAAGCAAGCTACATAATTGAAATCGATATGTCCGACAGCACAGTAAAAGCACTTGAAGAGAAGATACTGATTCTTGAACAGCAGCTAAAGGATGAGAAAGCCGCTTCGGATGCTGCGCTGAAGGCGTCGAAGTCCCGGCAATACGATCTAGTGGAGAAGATGGAAGCAAAGGATCTGGAATACGAATCTCTACGAGTTCGTCTCTATCGCAATACTTCTGAATTTGCTAGGTTCAAAGAGCAGACGATAAGGCAGGCAGGTTTGCAAGAAAA
>Ga0115005_10004462_pt1 | contig 11090 bp, 10 predicted proteins | sample ArcOceMetagenome_FD_87163 | JGI IMG/M metagenome (GOLD analysis project Ga0115005, IMG submission 87163) | Marine eukaryotic phytoplankton communities from Arctic Ocean - Arctic Ocean - Greenland ARC118M Metagenome | ecosystem: Environmental > Aquatic > Marine > Oceanic | place: Arctic Ocean...
CGTTTTTATTTGACATATATTAAGCTTAATATTTAATAATAACTTGATAATATTAATGGAATTTTAATAAACTGCAAACAGTAAGTTACTCAATATCTACTCATTTCCTTTCGGCCATATTCTGCAGAAGCAATAACCGCTGTTGTTCTTGCTCAGAAGGTTGATAAGGTACTTCACTTAAGCTCGACAGTGCAAAACTTTTAATGACATATTCCTTAATAGCACTATCACCATATCTTGTAGGTTTACCAGGTGCAGGTGACATTAACTCGATTGAGAAAGTAGATAAATAAAAGGGTGTTTTCCTCCCTTGTAATACAGATTGATGCGCTTTTAAATCAACATGACTATCACCTTTATCAAGTTTTTCTTTACTGACTAAATGTGCAATAGGTTGGTGATTCGCATCAAATAAATTTGCCCGTATTCGATAAAGACCTTGTTCTCTTATCGTTAGGTTAGCTTTTAATACCATATCTGCATCTTGATTAAATACTGAATCAAAATATTCAAGTGTAGCAACAGAATCTACATATTTAAGGGCCAAAGCTATACTTACGTTTTTACCCTTTATAAATGTTTTTATCCTTGCTTGAAGTTGCGTTGGAAGATTTTGTTTCCCTTCAAATTGTGCATGCCAGTTAACTTCACCTTTTTCAAATACCCGGGTTAAGATCAACGCCCCTGTGGAGATGTCAACAAGTTGAAGTTCAGCATTATCAATATTTTCTCCTGCAAGCGTTGCTAAAACAGGTTCAGGGTAAACGTAACGATATTTTGATAATGATGCTATAACTTCGTTACCAGCATCATCTACAGGAATCGACTGTGGATTAAAATGGTTTGGTTTTAAACGGTCAAAGTCTATCTCTGTTAACGGTTGAGAGTAAGGTGGAAAGTTTAATTCTTCAGCATAAGCTTTAGCGATTAATGTTGCAGAGTCGTTTGAAGTAATCTTTTTTGTTTTAATCACTAACGGGAAGTTCTGTTTATTTTGTTTTACTGGCGGGCTTATTTTTTTTATCTCCGTTAGCTTTATCAATGGTTCATTAACCATGGTTATAGGTTGTTGCATTGATGGCCAAAACAGCCAGACAATAATGGCAATACTACTGATTCCTAACATTCGCTTTAAAAACGGATTGTTTTTCATACTCTTTTGCTTTCCTATTATAAGGACTGCTAGTTTTTCTTATTTAATGTCAAAAACCAACAGCCCTATGTATTTTATTTAGTTAGGAAGTGCGCCATATATTAGCATTGACATACTGTCATCACCTGAGTTTTCTACATAAAGATAATTACTTTTCCAAAGCCACCAACCAGTAGTTTCAGTATACGTATCAAAATGAATACTCTCCCCATATAACAGGCTCTCATGATTACTTGCAGCCGTGACTTTACCTTCTTGTTCAGGTTCAAGTAAGGAACCATGACTATAGGCTTCGCCCATTAACATTGGGTAATGATAAGGCATAAAACCTGAAACAGCATTGCCTTGATTTGAAATCTTACCATTGAAAGCAATATTCGCACTACAGCTGCCATATTTGCCTTGACGACTTCCACCACACGATGAGTGGGTACCAACAACACCGTCATCATGCCCTTGAATAAATGGGCTCGTAACGCCTAAGTATTCACTTGCATCACCAACAAAACGTAAACGAGGGATCCGAGCGTCAGGTAACGGGGCTAGTTGTCTAGCATTATTAACCTTCAAGTCGTTAAGAACGCCCATTTCATCCCCAAGATCACCTCCAAGCCAAGCCTCCAATGCAGCTTCTAATAAAAAAGACCAGGTTTCAGTCGCTTGGGCAACACTTACGGCTAAATCAGCAAGTTCGCTACCACCACCAGCACCGGCTATATCAAATGTAGCAACTATATTAAGTGGTGATAATCCCACATTTTCTAACCAATTTTCTTGGTTATCGATAATATAACGTGCGACTAAATCTCCGGTAGAGTGAGTCACAAATATGCAACCAGGAGAACAAAAGTTACTTTCAGAAAACGATTTTAACTTTGGCCAAAGATAGTCAGTTGCTATCTTTCCTTCTATCCGCTCGTATGAAGGCCAGTCAATACGTGCATCACTTCGGTTGTTCCAATAGCCTTGCCAGTAGTTTTGACCACTCTGGGTAACATCACCGTCAACAATTAATTGCTGTGGTTGGAAACCATGGATAAGTACTATTTTATATTCTTTACTATATGCTGCCGTTGAATAAATTGTTAAATAGAGCACTGCAATGACAGCTACACTTTTGATAATATTCATTTATTTCCCCAATTATTTTTATAATTATTTTTGTTACGTCATATTTTTATTATTTGCCGTTAACTCATCGGACGTTCGACCAGTTAAGCGATAATAGATGAGAGTCTATTTATTATCCAACAGCTAACTATTTATAAAATAAATAATGAAAATAAATACGCCTTATTGTCATTACACAAGAACTGAAGAGTTAATTAATTATCATAAATAACAATTAGATGGATCCAGCACCATAAATCCCATCCCTGTTTCAGACGTTAATTACATCACAAAAAAGCCTTAAAGCACCTAAAAAATCGCTTCTATATTCTTTTTTTGCATATTAATTAACAAAATATCACTTCTTTTAATTCAATAAAGCGCTAACCTTGTTATATTAAAATAATTAAAGCTTTCTCAAGGATCTATCATGACCAAAATATTTGAAGATAACTCAACCTCTATAGGTAAAACACCACTTGTAAAACTTAATCGCGTAACAAAAGGTAATGTTTTTGCTAAAATAGAATCAAGAAATCCAAGTGCTAGTATTAAATGTCGTATTGGCGCCAACATGATCTGGGATGCGGAGAAAAAGGGTTTATTGACTGCCGGTAAAGAAATAGTAGAACCTACCAGTGGTAACACAGGTATAGCCCTTGCTTTTGTTGCTGCAGCTAGAGGCTACGGCATAACATTAACTATGCCGCATACGATGAGTTTAGAGCGAAGAAAGTTATTGACCGCTTTAGGGGCTAAGCTTGAATTAACAGATGGCGCTAAAGGGATGAACGGCGCTATCGCTAAAGCACAAGAAATTAAAGATTCAGACCCAGATAAATATGTTTTATTGGGTCAATTCGATAATCCTGCCAACCCTGAAATTCATGAAAAAACAACAGGGCCAGAGATTTGGGAAGATACCGACGGTAGTATTGACATTTTCGTAGCGGGTGTGGGTACGGGGGGAACAATTACCGGTGTGAGCCGTTATATTAAAAATATCGCAGGTAAAAACATCATGTCTGTTGCTGTAGAGCCAACTGATTCTCCAGTTATCAGCCAAAAAATGGCAGGTGAAGAATTAAAGCCAGGCCCGCATAAAATCCAAGGTATTGGTGCAGGCTTTATTCCTGGAAACTTAGATTTAAGCCTTATTGACGCGGTTGAAAAGGTAACTAACGATGAAGCGATGGCCATGTGCCATCGTCTTATGAAAGAAGAAGGTATTCTTGCTGGTATCTCTTCAGGTGCTGCTGTTGTTGCTGCAAAACGTTTAGCGGAAAATCCGGAAAATGAAGGTAAAAACATCGTTGTTATTTTAGCTAGCTCTGCAGAGCGTTACTTATCAAGTGCTTTGTTTAGTGAAGAATTTACAGATAAAGAACTTTTACAATAAGATTCAAAAAATGACATATTAAAAGACGCTTAGGCGTCTTTTTTTATATCGCTTTTCGTTTCATATATTGTGAATGAAATCTGCAATGGCTGGATGAATCAAATCACTGTGACTTAATGGCCCCATATGCCCGGTAGGAAAACGTTGATCCTCTACATTAGACAAACTATCTTTAATTTTATTGGATAATAAATGGCTTAGATCAGGACTATACTCCCCTGTCATCATTAACGTTTGGCAAGTAATACCGCTAAGATCTGCTAATGAGTAATTTTCTGACATTAAACCTTTAGAGTCTAATCTCACTTTAGGCATATCGTTCGCGATTGATGCTTGAACTTTTGGGGGTAGCGATTGAAAAAAACCCTCGTTATTCCAAAAATCAGTAAATATCTCTGCAGCTTGATGTGTGTTGTCAATATCTACTTTACGGGTAAATTCATCTGATAAAGCTCTAGCTTCACTTTCCTGTTCAAGTAAATGAAAAGCAACAGGCTCGTATAAAGATAGGCTTAATATTTTTTTAGGTTGTTCAACCGCTAGCTTTAATGCAATAGCCCCACCACAAGAATGCCCGACTAGATGAAATGGCTGATTTGGAGACACTGCACAAAGTACCTTTTCAATACGCTTAATTTCAACATCAAAATTATAATTCTGCTCATCAGTCACTTTATCTGCATTACCGTAACCTAGAATATCAACATTGATTACTAAAAAGTTAGGTTCAAGCAGTTTGACTAGCAGTTGCCATTGCCTGGCTGAACTCAGTGAACTATGAAGGAGTACAACAGGTATTCCTGCCCCTGAAACATAAATACCACTTTCTCTTGTTTTTGTCGTCATTGCAGGGTCTTAACTTTAAATAAAAAACATTATCAGCATAATCTTAAAAATGTCAAAATAAAATGACGGTGCGTATAAAAGTTTACAAAGTAAATCAATAAAAGTTAAACCTTTAGCTGACATTAAATTTTTTAATGTGATAAAAAATGGTTAACTCAAAATTTCACGACTTAACGTTTTCAAAATATAGTGTGGATAAACGATAAAATTAAAATAATAAAGAGTCTTCATGGATATTAATTTTCAAGGTAAAAATGCGTTGGTTTGCGGTTCAAGTCAAGGTATTGGTAGGGCTTGCGCAATAGAGCTTGCTAATTTAGGCGCAAATATCACGCTATTTTCACGTAATAAAACAGCACTAGAACAGGTCCAAGCAGAACTCAATACTGGGCAAGGTCAAAAACATCAAGTATTAGTCGCTGACTTCTCGAACACAGAACAAGTAAAAGAAGTGATCAACAGCCATGTAAACGCATCAGGTGGTTATGACATTTTAATTAACAATACCGGTGGACCAGCGCCAGGACCGGCAAACTTAGCCGGTGTGGATGAATTTATTAACGCTTTTAATTTACATTTAGTTTCTAACCATCACTTAGTTCAAGCACTAATTCCAAGTATGAAAGCAAAGCAATATGGCCGTATCATCAATGTTATTTCAACGTCAGTTAAGCAACCTCTTAATGGACTAGGTGTCTCTAATACCATTCGCGGTGCAGTAGCGAGTTGGGCAAAAACCTTAGCGAATGAACTAGGCGAGTTTGGTATTACCGTTAATAATGTATTACCCGGTGCAACGGCAACTGCTCGTTTAGATGCCATTATTTCGGGTAAAGCGAAGAAGCAGAATATTTCTATCGAACAAGCTACGATTAATGAGAAAGCGATAATACCCATGCGCCGATTTGCCAAGCCAGAAGAATTTGCTGCTGCCGCTGCTTTTCTAGCCTCGCCTGCAGCAGGTTACATCACCGGCATTAACTTACCTGTAGATGGCGGTAGAACCTCTTGTTTATAAAGTTTGCTTTAACATACATCATTAAGATGCGTAGTCATGACACGTTCAAGTAACATCATTGATAACTTTATTGATGGTGAATATCAAGCGCCGATCAATAATCATTATTTAGATAATTATGAACCTGCAACAGGCTTGGTGTATGGCAAAATTCCAAACAGTGATAATGAGGATGTTGAACAAGCCGTTGCCGCAGCTGAACGAGCACTGCCAGCATGGCGCGCTTTAGATTTAGAACAACGTGCTGACTACTTAATGGCTATTGCACAAGAGATTGAAAATCAGCTTGAACCTCTAGCGCTTGCCGAGGCAACTGACAATGGTAAACCGGTTGCTTTAGCGAGAATGGTAGACATTCCACGTGCAGCCAGTAACTTTAAATTTTTTGCCCATGCTTGTTCACAATTCGCCAGTGAATCTCACGCAATTGCCAATACGGCAATTAATTACACCTTGCGCCAACCTGTGGGTATTGTCGGCTGTATTTCCCCGTGGAATTTACCGCTGTATTTGTTTACTTGGAAAATAGCACCCGCACTTGCAGCAGGTAATTGCGTCATTGCTAAACCCTCTGAAATCACCCCCAAAACGGCAGCAATGCTCGGCGCTATTTGTCAAAAAGTAGGCTTACCTAAGGGTGTTTTAAATATTTTACATGGTAAAGGCGTAAGTGTCGGCTCAGCGATATGTAATCATCCTAAAGTTAAAGCTATTTCATTTACTGGCGGCTCTGCAACAGGTGCCGCAATAGCAACACAGCTTGCACCAAAATTTAAAAAGCTATCGTTAGAGCTCGGCGGGAAAAATCCGGCATTAATTTTTGATGACTGTAATTTTGAAAATACCATTGAAGAAGTTTTCCGCGCCAGCTTTGCGAATCAAGGTCAAATTTGCTTATGTGCTTCACGTTTATATATTCAGCGGGGCATATATGAAAAATTCAAAAACACATTAGTCGCAAAAGCACAAGCCCTTGTGCCACAAGACCCTTTGGTTAATGAAACAAAAATGGGCGCGATTGTCTCCAAAGACCATTTAGAAAAAGTACTCGGCTATATTGATTTAGCAAAACAAGAAGGTGGTACTATTTTAGCTGGTGGGGAGCAAGTTCAATTATCCGGTCGCTGTGAAAAAGGTTACTTTTTGCAGCCCACTATTTTAGAGGGCTTAAGTAATATCGCGAGTTGTAACCAACAAGAAATCTTTGGTCCTGTAATTACCTTACAAGTATTTGATACTGAGGAACAAGCCTTAGCACTTGCCAACGAGAGCCAGTATGGTTTAGCAGCCACAATCTGGACGCAAAACATTAATAGAGCGCATCTGCTGGCAGAGCAAATTAATACCGGTATTGTGTGGATCAATTGTTGGTTACTACGTGATTTACGAACGCCTTTTGGTGGTATGAATCATTCAGGTGTTGGCCGAGAAGGTGGTTTAGAAGCCATGCGATTTTTTACTGAACCCAAAAATGTATGTATAAAATACTCATAGGCTCAAACTAAGTAATGAACCAAATTTGTCATAAATTTAAATCTTCAGGAGCAATATTTGCCAGTGTATTAGGCTGCAAATGGACGCTTATTTAACCGGCTTTCTTCTGGAGTACGTTAGGGTATTTTTCGATAATTTCGACATCCCCTTACTCAGTCGTACTCAAATCTACATTCAATTGAAATAAATGAAGAACAAAGGTCTTTGATTGATTTTTGTCTACACTTATAACCATAAAAATATATTAATTACATCAGGATCCCTTATGAGCGATGTTAAAATTAAAGCGTCTTTGAACCCAAAAATAATCAACGCAGAACAAGCGCCAAAACCGGTAGGCTTATACCCTCACGCCCGACAAGTCGGCGACTTACTCTTTCTTTCCGGTGTTGGCCCAAGAAAAGCGGGTTGCAAAGATATCCCAGGGGTTGTACTTGACGAGCAAGGAAGAATTAAAAGTTACGATATTGAAGCACAGTGCCATAGTGTATTCACCAACATTCGACTAATTCTTGAAGCGTCAAATGCAAGCTGGATGGATTTGGTTGATGTCACGGTATTTTTAACTAATATGGATGACGACTTCACCACCTACAATCGTATTTACGCAGAATACTTTGCTGATAATCAACCTTGTCGCACCACGGTTGAAATTAACAAATTACCGACGCCCATTGCCATTGAACTTAAATGTATCGCTGCGTTGAATCAACATAAAAAGCCTCATACTAAAACGATGGAGGAATAGTCATGTCAACGTTGAAAAATAGCATCGCCATGCCTTTTAATTTACATGCTTGGATTGATGAGCATCGACATTTACTAAAACCTCCTGTTTGTAATAAACAAATTTTTGAACAGGACAACTTTATTGTCATGATTGTCGGCGGTCCTAATAATCGTACTGATTATCACTATAACGAAACCCCTGAATTGTTTTATCAAATTGAAGGCGAAATGGTACTTTCAGTCATTGATGGTTCGGTTGAAAACAATGATCATCATGATCCTGAAAACTTTCATGATATAAAAATTAAAGCCGGTGAGATATTCTTACTTCCGCCAAAAATGTTGCACTCGCCACAACGTTTTGAAAATAGCGTGGGCTTAGTGGTTGAACAAAAGCGGGCAAACAAACAAGAGGATGCACTTTATTGGTTTTGTCCAGACTGTAAAAGCCAACTCTACACAGAAGCTTTTTGTCTCGACAATATAGAAACAGACTTACCTAAAGTATTCACTCGTTTTTACGACACCCCCGCTAACTGCACATGTCTGAAATGCTGCATAACAGTGACCAAGGGGTAAGTTAATGAGTAATATATTCACACAGTTTTTCGATGAGTTACTCAAAGCTATTTTGTTTAAATTCAAGGAAAAAATACGGAGCGTACAAGTGTACGTGAGTATTTTTAACACTGAAGTTAAGCAAAATAGCAAAGAGGAAACAACGAAATGTTAAAAATAGATATTCACACGCACATTCTTCCTAAAACGTGGCCGAACTTACGTGAAAAATACGGTTACGGGGGGTTTGTTAGTTTAGACCATCATAAATGTGGTTGTGCGCGAATGATGGTAGATGAGAAGTTTTTTCGTGAAATAGATCACAATTGCTGGGATCCCAAAGTTCGCCTTGACGACTGTCAAAAGCATCATGTAGATGTACAAGTGCTTTCAACCGTACCGGTGATGTTCAATTACTGGGCAAAGCCTAAAGATACTTTAGATTTATCGATGTATTTGAATGATCACATTGCCGGTATTGTTAACGATCACCCGAAGCGTTTTGTCGGTTTAGGCACCCTACCGATGCAATCGCCGGACCTTGCAATAAAAGAACTTGAACGCTGTATGAAAATTGGTTTAGCGGGCATTCAAATTGGTTCTCATATTAATGAATGGAACTTAGACCAAAAAGAGTTATTCCCCATTTTTGAAGCCGCACAAGATTTAGGTGCAGCTGTTTTTGTTCATCCATGGGACATGATGGCGAAAGAAAAAATGCCTAAGTATTGGCTACCATGGCTCGTTGGTATGCCAGCAGAGTCAAGTTTAGCGATATGCTCGATGATCTTTGGCGGCGTACTACAACGTTTACCTAAACTAAAAATAGCCTTTGCGCATGGTGGTGGTTCGTTTCCATCGACTATTGGTCGTATTGAACACGGTTTTAATGTTCGTCCTGACTTATGCGCGGTTGACTGCCCGATTAATCCTCGCGATTTTCTGCCACAGATTTACCTTGATTCATTAGTTCATGATGAATTAGCGCTGAAATATTTAGTCGATTTGATGGGGCCAGACAATATTGCCTTAGGTACTGATTACCCCTTTCCATTGGGTGAATTAGCACCTGGAAAGCTGATAGAGAATAGTCAATTTTCTGATGATATTAAAGAAAAGTTACTGCATGGTTCAGCGCTTAAATGGCTAGGGTTATCCAAAGAGCAGTTCTTATGAGCTTGAGCAACACTAAAGCTAACGTTAGCAGTAGCACGATAAAAATAACCATAGAACTTCAACGTGCTAGCTATCAACTAAATATGGCAAGCTCATGGTCATTGGCTATTCCTGTTAACTTTAATCAACCAAGGCAACAGCCCAATCACTTTTCTGCCAATGCAGCGTTAGCCACCCCAATGCAAGCAGGTGGTTTTATTGGTGATACCAAACAAGGTGGCAGTTGTAATGTAAATGAATTAAGGATTAATCCGCATTGCAACGGTACGCATACTGAGTCTATCGCACATATTTGTGATTTTTCGGTGGGCGACAATCAAGAAAAAGCTGAAAAGAATAAAAATGGCGTCCTAACGTTGGCACAACTTAACTTACCTGCGTTGATGCCCTGTGCTGTAATTTCAATAACACCCGAGTTAGCAATAACAGCAGCTGAAAATTATAGCCCTGAATTTTATAAACATGATTTAATTATCAGCCAATCAGCACTTAAACATGCACTTGCTTCTTATAACAATGAGCAACTACAAGCTTTAGTTATTCGAAGTTTGCCAAATAGCACCAGCAAACAACAACAATTTTATAATAGTGAGAATCAACCTGCCTTTTTCAGTCGTGAAGCCATTTTATATTTAAATGAACGTGGTGTTGAACACCTCGTAGTTGATCTGCCATCAATTGACCGCTTACATGATGAAGGTTTAATGACTTGTCATCATCTATTTTGGCACGTTGAGGAAGGCAGTCATCAAATTAACGAAAATAGCTTAGTGAATAAGACAATTACCGAAATGGCGTTTATTGATGATGAAATCCCTGATGACTTTTATTTTATCAATATTCAAACACCTGCATTTCATAATGATGCAGCACCAAGTCGCCCCATCCTATTTTCAATAAAAGAATTTGCAGCTAAAGAAATGAGTAAATAATTTATGACTATTACTAATAAAATAATAAAAAATAATAAAAAAACATTGGCATACGCCCAAGACCTAGATCTTAATGATCCATTAGCCAAAATACGCGACCAATTTGCCATTCCTAAACAAGCGAACGGTGAAGATGAATACTACTTCACCGGAAATTCTCTTGGTTTACAGCCGAAACTTGCCCGAGAGTATGTCATAGAATTACTCGATTCATGGGGACAGCGTGGTGTGAAAGGTCATTTTGAAGGTGACTTCCCTTGGATGCCCTATCATGAATTTTTAACCGAGCAATCAGCATTATTAGTGGGTGGAAATAATAAAGAAGTCATCATGATGAATTCGTTAACCGCTAATTTGCATTTCATGATGGTAAGTTTTTATCAGCCACAAGGTAAACGCACAAAAATACTGATTGAAGATCACGCATTTCCTTCTGATCATTACGCCGTAGAATCACAACTTAAACATCACAAACAAGATGTTAATGATAATATGCTGCTGTGGACACCAAAAGCAGGCGAAGCGCTTTTAAATCATCATGATTTATACCAAATGATTGAACAACAAGGCGATGAAATAGCACTGATATTATTACCCGGCGTTCAGTACTACACTGGCCAAGTGCTTGATATGAAAACCATCACCGAAAAAGCCCATGCTAAAGGTATTATAGTC
>Ga0115005_10004464_pt1 | contig 11088 bp, 10 predicted proteins | sample ArcOceMetagenome_FD_87163 | JGI IMG/M metagenome (GOLD analysis project Ga0115005, IMG submission 87163) | Marine eukaryotic phytoplankton communities from Arctic Ocean - Arctic Ocean - Greenland ARC118M Metagenome | ecosystem: Environmental > Aquatic > Marine > Oceanic | place: Arctic Ocean...
CTTTTGTCCTTATTTTCCCCTTTGAAATCAATCATTTATCCAGATAAACTCATGCTTTCAAAGCAAAAACTAAGAACAAAATAAGCAACCGAAAATTCTGAATTTATTTTATTCGCATTCCTTACCAATTTTAGTAGAAAGGTTGTCAACGAATATGAGCAATCGATATTGTCTTTAACTGATTCCATGCCTATTATTACCTGTAGTGGAAAAAGAAAAGGCAAAGTTGCTCGGGAACTATGTGACAAAGGTTATATCTCAACCAAAGGGATGTTTTTTTATGGTGTAAAATTACATGCAATTGGTTTTTATCGAACTAATGCACTTCCGATAATGGAGTGCCTTCAATTAGGAGCCGCTTCTTAACATGATCTTCAAGCTCAAAGACAACTGCTAGAAAATATGAGTAGTCGTGCTGTTTTTGGAGATAAAGCTTTTTGCGAAAAGCAACGTAAAGAAAATTTATTGACTCTGGAGAATTATTAACTCCAGTTAAATACAAAAAAGGACAAGGTTTAGCAGATAAACAAAGGCATAAAGCAGCTGACGATCTTTTCTTTAAAGCTGTTTCTAAAATCAGACAACCTATTGAATCTTTTTTCAATTGGCTCATTGAACATCCTGATATTCAGAGAGCTTCTAAAATCAGATCTACCAAAGGCCTCATTATTCATGTGTTTGGACGTATTGCAGCTGCTTTTATTCGATTAAATTTTAGCTCTTAATTCGCATTAATAATTATAACGAAAGATTTTAAAAGCTTTTTTTGTTGATGATGGGTGGAGAAAGCGGTAGAGGCCATTAAAATACTTCAGCTTAATCTTGTTTTTCTGGATATCGTGATGCCAAAAGAAAATGGATTTGAATTGTTTAATTATTTTGACAAACCATCTTTTGACGTCATTTTCTCTACAGCATACAATGATTATGCAGTCAAAGCATTTCAACTTTTGGCGATTGATTATCTATTAAAACCGGTGGATTTAGTTTTGTTGAGAAATGCGATTGAAAAAGTAAAAGAGAAGAAATTATTGGATTCTCAATCTGAACGTATTGCTATTTTGGAAAATAATATGGGTTCACGTTTGGAAAAAATAAGCTTGTCTACCAGCGAAGGATATTTTTATATGGAGATAAAAAATATAGTTTAGTGTGAAGCACAAGGTAATTACACACAGTTTTATTTTAAGGATGGAAATAAAATTTTGGTTTCAAGAACATTAAAAGGCTACGAAAGTATTCTGGCAGATCTTCATTTTTTTAGAATTAATCGTCCGCAACTCGTTAATTTGAAGTGCATAATAATTGTAGGAAGACAAAGAAACCCAACAGTTACTTTGGATGGTGGGACAGAATTAGTGATGAGTAGTTTTAGAAAAGATGAATTTTTAAAAAAAATGGGAAAAGGAATTTAGGGAAATATAAGGTTGGAAAAACTCACCGCAAAGATTTACCTTTGCACTATGTCTGATAAAATTATTTCAAAAATAGATATTCGTAAGTTTGACTTGGAAGCATTGGAAAATTATTTTCTCGAAATGGGGGAAAAGAAATTCCGAGCTCAGCAAGTTTATGAATGGTTGTGGAAAAAGGGAGCAAGGTCATTTGATCAAATGTCAAATTTGTCAATAGGTCTTCGAGAGTCTTTGGAAGAAAACTTTGTTATCAATATGATCCAAGAAGATAAAGTACAGCGGAGTGCAGATGGGACCATTAAATCTCGATACCGATTGCATGATGGACATATGATTGAAGCAGTTTTGATTCCAGTTCCTTCGGACAATCGATTTACGGTTTGTGTTTCGTCGCAGGTAGGTTGTAGTTTGACTTGCAAATTTTGTGCAACAGGAAAAATGAAACGAGTGCGTAATCTGGATGCTTCCGAAATTTTCGATCAAGTTGTTTTGGTCAATGAGCAGGCAATGGAAAAATATGGTCACCCGCTGACCAATATCGTTTATATGGGAATGGGCGAACCGCTTTTGGCTTACAAAAGTGTGATGGAAAGTATAAAAATGATCACCTCGCCTGAGGGCTTAAATATGTCTCCAAGACGAATTACCGTAAGTACCGCAGGAATTGCGAAGATGATTAGAAGGTTGGCAGATGATGAAGTGAAATTTAACTTAGCACTTTCCCTCCATGCAGCTGATGATGAGAAAAGAGATGAAATCATGCCAATCAATGAGCAAAATAATTTGTCTGCGATCATGGATTCTCTTGAATATTTTTATCAAAAAACGAAAAATAAGATCAGCTACGAATATATTGCTTTCCAAAATTTCAACGATAGCTTAGGTGATGCAGCCAATCTTTTCAAACTCTGCAGTCGCTTTCCAGTTAAAGTAAATGTCATCGAATACAATCCAATTGATGGTGCTGAATTTGAAAAATCATCAGAAGATCGGATTGATTTGTTCGCTCAATACTTACGAAAAAGAAAAGTGATGATTACCGTAAGAAGAAGTCGAGGGAAAGATATTGATGCTGCTTGCGGACAACTTGCCAACAAAGAGTAAAATGAGATTTTAACAGTTCATTCTACTTATCTGTTTTTCCTAAACCATTTACACTCGAAACATAAAAGACCGAACCTTCTCAGAAGGTTCGGTCTTTCTTTTTTTAGAAAAAAGTCTAAATATTACTTCATTTCAAAATTCACTAAACTAGAGAATTTTTTCACTCGTGCATTAATTGTTCGAGCGTTCAATTTTTTCAATTTTCCAATACTAAATTCTTCCACGCAAAATGAAGCCATGGCAGAACCGTAAACTACTGCACGTTTCATATTTTCGAAAGAAGTATTTCCAGTTTTTGCAATGTAACCAATGAAACCACCTGCGAAAGTATCGCCTGCTCCCGTTGGATCAAAAACTTCCGCCAAAGGCAATGCAGGTGCATAAAACACTTTTTCACCTGAAAAGAGTAAAGCACCATGCTCTCCTTTTTTGATGACAATATATTTAGGACCCATTTGTTGAATTACTTTTGCAGCTTTTACCAATGAGTATTCACCAGACAATTGTCGAGCTTCTTCATCATTGATGGTGATAACATCTACTTCTTTGATTACTTTTTTCAAAGCAGGCATTGCGATATCCATCCAAAAATTCATCGTATCCAAAACGATTAATTTTGGACGTTTTTTCATTTGCTTGATGACTTTCAATTGAATCTCAGGAGTCAAATTTCCCAACATCAAATATTTAGAATCTTTATAACTCTCAGGAATTTTTGGGTCAAAATCAGCCAATACATTTAACTCAGTCGTTAAAGTATCTCGCTGATTCATATTATCATGGTACTTTCCAGCCCAAAAGAAAGATTTTTCTCCTTCTTTAATATCAAGACCTTCGAGGTTGATACCACGTTTTTTCATATATTTTAATTCTGCTTCAGGAAAATCATCTCCTACTACAGAAACTAAATTAATGTCTTTAGTAAAATAAGAAGCCGCAATACTGATATAAGTACAAGCCCCTCCAACAACGCGATCTACTTTGCCAAAAGGAGTCTCAATAGAATCAAAAGCAACTGTTCCAACTGTTAATAAACTCATGCTCAAAAAGATTTTAAAGTTTTTTTAAAAAAAGTGATGCAAAGATTGCATTTTTTTTCTAAAAAGTATATCTTTGCATTCGCTTTTAAAAAGATAGGAGCTGTTTTATATTTTTATTAGCAAATTTGCCCCCTTAGCTCAGCTGGTTAGAGCGCCGGACTGTTAATCCGTAGGTCCAAGGTTCGAGTCCTTGAGGGGGCGCAAAAAATAAAGTTCTGTGATGTATATCGCAGGGCTTTTTTTGTTTTATGACCTTTTAGTATTTAAAAAGATTGCCCCTTTAGCTCAGCTGGTTAGAGCGCTCCCGTTCTAGCAGAGGATTAGTCAGTAGGCTTCAGATTTTTCTGCTTTTGAGCGGGATTAGGTTGGCGCAAAAATAAAGTCCTGTGATGTAATCACAGGACTTTATTTTTTTATAGTAGAAATGAAAGAAGATATAAAATGTTTTGTGTGAATTTTTCCTCTTTTTAAATTTGGTGAAGAATGAAAAATTTAAAAGGGACTTTAAACGAATAAAATTATTCTTCCTCTCCTTTTGTATCATTTTCCAAATCTTGTTTTTTCTTCATCTCAAATAAAACTGCCGCCAAAATTTCATTGTCTTCGATTTTCATCTGACTCGGTTTGTTATTTTGTTCCAAAACTATTTCGGAATCCAAAATTAGGTCATCCTCAGGAATTGGAGGAGTGATTGGAGTTTTGTTTTTAAAAGGCGAATCTTCCTGATGCCGAGTAATAAATTTTTTGGAAAAAAATAAACCTCCCAATAAAACAAAAGTCGCCAAAATCATCAACCAATCATCATACCGTTGAAATAGAAAAAAGTCATACAGTCCATGAACACCAACTGCCAAAAGAAGTCCAATCAAAATATTCTTAAATAAATTAGCTCGATTGAATTTTGCCAAACCAACATAATATCCTAAAATAACTCCAAAAACTGCATGCGAGGGAACTGCCGTGAAATCTCGAACAATTGCCAAAGTAATATCAAAAGGCATGCAGTAAACTATATTTTCAATAATCGCAAAACCCATCCCAATCATCACCGCATAAACGATTCCGTCCATCGGTTCATTAAATTCTTTATGGTTAAAAGGAATGGCGAGAAGAATGGTAAGTTTTAAAAGTTCCTCCACGAGAGCTGTTCGGATAAATGCAGAATAAAATAAAACGCCAAAATGAGTATTCGGATCTAACTCATTTTCTTCCACAAAAGGAGTGATCAAGTCATCCATAAATCCTTCTCCAATTCTAGCTGCATAGAAAATTGCAACGCCTAGCCCAAAGCAGATTGCCAACAATGCAAGAGGTTCTTTTTCATGTTTGTCTTGCTTGAAAATGAAATAACAAATCAATAATCCAGGAACTACTGATGTTAATAATGTGAGAATGGTGGTCAAGTGTTTACGGTTTTGCCTGAGTCAATTTTTGAAAAATCGGAGCAAAATTTTACAAATTGCTTGATTATTTTTCGAGTATCCTTCGTCGCTTCAAACATGCCCATGTGTCCAACTCCTTCCAAGACATGAATATGTGCGATATCAGGAAGTGCAGTTTGTTCCATACTTTTATCAAAAGGAATCACTTCGTCATCTTTACCAACGATAAATAAAACAGGGCATTTTATTTTTTTCAAAACCTCAGAATTATCTGGTCGATTCATCATCAATTCCAACCCTCCAATGATTCCTGCTTGAGGAAATGAACTCGCTCGGTGAATCATTTTATTGACCAAAAAATTATTGCTACTCAAAAATGCAGGTGGGAATAAATTTGGAAATAATTGCTTCACATAATGGAAGTGACTATTCTTTTTGATGAACTCAATTGACTTTGCTCTGCTTGCTTTTTTTTCTTCCGAATCTGAGTAAGGAGAGGAATGAAAAATTCCTAAACCATTCAAACTCGAAGCATACTTTTTTGCAAATGCCAAACTTACATAGCCACCCATCGAGTGTCCGATCAAAGTACACGTTCTAATTTCCAAATGATTTAAAATTGATTTTACCACATCGGCAAATAATTCTACGGAAGGATTTCCCATTGGTTCAGAACTTCCAAAACCAGGCAAATCTATTCGGATAATTTTGTTGGATTTGAAAACGGAAATAAAATCATCCCACACCGAACTGTCTTCACAGAAGCCATGCAAGAAAACAATAGCTGCTCCTTTTCCTCTGGAAGAATAGTTGATTTTTCGTTCGTTGAAATTTATTTTTGGCATAGTTTCTCTAGTCGATTGTTATAAATTGGCGCTAAAATACTCCAATCATATTTGGCAACAAAATTTTGATAATTATTTGCTTGGTTGATTTTTGAAAAATCTAAAACCGTATTTTTTTTCTGAAAAAATAAATCGTTCGTGGGATAAAAATGTGGAGCGTAAAATGTCGAAGGAAAATGTTCAGGATAAGTTAATCTGTTTGGCAAGATAGGAAAACAATTGCAATACATTGCCTCGTCTATATTTCCTCAAAAAAAAGATTGATTACTCGCAACTGGGAAAATATCAGCTTGCTAAAGCGGGATAGCATAAGTTTTTCATTTTTTGCAAATCCTCAATCGATGATATTTTTAGTTCAAACAGTTTTGCTGTTTTAAAAACTATTTGAATTTTAATAATTTGTTGTCTTGGCAAAAAAGAGAAACGATTCCGTTTTCGTCGATTGAAACTTTATGGATTAAAGTTGTTGAATAGATTGTAGGTTCTTTTTTGAGTAAATCATATTTTCGCAAAGTTATCTTTTTATGTAAAATAAAATGGTCTGACTCTTTTTCGAAAAGCAAAAATGAATATTGGTTATCTTCCTTTGTAGTCAAGTCTCTACCTACTATTCCAAAGTATTTCCCAGTTGAATCCGAGGAAGGGAGAGTTGTGTCAAAAGATTGATAAGGGAATTTTTTTGCAAAGAATGTATCATTATAAATAGAATAATGGATTATTTCTAATCCAGTATCAAGGATTAAATCTTTATCGTTAAATGCTAGAATCCTTGAATGATGAGAAACAGATTGCGTGAAAATATTTCTTCCATCCTCTCTATTGAAGACAAAAAATCTCGATGAAAAAAAAAATTCTTTATCAGAAATTGCAATATTACCATTAGGTGAAATCTTCATGGTTAAATCAGAAGAGTGGCGATAGCCATTTTTTTTTGTGAAATAAGTTTTCCATAATAAATTCCCATTTGAATCAAGCTTTATTAAAGACGTAGAATCTGATGATGTATTGCTAATCACAAGTAAATTACCTGCTTTGGAAATAATGAATGACCGTTCGAATGTTTGAGTTGGTTTTTCTAAATAATTTTTCACTTTATTTCCTTCCAAATCATAGATTTGGATTCCGTTGTATGGAAGATTCGATCCATTCCAATTCGACGTTGGGTCAATAGCGTAAATTCTTTCTGCTTCAAAGTTTACAATTGCATTGAGAAACCAATCTACAATTATCTTTTTTCCTTTAATCTCAATTTCTTGTTGTTGCTGTTTAGGAGTTGTAAAAGGAGCCGCAGAAATAAATGCTCCATTTTTGTCTAATAAAAAATGATCGGTAGGATAATTTTTAGTTTCCAATTTCTCTTCTCCAATCAATTGCATCTCCTCCACATCCTGACTAAAAGAAAAAGTAGAAACAAAAAATAGAATTGAGAAAATAAATAGAAAAGGTATGTTTAGTTTTTTCATTGCTTTATATTTATTTCAAGGTAAAAATTAATTTTTACAAAAAATGAATTACTCGCCTCCCATTTTCTTCAAATTTCCTACCTTCAACTTTCCAAAAAAATACAACTCGTGTCCACCAACCCAACTCAAAAATACCAATCTCCCAACCAACGCGCTTGGAGCAGATTTCTAAAAAACAAACCAGCTTTATTTGGTTTGGGATGGATTGCTTTGTGTGTTGTAATTGCATTGTTAGGATATTTGATTGCACCAGATTCGACGCCCAATGCAAATGATCAAATGCCAGATGTTGCCTTGCAAAATCCAGGATTTTCCATCCAAGTTTTAAAAGTCAAAAAGAATCAAGAGGATAAAAATCAGAATTTTTTGACGACCATGATTTTTGGGAAACCAAATTCATATCGAATGGTTCCGATCAATAATTTTGAGTTTGTGGGCGACTCAATTATAGTGGAAGAATATGTAGGGTGGAATTCCGAATCTAATGAAATAATGGAAGGTACTCCACGAAATTTTCATTTAGCAGACGTGGTATTTCCAATTGATCGAAACAAGGTGTCCTTCCAATATCAAGGAGAAAATATCAACTTCAAAACTATTGCTGGAGTAAATCAAAAAATATCTTTAATTGATTTGGAAAAAACCATTCGCGAAGATTTGATGATAAAGAAAACGTATTTGCTCGGAACCGATTTGTACGGAAGAGATATGTTGAGTCGATTACTTTTAGGAGTGCGAATTTCACTTTTGGTGGGTTTGATTGCCGTTGGAATTTCTCTGACGATAGGTTTATTGTTAGGCTCGTTGGCAGGTTATTTTGGCGGACGAGTGGATGATTTAATCATGTTGTTGATAAATACGGTTTGGTCAATTCCGACTTTGCTTTTGGTTTTTGCAATTGTCTTGGCGATGGGGCGGGGGATTGGAATAATCTTTTTGGCAGTAGGTTTAACGATGTGGGTAGACGTAGCAAGAATCGTTCGAGGGCAAGTGATGTCTTTGAAAGAAATTCAATTTGTAGAAGCTGCACAGAGTATGGGATTTAAAACTTGGCGGATTATCACGCGACATATTTTACCCAATATTTTAGGACCGGTGATGGTAATTGCAGCAGCGAATTTTGCGATGGCAATATTGATCGAAGCAGGGTTGAGTTATTTAGGTTTTGGCATCAAACCTCCTACACCTTCTTGGGGGACGATGCTCAATGAAAACTATGGTTATGCTTTGAGTGGAAAACCATTTCTAGCACTCATTCCAGCCTTGGCGATTATGTTGATGGTACTCGCTTTTAATTTAGTGGGCAATGGTTTTCGAGATGCGTTGGATGTAAAAAGTCGAACGTGATATTTAACTTTTTGCCACAGACTTAGATCAATTATTACGTTTCCGGATGTAAGAGTTTTTTATAAAACCATTTGAATGACCCTCTCAAATGTAGTGCTGTTAAGTTCTATTTTGAAAGTTTTGAATAAAAGAATAAAAGAATAAAAGAATAAAAGAATAATCAAAATGTCAATCAAAAAACTTTCAAGGTAAATCCATCATTCAAATATTTCGATTGACATTTTAAAATTTGAAAAGAACTTAACAGCCCTGCTTTCAAATGGGGATAGCACCAAAAAAGCGAAGTCCTCTATACGGACACGTAAAAAGGCCTACCAGTCAGTCCAAGTCAGGGGCAAAAAAAAATAACAAGCCAGAGTATTTCTCCTATCTAATAATAAATCAATCCCCTCTTTTTATAAAAAAGAAAATTAATACGTTAAATTTAGCTTCCAGTAAAAAATGTAGCGAGAACGGAAACTCCAAAATAGTATGTCAGAATTATCAAAAATAAAAAGAGAATTGTCTCAACTCGAAAAAACAGAGCGAGAGCTTAACCTTAAGCAATTGCAAATTAATGGACTATTAGGCATCACGCAAGCGATCAATAACAATGTATCGGCGGAAGGTTTGTATGAAATGTATGCATCATTTGTAGGTTGGGAGATGGCAGTAGAAAAAGTGGCTCTTTTGGTCAAAGAAGACTCAGGATGGGTGTGCAAAGTACATCGAGGTGTTGACGAAGAATTGATAAAAATGGATATTTCTGATCGCTTACCAAACTATCAAAGACTTAAAAATATTGAAGAAGATAAAGATCATCCGCTCATCAAAGAGTTCGATGTGGTGATTCCTGTTTTACATAAAAATACTCCGATTGCGTACAGTTTTTTTGGAGGTTTTAGCAAGGATGATGATATGTACAGTAAAGTGAAATTTATTACCACTATCACAAACATCATTGCCGTAGCAATTGAAAATAAAAGATTGTTCAAACGTCAAATCGAACAAGAACGACTCAATCGAGAAATGGAATTGGCGGGCGACATGCAGAAAATGTTGATTCCAAACGAGTTACCAAAAAATGAAGAATATGAGTTCGCAGGAATTTACAAACCTCACTTAGGACTCGGTGGAGACTATTATGATTTTTTAGAATTAGACGATAATAAATACGCATTTTGTATTGCAGATATTTCTGGAAAAGGATTGGCCGCAGCTTTGATGATGTCTAATTTTCAAGCGAACTTTCATGTGTTAATTAATCGACACACAAATTTGGAGGTTTTTGTCCGGGAACTCAATGAAGCATTATTTCGATTGACGAAAGGAGATCGATTTTTGACTTTTTTTGTAGGTCATTTTTGTAAAAAAACAAAAGAACTACACTATATCAATGCAGGGCACACCGCACCAGTTTTGATGATGAATGGAGAGACTCAATTATTGACAAAGGGTTGTACTATCTTGGGTTCTTTCGAAGATTTGCCATTTGTGGAAACGGGACATTTGCAATTGACTGATGATGCTTTTATTATCACTTATACTGATGGATTGACCGATGTGCAAAATGATGAAGAGGAATATTTTGACGAACAAATGTTGGAAGAATTTGTCCGAAAAAATTACGAGCAACCACTTCCAGTGTTTAACAAAAAGCTTTACGATCACATTGATAAATTTAGAGGAGAGAAACCTTTTCCAGATGACTTTACACTTTTGACTGGGAAGATATTTAGGTAGAAAAAAATTACATGGAAGTTTTTTTAAAAAATAAAGATAAAGTCTCCGCACTCAATCTTCACTATCCCGATACTAAATTAAGCATTTACCCAATTTTTCGTTGATTCTGTAGTTTAAATTTTGGTAAACTTTAAATTTATCAAGATATTACATTTTCTAAAATGACAATTAGTTATTTTTGAAAATCATAATGTGTTTTTAAAATATCTTAGCGTAAATAAATGGCAAATAGAAATAACAATAATTCATATAATTTCATTTTTATCTTCATCGCTTTAGCCTTGTTTGCTACACCTGTGCCTGGCTTTGTAGTCCCTCTAGTTCTGTTTTATATTTTTTATAAAATGTTTGCAGGTGGAGGAAATCGCGAGCAAAAGCGAAATGACCGAAGTCAAAGAAGAGATTATCGAAGTCAAGATACGGACTACGAGCGACCTACCCGAAATGCTAGAAGCACTCGTACCTCTCGCTCAACGGAAAGAAGAGAAGAACGATCAACATCTCGAAGACCAGAACGAACGACTCGTAACACTAGCCGAAAACCAGTTCGAAAATCGAAAGATAATCCGTACAAAAAAAGCGGAATGGAAAAATATAAAGAGTATGATTACAATGGGGCGATTGAAGATTTTGAAAAATCATTAGCCGTCGATGATTCTGATGTAGCGACTCATTTCAATATTGCGTGTGCCTATTCGATTATGGAAAATAAGGAAAAATCATTTTACCATCTAAGCAAAGCGGTAGAATTAGGGTTCCGTGATTTTGAA
>Ga0115005_10004465_pt1 | contig 11083 bp, 12 predicted proteins | sample ArcOceMetagenome_FD_87163 | JGI IMG/M metagenome (GOLD analysis project Ga0115005, IMG submission 87163) | Marine eukaryotic phytoplankton communities from Arctic Ocean - Arctic Ocean - Greenland ARC118M Metagenome | ecosystem: Environmental > Aquatic > Marine > Oceanic | place: Arctic Ocean...
TAAAATACCCCACTTTTTTGTGACGGTATTGCAATCTAAGTAGGGTTGGGAACAATTTCAGTGCGGCGAAGCCAGCGAGGCTCGAAGAAAATACCACTTCGGTATCATTTCCCAAATAATGTAGAGGTATGTATGATGATACGATTGATGGAAGAACAGGGAACAGGTTCCGGTCATTAATTTTGAATTTCTGACTTTTTATCCGTTGATGCCGAAAAGTATCGGCAGAAGGCTATTTTATTATAAACCAGCTGTGACTGAACAGTTGAAAGTGGAGGGCCTTTTCCCTCCCTGATACCAAAAGAAAGGGGAAAGGGACTACAAGAGAATTTTGACCTCCAATCTTAGCCACTATTATTTTTATAATTCTTTTTCACATCCCAACCAGTCTCAACGTCCAACCCGAATGAAAATAGCAGACACAACAGATGAGACACCACCACCACCAACAACAATCTGAGTCAAACAACAACAAACAACACATCCAATCAGAACGTCACCTTCTTCTCAATACAATTCGGCAGGTAATCTAGACGTCAGTATCTGTCTACAAAAATGAAATCAGTGCGGAGTAGAAGGCTGTCCGTGTCTCTGCTTTGCCACATTTTGGCCAATGGTGCTGTCGCCTTCGTAATCAATAGAAAGGTGTATAAATCAACACTTCCAAATCTAGCTGCTGGCAATGTTCACGTACAGGATGACCTCAGAAATGCTCTTGTATTGCACGCGAAGAAACAAAGAAAAACCACAAACCCCAACGAAATTAATTCTTCCAAGGGATTCCTCAATTCAAAATCTCCAAAGGAATATAAACAAGGTACCATGGATACTGCGCTATGTATTATCCCTCCAGATGAGGCATGGGATGACATCCAACGAGCCAGACATTTCGCAAAAGACCCTTCCTTTTACACCTGGCCACCTGCTATCCGATTATTCCACCCCTTTGTCGACAGGCTGTCCATCGCAGAAGTTACAACTGCTGTAGCAGAGCTGATCGAGAAGTATGATCTGGAAAGCTTTAATGTAACAATTGATAAACTTCTCATTGTACCACATTTCGAAGATTTGCAACAGTACAACGAGGCACAGCGGCAATTGCCAGACCAGGCATCAACAATAGAGCAAGCTCCGAGTGAAGATGAAGAACGGGTCCAGGCTCTAATTCGGTCTGAAGAACGCAAGGGAAAACGAAAACTAGCAAAACGAAAAGCAAAAGAAAAGGCCGTTCGAAGTTTGAGGGAGAGCAATGACAACGGAAATGGCAATAGCAATGGCAATGGCGACGATGAAGGAGAACCAGGATCAGAATCTCCAAATAATACTTTCTATGGATCACCCAAAGAGCCATCTCCTAAAGATAAGTTGAAAAATCAGAAGAAAAAAATGGGGGAATTCAATGGCCCTTGCGTTCTCTGTCTGGAACCAAGTGATGAGTCCAAAATACACATTCAGGCATTTCGAGAAATACTGCGAAAGAAATTGTTTGCAAATTACGATCCATTTTCACCATCTAGTACTGTCACAAATCCCAATACACTGCAATTGGGCCTTCCGCTGGCAATATTGAGACAACACGGTGTCGCTAGTTCTGGATCGACTTTGTCGAAGAAAAATAAGGAAGGTTGTACCTTTCGACCTACCATCACTTTAGGACGATTTTCCACTGTAACCAAAGCTGTGGAAGTTGCAAATAAATTGCAGCAGGTGTGGGAACCCTTGTCATTCCATGTAAGTGATTTGCACATGGTGTCTAAACTTGAAACGTCTTCCATCAAATCGAGTAGAGACGATGCTGAGATCGGTGATAGTCAGTCTTCGGATCCGTATAGCATCCAAGTGGATGAGAATGGAACACCGACTCTTCTTGAGAATAGAGAATTAACACTTCGGAAATTTCATGGGAGTGATGGAGGTGAAAGTATATTAACAACCAAGGGGGAATACGGTTGTGATGGTAAGGCACAATTATAAACGTGTATATTTTTGCAGAGATAATCCAATTGTTTACTTATCTTTCAATCCATCATCAATCTCATAAATACAATGCAGCAATGATAATGCTCAAGGGGGAAGAGAGTCAATTACTCAAAAAGAAAGTCACTAATGATGATATAGAGAGCGTTGGGAATGAAGAGTCCAATGGAGTTCTTGACGAACAGTCTTTCTATATGGATGAAGAAGACGAACAGAAAATCATGGAATTATTATTGAGTCCATCAGCAATTCCAGGCGGACAAGGCAGCAAAAAGGTTAAAAAAAGTCAGAAAGAAAAGGAAATGGACCTCCAAATGTGGTTGGAGGAAGATGAAGATTTAGATGAGGGCGCAACTATCATCATCGGGCGAACCCAATTTTTTATGGGTGAGGAGCGCCAATATACTGGTATGCCTGCATCTAGTACAATGGATGGGAAAGATCGGGTTCTGGGGGATAGCGAAGTCAGTGGATCGGCGAGACGACGAGGGGCAGTTCATCGTCAAGGTGATCGATGGCAAGAAGGTGATTATGGTCGGAAAGAAAAGGATTATTTGCCGTGATGCAATTCAAATGCAGCACTAAAATAGGAATTGATAGTACACGTTGAACGCAATAGAATTTTAAAACAAAGAAATCTCTCAATTACGAGTGCGTGTAGCAGAGTGGTGTGGTCTCGACCCCACATTGCTGATCCGAACACACCCAAATTAACTTCTATGCACTTTTACGCCTGAAAGAAGGGATTGAAGACTGATATGTATTACTTGCGTACTCATCCAAAGGCTGATGATATCAATTTCACTGTGAACCAAGAACAATTAGCGAAGGGTAGAAAGGCTCCTCAGGACAAGGCTCCAGTGGAAGAAGAAGACGAGGGGCCATAGTACCCAGGCTGATAGCTGGGCTGTTCGCAACTCGGTTGTTCGTAATAATGATACTGTACCTCCTACAGTAGATTAGATTACGTTAATAATTTGAAATTGTATTGCTGTCTCCGAAATCAATAGGGCTCAATGACATGTAAATATCGTTGCATCTATTTTCGCAGTCTTTGAAATCCTGACCAAGAAATTGATGCTCATATTCGCATCGTAACAAACAGGCCATCCCTCCATGAATCCTTCCACCGGCCGTGTTCTAAAATGGAAATTGCCAAATAAGATTGAGATAAATATGGGTCGATCGAAGGTGGATCGAAGTACAAAGACATCAATAATGAAAATCATACTCACCATACACCAATGCATACCATCAAGCGAATACGTATTCATCTTGCAATATTTTGTATTTTTTGGATCATCCACAGCCTCAGCACACGAAAAACTTGGAACCTGTCGATACTCCGTATGACAACAGTTCAATCTCGCATCCAGCAAGGGGTTAAGCTTTTCCGCCAACTCCGCTGCAGACTTTGCATTTCGTTCGCTCAGTATCTTCAGAGTCGAATCATCCAATATCTTCAAACCTACAGCATTATGTGCGAAGAGACTGAAAGATAACCAAGCCAGATCCATCACAATGATCCGTTGTACTCCCGTTCCATCACTGGGAGGAACGTAATTGTTGGAAAAATCATAGATGGCTTTGTTGATGTTGATGAGCTCTCTCCTTATATCAATAACATTATTCTGCATAGGTACCGTTTGCAGAATGACAGTGTTTGCGCCAAATTGGGCATGGGATGTATTGACAGCGTCCACGAGTGCTTCGTGTGTAAAGAGTTCTTCGGTGGGCTTTTCCATCCATCCGAATGGAAACTGAAACACAACCACATCGAAATCGCCGTTATCTCTTGTCTGCTTCTCCCCACCCTGTGCATCTTCTCCCATTGCAATACTGGCAATGGTACGACTACGAACCAGCGCCTCCCTCAAACTAGTGACATTGGAAGTCATCCAACCTCCCCCCGGTGTTGGAGCCAATTGATACTCATTATTCTTTTGCTTCTCCTTCAACAACCCTGTAATCCTGAAGCCAGCAGCAGCACCGCCACCCCTCACAGGCGAGGCAATGTGTACCCCCTCATGTTTTCGCCAGGAATGGTATACAACATGGCGATGATCAGGATGCGCTCCTGTGGCTTCTTGCAGTGCTTGGGAGAATTGTATCCCGACCGAATCTCCAATAATGAGGATTTTGAGGGATGTGGATATTTGAGCATGGAAGTCTACATTGCCTTTCATGTCAAAGGCTTTGTGGGTGGTGATTCTGTCTCTTTTGAAGCGATCTTTGTTGCATATGTAGAAGGGATCGAATGTGTTGTTGTATTGTAATCCACGTATGAGCTTGTAGGAAATGATTGGGTCTTTGGGAACTGACATCGACAATGATGGCATGGTTATTGGCCAAATGACGAATGATGCTTTGTTATCTTTATTGGTTAGGTTGTGAATGGCTATAGGAAGTAGGAAGGTGATGAGTATCGAGGCAAAGACCACTGCTTTTAGAAACATGGTCACATATCTTCCTTTGAATCTTTTTGGATTAGTACTACTAGCAGTGTGCTTAGTTTCTATTGGACGCTCGGTTACAGAGGTCGGCATCTTGGATCTGTGACGCAGCTGCATGTTTTAGATTGTCTGCTGTTTGTTTGGTGAGGAATTGCTGTATGGTTTGGATGGATGGAACAAAATGAACAAATTGAAAATGATGGAGTATGGAAAAGAGCTTCATCAGGATGTGCTGGAAGTGTTTTTGAGCTGATCGCTAAAATTTATGATATGATACCGTTTTTCACGTCTGATGGGGTACAAGAGGTGATTTACATGACCCTCACTCCCCTCCTCAAACTCACCAACCACGCACGGAGCAAGGAAGCGGAAGAACATTCAACATGCGGAAGAATGAAGAAAACACTTTAGTTGCGATTGATCGTACTACTTGTGTTACCACTCTTTCTCAATCGCGACTTATCCTCAATGAAGAATCTCAGCACCATGTCCCTCGTCGGCTTCCTCTGTTCCGTTAGCAGATCCCAAGCATTCTCACCCTCTGCCTCTGCACTTCGAACCATCACCAGATCTCTTTCCATTGCGCCTTCTACTACTAGCAGCACTAGCACCACTGCCATCCAATCAGCAGCAGAAAAAGAAGAAGTAGACCCTGGAAAAGTAGAAGGAACAGACCTAGAAGTTCTTAAATACCCGCATCCATCACTCCGCGCTGAAAACGCCGAAATCACAGAGGAAGAACTCAAATCTGGCGAAATAAAAAAAATCGCCAAGGAAATGTTTCTCGTCATGTACGCTACCCAGGGAGTAGGCCTCGCTGCACCCCAGGTCGGTATCAATAAGAAACTCATGGTATATAATGAATCGGGGGATAAGATGAAATGGCTCCAGGAGACGGTCATGATCAACCCCAAAATTGTAGCATTTTCGGAAGCCCTTGATGTGGAGAATGAGGGATGTCTCAGTTTTCCGGATATGAGGGGAGATATTGAGAGATCCAAGTGGATCAAAGTTGAAGCTCTTAATCTCAAGGGAAAGAAGATGAAGAAGAAATTCAAAGGGTGGGAAGCTAGAATTTTTCAGCATGAGTATGATCATTTGGATGGAATTGTGTATCCTGATAGATTGAGTGAGGAGGGGAAGACAGAGGTTCAGGGTCGACTAGATGAGTTGGTTGCAGAGTTTGGTGAAGGTGGAGTCTTGTAACTTTAGGTGCTTAATTTGAATATCTACAATGCAATGTAAAAAAGACTTACATATGCATTAAATCTTCCTTCGTATTTGTAGTAATACGTATGTGTACTACTTTTATCTATTTTTAGAATAATCATTTGACACAGCTACGTGTACGTGTATATGGTGTGCAACTTCTGGATTCCTCCTCAATAAATGATATATCACAGCAACTGTGCTATTCCTACACGAAGCTGCCACCATGAATGGATATAGATTCATTTGTTCAAGGATTTTCTTTTCAGGAATGCAGTCCCCTATCACTCGAAATACTCTCTCTTTTCCGTACCTTGCGATTGCGGAATCGCATGCTGTCGCGCCCTTCTTCATTTTGAAGAGAAAGCCGAGCTTCTCCGGGTGTTCCTCCATACTAGCTTTTAAATTCATTGAAAACTCTTTCAATGGATCAATGGAAAGAACTTGCTTGGCACTACTCGGGATGCAGTAGATTGCTCCGTCGCCAGGTGACAAAGCTCCACCCCACCACTTGAAGTACTTATTTCCAAAATCATCCCCCACAAGCGAAACTGATTGTGTGAGGATATCAAACTGCACTGTCCGATTGGCGTTGAATGGTGGCCAATATATACATCTGTCACTTCCCACGACAGCGTCACCCCAACCATCAAAACGATGACTAGATTGGATAAAGTCTCCAATCAAGAAATATTTCTTCTTAACCACATCAATCTTGAGCACTTTGCGATGCCTATGACTGAGGGCATAAATATTGCCATCACTTCCCAATGCCCCATTATCGCATGCCAAACTCCGATCTTCTGTCCCTCCTATAGTGCTAATGGTTTCACTGATAGGATCGAACTTTATGATGCATCTAGATTCAAACGGGATGCCATACAGGCACCCGTCATTTCCATTGCCAAGAACAGTTCCTGCAAACTTGCACAATCTTGGACCTAAATCCGATCCGACGCTGCACACCGAATCATTTTCAGGGTTCAGCTTTAGAATACGACGGCCGTTGAATGGCATAAAATATATGCACCCGTCATGAGCAAGAGCACCCGATATCCACCTTCCTCTACCCAGAGGCAGATCAATATCGAGAAGTTCCGTGGTTCCATTGATGGTATCAATTTTAAGGATTTGTGTGGAAGAGTAAGGGGGGCAGTAAATACAATGATTGCTCTTTGCTAGTACACCTCTGCGCCATTTCCATTCCTCAATGCCGAGATCCTGTCCAATCTCTGTGATTGATTTATCAACGGGGTCGAATTTGACTACATGTCGAGCATCGCGAGGAATACCATACATGCATCCATGTGCTCCATGAATAAAGCTATGCCATTTGAATTCTCCTTCGAATTCATTTTCACTGACGAGGGATGTGATGGAAATACTACAAGTGCGTGTAGAAGGAGAAGCTTTCTTGTTGTCTTCGTCTTGATCTAGTACAACGCTGCGATCCCAGAGCCAATTCCAACAATCCAAGCATTGGATGATGAGGTTTGCGAAGCGCATCTTTTGTACGATATTTAATTTCTAACAATGGTTTGAATCAATCAAATCTATCACATGAACATACGGTACGGTACGATATTCGTCTTTTTCTATCGTCTATTTTCTATTCTATCTAATCAATCTCCAAATCATATCCTTGAAGGACTATGGGGAGTTGTACTCAGAGTGATTTTGCACACAACACGAAACACGAAACTCCATCTTCTCGTGGTACTGTAGTCACAACGAAGAACATTAAAAAAACAAAAAAGATCACCTACACTTATCATAGTAATCAAACGCACACTCTATATGTACCGCCTTGCAATCACTACTTTGTCCCACAGAACGAGGGGGCCCAGCATCCGATGGTCTTCATCACGAAGATCCGGCAACAGAAGTGCAGCGATGCAACAAAAGCAAAAAGATTTTTTCTCAATGATTGATGACGCACAAAATACACAACAAAATTATTCCATCGATTCAGATTCAACCGTGCCCGCAACCGCAACCATAACTCTACCGACAGAACAAGATTCCCAGCAGGAGGAACAAGAAATCGAGCGTCTCAAAAATGAACGGCTTGAACTATTGCAAGATGCGGGTTACATGACTAGATCTCTCTACAGATCATGCCTCCGCAGCATCCATCTCCTTCGACTAGGGAATGCAAACGACATGACAGATTTTCAAGAAAGGGAAGAGAAACAGAAATCAGATAGGCTGGATAGACGCACGTTCTCCTTTGAACCCCCCGTGGATAGAGAGAACGAATTGTCCTCTCGTGCTTTGTACTATCTCGCTTTTTTGAATGAATCTTTTCATCAGGAAGTTGACTGCCTGGTTTCTGCTGACCCATGGAAGGAAGATCAGGTGACTAGATTTACACATTTGATGAGACAGGGTGAACATAGAAGGAAATGGATTTTGGGGGATTATAAATTTGATGATCCGTTCTCAAAACAATGGGATGAAGAATTCTTTGTCGATTGGGAGGGACGAGCGCAGAAATTGATTCGTGACACTTACGAATTGAAGGGTTGGTTGTTCCAAAAAGATTTTATTAATAATGATGAAGATGATAGCAACAACGATATAGATATTGACTGGGAAGAAGACGACGATGATGATTACGATGAAGAGGGTAAAGATAGCATAAAATAGATGACGGATATTAGAGTTTACGCCACAAGTTTCTCTATCCTCAAATGCATTTGCAAAATACTCTTTAAAAATGCATGCATACATTCTACTTGGCCTCCTGTAATAAGGTCTGTTTCTTCTCTTTAGCTCCGAGTATCCTCCTGAAGAAGTTCTTTATGCGATTTATGGGTTTCTCGTCGAGACTTTATTATTTGTATTTTATTAACAATATATCCTGTTGAAACATTCACTTGAGAAGCCCCAAGGTTAGAAGTGGAGGAAGATTGTTCATCTTCCGACAGCTCAATAGTTTCGGCAGTGTAGTAGTTAACTCGTCATCGTGCCTCAACCACAGGGCTGTTGTATAACCACACACACACACACAAATACTTCACAGTAGATTGAGGAAACGAAACCTAAGCAAGAACCGTATACTATAACTACTGTGATTTCAACCGTTGGTCATCATCGTCGTGAAACTCACCACACAAACATTTTTGGTGAGCCTTGAGTGGTTCTACAAAGCACATATGGCCTATCAGAGCAAACCGGTTTGTTCATCTGATGGTATATGAGCTATATCTCGCTTACATTTTTCTTATCGGTTTTATTTGTTGAGTTTGGTTAGATGAAAGATAAGAGATGATTTAGTTTTTAATTTTGTGTGGTGAGTTTCAGGGGGACGGGGGGGAGCTAAATCCTTCAAATGTCCAGTGTTGAACCGTCGTGAGACCAACGGACTATTTACAACCCCATTTACAGCTGTCATCCAGTTATTCTGAGTGACAAATTCGACGACAAGTTTGACTCACTCACTCATTGTCTGTTAGGAGTCAGTCAGTAAATCGAGGAGTTTATTTGTCTGACGTAGTAATAAGACCATTCATTATCACGGAATTTTACAATGATGACCAGTCCGAATAATCCAGGAACTTCAAGGAGGAGGATAAAGCGACGCAAAAAAGTAGGGGGGGTGGGAATATGGGAGTCATTTTAAGTTGAACACCCTCCCAGGAATGACCGGAGTCTCCATTATTTCAAAGCATACAGTCTGATTTGATCTAGAGTCTTGATCTAGGACTCACATGCCTTCAAATTGAAAAAAAGGAATGAATCTTAAACGTAGGGGCTGATCTAGTTTAGACGCACTTTTCAAATGCCTTCAAATTTGACGAACAGTACACGTACAGTCAAACATGAAACTATCAAAAACTTCCTTGCTCCTATCCACAATTTATTCCTTTGCCTCTAGCGCCAATGCAGCAGACTTCTCTACCCATGGTGCCAGCAGAATGCTAAAAGGAAAGAAAACGAGCAAGTCTGAATTGTCTTATGATAACAAAACGAGCAAGTCTTCCAAATCAGGGCCCAAAGATACCGGTAGCTTTTGTGGCACTGGAACTGAATACGATGAGTTTATGGGGCAGTGTGTAATTGAAGGTCTTTCTATCGGCATGGATAATTCTGTGTTCAGCAAGTGTGCAGATGATGACGCTAGCTGCTACTGTAATTCATACTCTTACGGGACTCGTGGCCCGAAGCTTGTGCCTCATTCTTCCTGCCAGAAATATGTATCGTGCTACGAGGCTGCTGCTGGATCTCGCGAAGCGACCGTCATGCAGTGTGAGCCTGGCTATGCCTATGATGTAGTGGCTCAGGTGTGCTATTTCAAGGACGACGTGGATTGTGACTCCAGAGACGCTGCAGATATGGGTGAAGCTGTTCCTTCACAGTGCCTTTCAGAGTTGAATCCAAGCGATCCTATCTGTGGTTGCGAAACCTCCTTGTGGAACAGTGCTACACTTGTCCCTGCCGAATGTTATGGTGCCGCTGATGTTGATTTCCAATGCAGCAAGGACCAGATCAAAAACAACGAATTAGAAATTGGTATTGGAGATGGAGTTCGTCCAGGCAGAGCACCAGATAATTTCAACGAAACTGCTGCCAACACAGGATCTGGCTATCACGACGCTCCATGGCTTGTGTCCGAGTCAAATCCAGATGGAGAATATCCCTACAAGTTCCCCCTCAACCAAACTGCACTCGTCATGATTGACTTCCAACGTGATTTTGTTTGTCCAGGGGGCTTTGGCGAAACCCTTGGAAACCAAGTTGAAGATTTGCAAAAGGCCCTTCAGCCTGCTCGTAATGTTCTCAAGGCAGCTCGTGCTCTCGGTATGCCAATCATTCATACCCTAGAATCTCACAAGAGTGACTTATCTGACCTCCTTGCCAACAAATACACTCGTGGAGAACTTCCAGAATTTCTACGTATTGGACAAGAGTTGGATCTTGGACGTATTTTGGTGAGGGGAAGCTGCGGCAACAACATTGTTGACGCGGTGGCCCCTGATCCTGGGGAATATCTCGTGTTTAAGCCTGGAAAAGGCGCGTTCTACAAAACCCATTTCGATGACCTTCTCAAGAGTCTCAGCATTACCCATTTGATGGTTGCCGGTGTAACTACCGAGGTTTGCATGCAGAGTACTGTTCGAGAGGCAACTGATCGTGGGTATGAACCTTTGATCATTACAGATGCCACGATCAGTTACTTTGAGCGCTACAGACAGCAAACGATTGAACAGCTCGTTGCTCAGGGAGCGTTGGTTGCATGGGCTGCTGATTCCGATGCTGTTGTCAAGAGTTTGACTAATGCGTGTATGTGATGCGTAAACTTGAACCAGTTTTCATGTTGCACCTATGTATTGTATTTCTCATCCCGCTCCTTTTGGGGGGGGGGGGGGGGAAAACATCCCCTACACCCTCCTTAAAAAACCGCGCACCTTCCCACCAAAACACACCCAAATTTTCTCACA
>Ga0115005_10004468_pt1 | contig 11080 bp, 9 predicted proteins | sample ArcOceMetagenome_FD_87163 | JGI IMG/M metagenome (GOLD analysis project Ga0115005, IMG submission 87163) | Marine eukaryotic phytoplankton communities from Arctic Ocean - Arctic Ocean - Greenland ARC118M Metagenome | ecosystem: Environmental > Aquatic > Marine > Oceanic | place: Arctic Ocean...
GATAGACCAGACGATCCTTCAATGGAGACTTTCAGAAAGCACCATCGTCAAGTTATAATCACAATCTTTCTATCCATGTTGCAAAATTGTTGCGGTCATCCACATGTTTTGAACTTTGCCCCTCAGATCTTTGGTCCGATTGGATTTGATTCAGAGAAGGGAAGATTGATATGCACATCACTTGTTGGAGTAGTAAGTCAATTTTCAACATGAAATTCACTTACTTTTGAGACAAAAAGAACTCAATATTTGTTTTCCATCCATGGCATAGATCAAATTCGCGGCCGTTTGTTTCACAATAAAAAAGTTGAAATGTACGGTAGAAAATATTTGATCCTGGCAGGAATGCTAATGCTAATCTTGCCTTGTCTTTATTTGTGCTTTCATTAGCGTTCGCACTGCATGGAGGAGAACAAATGACCATACTTACAAAAATAAGTGCGGCAGTTGCGGTATTTGGAGGACATGCGGTGAGCAAGCGTGGCACATCCATTAGTATTCTTCCTTTCCAGGAATGATGCAATAGACATCTTCCATTTTATTGCCTGAAAATCGTATTCCTGGAACAAATTGTAGATCAAGAAGTGACCTAGCATCAGTTGTTTGCTCTTGAACGTTGTATTTTCATCAGGGTATGCATTGTAGAAATAATATTTCTTACTGCTCATGGTGGTATATCTCGCCGCAGCTTTGTGTTCCTCGACACGTTTCTCAAAGGTGCATGATGCTGAACCAGCTCGGATGAATATTTTACGCTTGGTATCTTTCACGAGGTAGCTAGCACCCATGATTCTTTTCAGTTTCGCTACACGTAGTCAAAAGTTCGTGTTGTTTTTCAAACATCGGCGAAAAGATCGTTTCATTAATTCCCGTGAACTCGAGTGTTGAATCGTCGTGGACGTGACGAAGTAATTTCAACAATGGGGAAATGGCAGACATAAATTCCTCAACAAGGCCGCAGATGATTCATTTCGTCGTTTGACATGTCAAAGTGCCCTCATCTCGACCTCTGCACTAACTTGTTGCATGATTTCAGTCGTCGTTAAATAATTTCAAATTTACTGTAGAATCTTGGTACTACACTTACTGTACAGTACGTGGTGGTGGTGTAGAATAATAAATTATTTTTGTGTCCGATAACTTCTTGAAACTGTCTAAATCACATTGAATTCAAAAATCGCCTCTTTACAAGACAAGAAGCGGAGATACTTTGGAGTAATATTACAACAGCTCTTCCAACCGCGTGCACCGCCGACACGACACAGACAATTGCCACCGCTCGAAAGCATTCTTGCGATACTTCCTCGGAGCTGCGCAGCGCAAGAAGGTCACGTAAAAAGAGAATAATAAGACTCGGGTGAGAGCAAAAACTGTGAGAGCACATACAGGAGTCACAGCGCTTTCGAAGCTGACGAAACAGTATCCAGTCAAGAGCTGTCAACATATACCGTCTCCGGCTGTTATTTCACATATTGAACCAACTCAAGTAGAGCCGTTTCTCTCGAATAAAATGGTGCATGAGGATGATTTCTCCTATACCAATCTCCAAAACATGTGGTCTCAAAGGGATAAGAACACTCAGCCGTTGAAAATCAAACCTCGGAATGCCGCACGAAATAGCCATACAAGAGCGAAGAAGTGCACAAATAGTCCGGTAGCCAATCACGCAAGCAATTGCCATGCAAATCCGAACAGTTCCAAAAATAGTTCGGCAAAGTCACAAACGCGTAGCTCGGTGGTGAAGGGTCAATGGAGTAATAATGAAAACACTATTGATGGAAGAATTGATGTGCACGTGAAAGAGGAAAACAATGTTTCGCAATATTCCGAGGATTTCAACAATGGCTATGCATACAGCTATGAAGAGGACATCACGAAGAACTTGATGAAAACAAATGCGAATGACCTCTCGAATCCGAGCGTTGAAGGTACTTTTGATGAGGAAAACATTCAACCTAAACAATTATGGCAAGATTCCGATAGCTGGTCTGCAGATAGTGATGGCAACAGCAACAGCAGCAACGAAATACCAGTTGATTGTGAAATGCCCGTGGATGAAGCAGTTGCAGATATCAAATTAACCTGGAGGGCCAAACATGCCCGTACCACTACGATTGATCCTTACAATGGTCTTGACCCGTATGATCGTTTCGATTCCATGAGTACGGTGAACTCCGATGTAACCGTCAAGGCGGAAAATAAGCAGGCCACTGCTCTTATCAATGCCTTACAAAAAAATAAAGAACGCAGCATTTCCACGGCATTCGATCAACAGTATGAAGGAGACAGCAACATTCCAGATATAGCTTTTGAACGTATGGCTGCGAGATTGACAAGTAATATCACTGGGGCAAAGAGCAGACCGAAAGAAATAAAGCACACACAACAATCGCAGAACACGCCAATGGACGACAGTAGATCAGCTGGTGGGGCAAAGAGCAGACCGAAAGAAATGCAGCGCACACAACAATCGCAGAACACGCCAATGGACGAAAGCAGATCATCTGACATGAATGTCAACACGAAAGAAAATATCTATGCAACATCCGGATCTTTGTACCATAATGTCCCTCGTGGTCCGCTGAATGGTGTGAGCACTGCAGAGTCCGATGTTTTTGACGGATTGAGTGATGTTGCATCGTCGATCCCATCCTTTTGCCGAGGTTTCTTTCCTCCGGAACTTGAAGCGTTTGAAGAGAGACCAAAGAAGCAACAACCGCCCTCTTCTGATGATAGTAGCGGTGATACTAGGGAAAGGCGAAGTGAATATGTCCCTGAACGAAGCGACGAGGCTAAAAAGAAACTCACCCAAAATCTAGCTGCTTTTGCCAAGACGAACTCCCCGCCGAGGAGCTCTAATGAGAGAAGGATGAAACTAAGAATTCCAAAGACAAAAGATGGAAAATCATTATCTTTTAATCCGCAAACGTTGGAATCTGTCGGCGAAGAGAATGGAATCGAAGACTCGGAAGAGAATGGAAGCGTAGACTCGGAAGAGCATGGAAGCGAAGACTCGGAAGAGAATGGGCCACTACCGAGTAGATCACCCATTGGTATTGCCCGGTTTGATGAAAGTACTGCCGACATAACGCAAGAGTTGTCTCGACATTTTGAGCTTCTAACGACGTTGCCGAAAGAGTCTAGTAGTGGAAGGGTCCAAAGTCCACAAGAAAAAACGACTTGTTTCTCAGAGGCATCTTCAAATCCCATTGATGACGAGAGGGTAGACGATGTCGAAGAAGAATCGCCATTCTCGAGCGATGTGAAGTCTCCTAAAAGTGACAAGGCTGTAGATATTGCTGCCAGTGTAACATGGATACCATCCATGCTCAGACTTTATAAAAGAAGAGCTAAACCTGACTCCAGAAGTGCTGGGATCCAGTCATCACCCAACAGCGTTATGGGTTTTTCTAGCAGAGATAACACTGTTCAATTATCAGATTGTAGAATGAGCGGTTTGGGAACAATCCTCCTCCACTACAACCCGGTATATGGAGGCGAAATAGAAGAACCAGAAATTCTAGTTAGCAATATGGAATCAGAAATAGACGAGAATACGAAGCATAAACTTCGCCGTTGTATTGATGAGAATAGCGGTGTCAAACGCATCAAATCGAGACGAAAAAGGAAAGACATCTTCGACAAGGCAGTAGAGGTTCACGAGCGTGCTCTGTCTCTCTTCGAGATAGGGAGACTAGAGGAAACCCTTGAGATGTACGAAACATTTTTTGAGTGCTACGCTAGAAAAGAGTTCATGATTGAAGATAGGCATGAAGAGAAACATATCATTAGCAACTTTTTATTCAACATGGGAATGATTTACGCGAAAATGGAAGACTGTCACCTGGCATCCGAGTTTTTTAATGAAGCTCTTGCCACTCTTGAGCAAATAGACTTTGATGATTCTTGCTCAAATGAGATTGATTCAATTCAGAATGAGGTAGGCGTCGCCCGTTTTGGAAGTGGTTATTTTGAGGAGGCATTGGGAGACTTTGCAGATCTGTTTGCGATATGGCAGGACCGAGATGTCACTAATGGAGTCATTCAATCACTCAATAATATTGGCAGCACTTATTTTGCTTTGGGGGAATTGGAATCTTGTTTAGAGGCATTTGAAGAGGCCTTAGATGTACAAAGATTTTACATCTTGAACTACTTTGGGAGTCAACCAAATGAATTAAGCTCCAGCAATGAAACGTTGAAACAGGCACTAGCTGGTGTATCAAATACTTTGTGCAATTTGTCATATGTATACAAAGCAACGGGTTCGCCTGCCACAGCAAGATTTTTTTTGGAAGAGGCTTTGACGATCCACAAATCGCTTGTTAGAAATGAACAATCGGATCATATGCATGACATCATTGATCTATTATCACATCTTGAGTCAGTCAAAGACAAATCGCTTGTTGGAAATGAACAATCGGATCATACGCATGACATCATTGATCTATTATCACTTCTTGAGCCAGTCAAGGACACATGTGAACTGTAAATTAAATATTATATGTCATTTTTGTGAACAGGTCTGATTATGAGAGAGAAGACCCGTGGACAACTCGAAGGAACTGAAAGCTTCTGTTTGTTTCAAAAATGATTCCTTCCCACCCGTCATGGATCATCAATCAGTCTGGATGAGGCCTTTCTCCACTAACTGTAACTACTGGCCTCAAGAGTGAAAATTCGATAAAATAGAGCCTTCCTCTACCGGTATGCCAAGATTATGGATTATATGTGCTCTGAAAGGGAATTACATTTTTTTACGAAGTCACAAGCATAATGCTAATCATTACCATGTCCATCACCATGCACCTATCTATCACCATCTAAGCAAAAAATTGACGCCCTAACTCTCGACTGTGCATCCTATGAGATGACTGACGATGTCCCTGCGTATTCAGCCAATGTTCAGGAGTGACGAAGAGAGCTACGAGTATTACAAATTCGAAAATCCCTTGAGGACTAAAAAAATATTTCGTTTCTAGACCAATTTCAAAATTACGTGTACACCTCTCACATGGTAGAAAACCAAATTGAAAATGGATAGGAAATGTTACAAAGTCGGTTGTTGGTCAGAACAAACATCTGATTTGTAAGCTGCATGACAATGAATCCATCACCTGCAAACTGTATTTTGATTGTATCCCTCCCGACCCGTCATGGATCGTCTTTTTCGTCGCGAGTGTCACAACGTCACTCACATAATAGAGTCAAACGTCATGATGATGTCACTCTTTGTTCTTCCGGCAGGTCAAGGTTTTTGCGGAACCCTTCCGAAAAAGTGAAGAACTTTTTACTCACAACACAAATCTAATCTATTTTCGAAGACCAACGAAATGAACTGCTGCGTCTTCTCCCCTACTGCATCTATGGCCGATGACGAAAATGTAACAGGAAAGATCCAAGAAGTATTTCCTGGTGCCGTGAGGAGCAGTGAACTTGCTTCTCGCGTCAAGGCTGTTCTTTGTAAGAACGGGTACTCTGATGATAAAACCCTTCTTGCTACTTCCCTCTGTTGCGATGAAGTTAACAGGGAGCTAGAGGATGACCTTACTTCTATTTACAACTTTAATTTTAGCATGGGAGGTCTCGCAGGATTTGCTTTTGGTGGTGTCACCTCTTTCGGTGCCATGGCCCATCACATTCCTGATAATGGATCCTGCCTTGTTGTCTACGGACCTCACGTTGGTGTAGACAAGGATGGTGCTGTAGGAAAGGTCAATCGTAGAGGAAGAAACAATGGAAGTGGTATCTGCTGTGGAAGTGCAGCTGGAGCTGCTGCTTACTGCAAGTCTGTACAGTCTGGTACAGATCCAACTCCTACACCTGTCGATGCCCTTGATGCTCAGCAGACCTTTGTTGGAAATATGCTTCTTCCCCAGTATGATAGAGTTTGCAAAGCACCAGACCCTGACGTCCAGCTTCCTCTCACACTCTTCGATATTCAAGACGAATTTATGAAGAAAATTATCAGTAAGGGATGCGGGGAAGTTGCTGGTGAGGGAAAAATTGCCATCCTCGGAGGAATTCAAATCAATACTCCCGCTGGTACTAGTGAGTATTTCCTTCCCAAGGTGTTTAAAGTTATGAACAACAAGGGGGAGGAGATTGCTGATCTTATTGGTGCATTTTAAGAGCGTACGTTGAAACCGAACTCGTACGAATTGATGCTTATAAAAACAAAATCGATACAAACTTATTACGTGTACTACACTGTAACAAAATTATTTTCAGAAGTTGGTCTCTTATTTCTACACGTATTCCAGAATAAACTCGATGTGGTTATGTAAGGTGAATTCCTCTTTACAGTCATGGGGCCTGGAAAGGAAAGGAGGTGAGACCTGCGTTAGTACCTCCTCGTTCACCAAGGAACTGATTCTCAAGTAAGAATTTTCAATGTGCCTGGCAAAAACACTTGACCGTTTTGGGGGATCTCTTCCAAGCCATATGATTCTTCCATGTTTGGTGTTGTGATCAGTACCAAAGTTTGCTTCTGATAACAGCATGTGGTTGGTTTTAAAAAAGTACGCTACAGTACTGTCCACTCTACGAAAGGTGCCGTGTGCATCAAATCATTGCGGCGTTCAAATTTTGAGGCACCAAACCTAATAAAAGTGGTACATTTCTTCGCCGATGTATTCGACTTGCAGAGGCGTTGGCATTAATATCAGCTTGGAACAATCTGTGGACAACCCAGTTTTGCTGTCGACGAGAGGGCACTCTGATCCAATATATTTTCTTCGTACTCTTTCAGGGCACGGGATCTATACTCAGTAAGCTTTCTTTCTGTCAAAATTTCAAGATCATCTTGTTGGAGCCCCCCACTTCCGTCTGCATCGAGACGTTCAAACTGCGCATGAAGATCATTTAGAAGCTGTTGGTCAACTTTGTTCATGACAAGTAGCATATGTTCTACAAATTCCAGTGGAGAGACATCCCCATTGCCGTCTGCGTTCATAGCCTCCAAATCTTCAAGCGTAACTTCACGATGTAGGAATTTGGTGTTGGCTTTCCTTATCTCGCGTTCCACAAATATGTTTGCTATTCTACCTAATGCTGCACTCATGAGTCCAACCGATATAGGAATAAAAAATATACAAAACCAAATCGTCTCAGTAGTTTTTGGATAGAAATCACCATATCCAACAGAGGTCCCAGTCATGACGCACCAATAAAATGAATCTACCCAAGTCCAATCTTCTATGTACCCGACGATAAAAGAGCCTATTGCTACCATCGCAGTTAATGGAAGAAAAAAACTTACGATTCTTCTTAACTCAAGAAATAGGGGATTGGGCTCAGTTGGAAGTATGTTTTCATCTTTCTCAAGATTTTGTGCATCGTCAGACTCGTCGGACTGTGGACTCGTTTGTAATGCTGTGACTTTGGCCTGGATTAAAGTTTGACCAACATAACCTAAGGCAATACCAATGATTCCAATCCCCATGAATGCAAAAAGACACGAAAACAATTTGCCACCTTGAGTTCCAGGCCGGATGTCTCCGTATCCAACTGTGGTGAACGTCACAACAGAAAAATAGATACTATCTCGAAGTGACCAGCGCTCAAATACACAAGAAAACCCCAACACACCAAACGACATATAGCCCAATATCAATGATAACGCTTTGAATGATGTGGAGCTATAGAAAGGTTCATGACCATTTGACTCTTTGAATTCTCGTATATCTTTTCTTCTGAATGGATCTGGGTTGTCGATTTTAAACATGCTTGACCCAGATATCGCTCCGTCCGGCCTCTTGACAATGATGCTGTCAAGTCTCTTTTTCCTAAACGATCGTGCAATCCCAGTGGGTCTTTTGATGTGAATGGTTTTCGATCTATCATGATTGCCCCAAGACGCAAGGCTCCTCCGAAGGGGATCCGAAATATGGTTACCAGAAATAGAATGATGATTATATCCGTTCATTTCTCTGCCTGAAGATGGACAATGGCAGCTTGGTCGTTCATCACATATTCTATCCTTTTCCATATTTCGCCATTTTTTCAACTCTAAGGTGTGCGTCCTAAAATGTTCGTCACTTCTCTTGGCGCATGCAACCAAATCAAAAATATTAACTGCACACTGTCCGATGAATTCCCAGTCGTTCATTGAGTTGGCCGTCACGGACACTGCATCCCATACTTCCAACGAAAGTACCTTGCAGTTGTGACATATCGGGAATTCGAACAATTCGTCATACCAGATGGGACTATATGTATTCTTCAGCGCAGGTGTCCTCCCGATCTCCTTCCCATTTAACCGAATCAGTATGATTGGATTTATTGCAGATAATTTAGGGAGGGTCGTCTTTAAATTGACACACTTTTCAATCTCAAGACACAACAGAGTTCTTTTTCTGGGTTTGTTACTATCTAGTTCGTTTGGACATTCAGTATTATCTGATGACTGCCTTGGAGATAATTTATCTGGAAGATTTTTTGATATTTGTGCCGATTGTAGCTTCGAATGGTAGCCATCTGGTGAATCTAGTTTGATTTCATAGTCACAATCTGGGCTCTCTTGCGATGGTGTCGGTACTAATGCGGATTCAGGGGCTATAATATCTTCAGACGGATGTGTTTCATATGTTCCATGCCCGGCGTCTAACTGTAATTCTTCGTCTACATCTTTTGTTTTCACCGAAAATTGCATCCTTCCTGTCACCCCATCCCGCCAGGCCCTCAGTGATGCAAGCTTGCCCAAAGACTCTTTTGTACTAAATGAAGACGAGTCTTCCGATTGTTCAGGTTTGGGGGGCAAAGAGGACCTTTTGCGTAGAATTCCCGATGGGGTTCTCTTCGGGGCGCCTCTGGTTCCGATGAATAAATCAGCACCATACTGTCGTGCCATCATGATTGCAGTTTAAAATCAGGCGAAAGTCAGAGGAGAAAAATAAATTTTGGATGAGTTGTTGCTCTAAATTGATGCGTTGTGGAATTTTCATCGTGAATTGCACGTGCTCAATTGCTGAATCGATTACAAGTTATGATGAACGGCTCGTACGTCTCTCCTCAACAATCGCGAGAAGGCGAATGAGTCGACTCTTCGTCCCTTGGTCTTATCGACACAGTAGTTTTATGTATTGTTCCGTGACTGATTCACAAATTGAAAATATTGTCGGTATCTTTCCACACGTACTCACCCCATCATTTCTAGGAGACTTAGAAATCATGCAAAACATTTCTTTATTAATCATGATTTTATTGGAAGTATGGCGCTTGCGGAAAGTCAAAAGCGACTCTTAATTACGTTGTAAGCCCCGACGGACATGTACAAAGTACAGTTTTCATACTTTTTCATACTCACAACTCGCAATCTTGAAAACTAGCGCTTTATTTGTTTCTAGTTTGGTTTTGTTATCAGATTAATAAGACAAATAGCTACATTATGTTTATAAAAAGCTTTTTTGTCCCCCGGAATCAATCGTGCGATCCGAGATGATATAATTTCATATTGATTATTGGGGAACGCTTGAGGACAGATGACAGACGATAATTTATTTTGTAATGTCCATCAATCCTCTTAGGCTTGGGAGATAATTTTGAATGCGCCTCAATCCTTATCCTCGTTTTGTTAGGAGATATGGTTTTACCTTTTACTACCTCAATTTACTGGTACAAAGTTACGTAGATTTTGTCGTGGAGGAAAAAAAGAAAAAATACCATCCCGTCAATCGACGCTTATTTGAAGGAAGATAATCATCTAGAGCAGCTACCATGAAGGCAAGTTACCAACACCGCAAGAGAAACCAGTTTGGTTTCAAGTATACACTACATCATCCTTAGACTATGTTGATCGATGGGGTGGCTTTGGGGATTGAGAAACACGTGGATGGAATCTTAGAAAGTTCGAGTTTCCGTGATGTAACGTTATTTGCTCATTACCTCCTTGGCGGTGGATGTGTACTTGGAAAGGCACATGAGCAAAATACAATTCACGAGAGAGACTGTTCACAAAAAGAGAGGATTCACATGTGCATACCAGTACTTGGTAGCGGAATCCTGAAACATGGAGATGACAGATTTCGAAGGTTGGATACCTTGTCTGCTCGAATAATTTTGCACAGTCAAGGTGAACAGAGTGGAATCAGCGTGCTGGATAGGCGACAGCTCAAAAAGGAGGATGATGTACTGTTTACTTCTGGAGGGAATCATTTCAGAGATGCAAATGATTTATCTCGGTGATGTGATAAAAGGTTTTGTCCGATCATTACTCTAACACGCATCTCTTTTTAATTCTACAGATCAATATTGCCGCCCCCACTACTGGCCTTCAGAAGGTCGTAGAAATTGATGATGAGTCTAAGCTTCAGAATCTTTACGAGAAGCGTATGTCTCAGGAGGTTGATGGATCTACTCTCGGAGAGGAGTACGCTGGGTACATCTTCCGTATCTCTGGAGGAAACGATAAGCAGGGATTCCCCATGCGTCAGGGTATCCTTACCAATACCCGTGTTAGTCTTCTCATGAGGAAGGGGCACAAGTGTTACCGTCAACGCCGTACTGGTGAGCGCAAGCGCAAGTCTGTACGCGGTTGTATTGTAGGACAGGACATTGCTGTTCTCAACCTTGTTATTTCCAAGATGGGAGAGACTGCACTTCCTGGACTTACCGATGACTCCGTACCTCGTCGTCTTGGTCCCAAGAGGGCAAACAACATCCGCAAGCTTTTCAACCTTTCCAAGGATGATGATGTTCGCGACTATGTTATTGCTCGTGAATATACCAACAAGAAGGGTGTTCAGTGTCGTAAGGCTCCCAAGATCCAGCGTCTTGTGACCCCTCTTACCGTTCAGCGTAAGCGTGCACGCAAGGCAGAGAAGATGAACTCTGTCCTTAGAAACAAGGAGGAGGCTGCTGCTTACAAGAAGGTTGTTGCTCAGAGACTTGCTGAGCAGAAGGAGGCTAGGAGGTCTTTGATCTCCAAGAGGAGATCTTCCCGTAAGAGCACCATTGCAAAGGCTTAGAAAAACAAACAAATAAATAAACTGAGAGTGGATTTTTAACAGTATCAATCTATCCTCTTTTGTAGATGCTACGTGTAGTTACTTGGAGGAGTATAATGTTTTTGTAATCAATA
>Ga0115005_10004469_pt1 | contig 11078 bp, 5 predicted proteins | sample ArcOceMetagenome_FD_87163 | JGI IMG/M metagenome (GOLD analysis project Ga0115005, IMG submission 87163) | Marine eukaryotic phytoplankton communities from Arctic Ocean - Arctic Ocean - Greenland ARC118M Metagenome | ecosystem: Environmental > Aquatic > Marine > Oceanic | place: Arctic Ocean...
CGAATTAGGAACACCAGCCCTCTCTCAATCCACATGCCGGTGGATGAACCATCACCGTCTTCCTCCGTCCCGAATCACCCCGATGATCCAGGACCCATCGCTGGGTTAGTCGTTCTTTTTCTTATTGGTCTCAGCATTTTGTGCGCCGGAATTTACAAGCTCGACAAAAATCGATGCGTCCACATCCCTTTTGGTTCTCTGTCCTTCACCTTCACCTTTCTTTACTCGGCGTTGGATTTTTTTTCTGTAGACGCACCTTGGCTCATTGCATTGCTTTGCATTACAATATTTTTGTGGGTTCTCGTCACTGTCATTTATCACTGTGCGCATCGTTCCAAGCATACGTTGGACTCTGACGATCGTTCTCTGAATCGTTTGGACGATGGTTTATGATTGCCACACAGCAACAACAACAACAACAACAACAACAACAACAACAATCCTTGCGAGAATGACAACAACCACGCTCTTCCTTCTCGTGTTCTTACTGCTCCTACCCACCGCCCTGCCCCGCCCGGAAGACTCTCCCCCCAACCATCGTCCGACCAATGCGTACAAAACGCAACAAGTTCAAAATGCGATTCGACATGCTTGGCACGGCTATTTAGATTTTGCTCATCTGTCCGATGATTTAAAACCCATTTCTCAAACGGGTGACAAGTGGTTGCATGCACGCACCACCTTTTACGATGCTCTGGATACATTGTACATTGCTGGGTTGCACAACGAATTCAACAGTGCCGTCTCTGAAATCATTGATGCTCAACCCATTGCCAGTACGGGTACCACTACCGATACCAATGGCGCCCCAACCCAAAGCAACAATCTTCTTACTGCCTTCATGGGGTCAAAATGGTGGAAACCTTGGAAGTATTGGCAATATTGGCACCAAGGAGTCCCAACGTCGGTCATTTATCCGGTCAAAACGTTTGAATACCACATTCGTATTGTGGGTGGACTTCTGGGTGCGTATACAATGAGTGGCCAACGTGAATTGTTGCATTCCGCGCAATTTGCTGCTGATTGTGTCTTGGTCGCTTTCAATACCCCAAATGGATTGCCCCGTGCACATACCAGAATTGCACACCCAACCCGAACACCGGTGTTTTCTGGCATCGCTCAATTGTTGGATCTTATGCGTGTGTCGAATGATCGAACCGTCTGGTGCAATACATTGGCTGGTTTGGGTTCGTTTGGAATTGAACTTCGTGTGTTGTCCAGAGAAACGGGTGATCCTAAATATCGTCAAGTGGCCGATCGATTGCATCAATATGTGTACCAAACATGGAAGAATCAAACCGTTCGGAACAGGGATGGGTTTCAAAAATTGGATTGGTTTGTACCACCACCGTCTTTCGTCAAAAAATTAAACAGCGATCCATGCAACGCCGGTGATGTTGGTTTTGGGAGTGGGGGTGATTCCTATTACGAGTATTTGGTCAAAGAATCATTGTTGAACACTCCTGGGCCAACAGATGGTGCACATCCTCCAGCATCACCCGTGTTGATGGAATTGTATCAAGCATTGACCCATGAGTTGCACCAAGGTACACGTGATGTATTGCCGGCTTCAGAAAATCGCGTGACACGAATCACTGAAAACGGTCAAATGAAATACATGACCGATATAAATTCTTTCACCTCTTCGCATTTAGGATGTTTTGCGGGTGGTTTATTGGCATTGGGTACTTCTGAAATGAATCAACCCGTGGAAGATTTAAAACTTGCTGAAAGTATCACTGAACAATGCGCACAATCGTATCTTGCTTCACCGCTTGGGTTGGGTGGCGAAACGTACAAATTGAATACAATAGATGGATCCATTGCAATCGTCAATGGCAAATATCAATTGCGTCCCGAAGTCGTTGAATCGTTGTTTGTCTTGTGGCGCATTACTAAAGATGAAAAATGGCGGGAATACGGATGGAATATCTTTTTAAACATTGAAAAACATTGTAAAATTGCAACCGGTGGGTATTCGGGCATTAAAAATGTCAACCACAAAAAAATTGTGCATGACGATTATCAACCCTCTTTTTTTATAGCGGAAACATTAAAATATTTGTTTTTAATGTTTGCCGAAGATGTGAATGGAGAGCCATTGCTGCCGTTGGGTACGTACTCATTGTTTGGTCTATGCTATCTGTAGTATGTTGTTTTTTCTTTTTTGTGTTGTTTCCTGTTGTTTGCTGATTGGATCTTGTTCTTTTGTTTTTGTTTTTTTTGGTCGTGGTTCGTTGTGAATAGATCAATATGTGTTTACAACAGAAGCGCATCCAATGAGTCGCACATCACGATGTGGCGGTGACAGGGGGAAGGGTAGCCGTGGTAAATCTCGTACCGTTGGATCACGTCCGTGTACGGGGCCACTTTCAACAAGTGTTCCAATTCCTTGGGATGCGCTTGTTCTGTTGGTTGTACTGTGTGTTGGTCTGAGGAAATGTTATCAATCGTCTTGTCGTTGTTGTTGTTGTTGTTGTAAGACATCAACGAAACAAAAAAAGGAGAGTGAAATGGTGTGATCAAACTAGGTACACATGTAGTCTGCGTAGAAGGTGGTGTGGTACTATTAAAATGTACTATTAGTACTATTACAGTAGTACTAGTACTACAGTAGTACAACAGTACGTACACAGTGATGTACTTTGAAAAACTAAATTGAATAATGTAGCTACACATTTTACATCAGTTTTGTGTACCTACTTACAGTACAGGTACACACACACCATTTGTGAAGCAAGAAGATAAAGAAGTTATTTATTTGTCAAAAATTTTACTTAAATGTCAACTGTACATTCTACTACAATTTGCTCCTCCTCCTCCTCTCTCTCATTGCCAGTCTCCAATTCTCTTTGTGGTGCTCCACGAACGCACCAAGTGCTGCCAACGCTTTCGGCATTTTCTCTTCACCAAACCCAACTCGAAAACAATCGGTTTCATCCGTGACCTCGTCACTGAAACAATACGCGGGTTTGATGGAGATATTTTGCATGGCCAATTGTTCACCCAATTGTTCAGAGGTCATTGGTCCCTTGAATTTAATAAAAGCCACCGCTCCCGCCGTAGGTTCGGTCCATGAAAACAAATCAGCATAAGTATGCATGAATTGTTTCAACAAGGTTTTGTTGTGCCGCACTATTGTTAGATTTTTGTCCAAAATATGGTCACTGGCTCGCAATACCATCATTGCCTGCAATTCAGAAGCCCGTGAAGGGCAAGCGGTACCAAAGTATTGCACGTCGATCAGTTTTTGTTTCAGGGACACGTCTGGAAACGCCAACCAACCAATTGTGATTCCACAACCACCCCAAGGTTTCGACATGGTGACACAGGAAATGCCTTGGCAATACACATCGGCCATTGCTGGCAATCGATCGTTGGAATCGTGCTCCAACAATCGATACACTTCGTCGCTCATGATGATGATGCTGTGTTTTTTAGCAAGAGCGATTAATTCTTGTTGTGTTTGTTGGGACATCAGTGTGCCGGCAGGATTGTAGGGTTCGTTGATCACCAGGTATTTCGTTTTACCCGGTTGAATGGCTTGCGCTACTTTGTCCAAAGGTATTGCCCAACCGTTCGATGGTGACAGCATAATCTTTGTAACGTCACCACCTACCATTGCCGGCCCCATTGCGGTAGATTGGTACCCCGGTAGAAAGACAATTGAATGGCAATCTTTCGACAGCGCCAAGGCCGCCGTTTGCAAAGCAACTTGTGCTCCTGCAAAGACTAAAATGTTTTCCGCGGTGATGGTTTCACCATACAAGTGTGAGATCTCTTCCCTAAGATCCAACGAACCGCCGTTCGGTGTGTAACCCAACGTGTGGTTTTCATATTGTTCCACCAGGCGAAGGTCGCCTCTGGACCTTGTCAGATGAAGCAGCTCAACGTTGGTCAAGGGTTGTGTGTAGCTGTTGGAGAGGGAATATTTTAATCCTCCTTGACTTGATTTGGTGACTCTTTTGTGCTTTTTTGACCATGGTTCGTGCACGTCTGTATTGTTTTTTGAGTGCATTAGGTATTAGTGCAATTTTATCGAGGGCCAGAGGTCGAACTCGTTTCGTCCTCCTCCAGACCTTAATTTTTGGTTTCAGTTTGTCGAAGTCTCGAAAACTCAAACTGACAAACATGGTCATGTTAATGTTCATGAATGATTTAGAAAGCCAGGGTTAGTGAGTAGCTCCGAGTATCCGGGTAGAAACCCACCAGTACAAAATAACCCCCTCAACCCCACGCGATGAAACAAAACCACCCCCCCTGCTATCGTTTCCACTGCCTCCTCATCTTTCTATGCTTTTACAACACGGGTATATTAACCAGTGCTGCTACTTTAATTGTCGGTAACAATGGCAGCGATGCGGGAATCAACGGCAACAGCATTCTTGCCACAATTCAATTTGCTGTAAACCATGCGAACCAGACAGGTGGTCGTGTTCTGCTCCGTACGGGCACTCATTCGGGCGGTGCAAATTGTACGGCCGAAAACCCACTTGACAGAAAGTGCAATTACAACGTTGATTTGGTAGGCAAAGCATTGATTATTGAAGGAGAAGGGCAAGACCCCAACCAAGTCATCATCGATTGTGAAGTGACAAGTTGGTCTTTGCTTGCCACTCCTGGTGGTGCAGGCCCAAGACGGGCCTTTGTCTTCCAGTCGGGAGAAACAACTGCCACTGTACTTCGGGGTTTGACCATTAAACGATGCCGGGCACTTCAAGGCATTCAAAAGTCATATTGCCAAAGTCGAGTCGCAACTGGAACACCATTTCCCCACCCTTTAAACAGAGGTCTGTTTCCCAGGATTCCAGCACATTTGGGTGGTGGCATCGCCATCGCAAGCAATAGTTTCCCACTCTTGGAGAATCTTATCATTGAGACGTGCATGGCTGGTGTTGGCGGTGGTCTTGCAGTCACAGGCAATGGTAGTAGCGTTACGTTGAGAAGAGTCACCATAAAAAACAGCAACGCTGCTTCGGGTGGTGGTATTTCCTTTGAAAATTGGGCCCCCCTGAAGCATACTCGCCGAATAGAATGGCAAGAAGGTATTCTGGACGGCAACGCTATTGATTCCACGTTGGGCATTTATGAAAATTGTGTGGAAGCAAAAAGTCATGGCCAACAAACCACACCGGGCCACATCGTTCAAAGGTTTGGTGATAAATTGGGTGCCGGTGGATTTGGGCATGGTGTTGTGGGCGACCGTGAATTTTTATTTTTGTCGGCCAGAGACGATGGTTTAACCGTGTACGTCAAAAATGCTCAAGTACTGAACGACAAATATTTGGAAATCCAAAAGCTCCCCACGCACCACATGGGCACCAAAGTAAAATCGTATACCATCGACGATGAATTGTACGTCGTGGCGATTCACAGTCATGTGCACGAAGGTACAGAAGCAGCACCGGGATACAGCGGTCGACAGAAGCGGCAAATTTTCAAGCTTGAAGCCACTGATGCAACGGAAGCCACCTTGACCCATGCTGCTTTTAGTCGCCCTCTCGTTGCGGGGGAAACCATTGCAGTCACAGGAATTACTGGTGCACCAAATGTCGCAATGAATCAAGTGTATGTTGTCAAGGCAACGCCATCCAAGACCACTACTGTAGTGACCGGTACAGGCATGACAGTGGGTAGTTACGACAGTGTTGGACGGAGTGGAACCATCGCAGGTAGATTGGCCGAGGCTGACGGTGTGTGCAACAATGGCGTCGAAAAACTTCGAACAAAATTTAAGACACCGTTTTACAACGACATTTGGAGATACAACAGCGTAAGTGACCGGGACGGGTTTGTGTTTGCGGCAACTGCCGTGCTCTTTTACTCTTTTACTCGTTGCCCCACATCTGCCGTATCTTGCATGATCATTGTGTTCATTGTGTTTTGTATTTAACAATTCTTTATTCTTTTATACATTATCTTTTGACTTTTTTTCTTTCCAACAGACCACGGAAAATTTTGTGCTGCACCAAACCATTTCAGCGCTTGGTACGGTGTTAAAATTTGAAATGGAAGGCAACGATTATTTATTTGTGTTGCATAGTTTTGATATCGATTGGGAAAATCAAAACCAATGGGGGCCAGATGCGGACAATTGTTTGACAATATATTATAGGCAGTACGAAACAAACAGTTATATTTGGACTTTTAATTCGACCACCAAACAATGGGCAAACCCAGCCCCAATTTTAACAACGCAAGCACAAGGTGCCGCATACGTACAGACCTCAGAACAGTTGGGGCAGCGACGTCGTCATTTTCTTGCCGTTGCCAATTACATCTCAAAACCGAATGGTATGAGTGGAACAGGTGTCTCTGTCTACGAAAACGGTGGGTACACGGGCCAAGGGTCCATGATTTATGAATTTATTCCCGCCAACAATACGTGGTCCAAACACATGGATGTCCTCAGTTATCGGCCGGCTGGTGTGGAAGGTTTTACATTCGACAACCGTACATTTTTTTTGTTTGTCAATTTTTGTTGCGATGGACTGTACCTGTACGAATACAAACCAAACCTCAATACATTTGCCCTTGTGCAAAATTTGTATATGCCAGCAGAAAGCGCGGCACCGTACACAATCGGCAATGATCACTTTTTAGCAGTCAAACATCAGTTCGACTTGCGAATTTATAAATTTGACCACGAATGCAATGCTGTCAGCGGGATCTTTGGCCACACACATCCAGATTACATCGATTGTCCATTTAAATTATACAGTATCCCGGAGCACACACCAATTCATAATCAATGGACATTTACCGTCAGTGCAAATGCAAGAACAGAACCAGCTGGAGTACCGGTCGGCCAAATTTTCACCAACACTGCACTCCACCCAACACAGAGCCTTACAACCCTTAAAACTCCATTGAGTGGTCACCCTACAAAAATTGTTGTGAATGCTGCACGTACAAATTATTGGCGGGTCGCATTGAAAGTTTCCACTGTTCTAAATTTTAGACACACGAACACAAGAGTCACTTCTGGTGATCATTCTGGATTGACTGTGCGGGACATCACTTCACAGAACAGTGGGGGGTATATATTTTTTGATTTTGCAGCTTTACTTGTCACTCAAAAAACATTCACGGCCAACAACGATTTCATCCTTGGCAGTTGTTCCAAAGGTGCATCCATTATATCTAAAATTCAAAGTCACAATACACAAGCATCGTGCGAAGCAGCTAGTGGGACATGGGGCGAAGAAACAATTCCAAAATCCAATATTGAATCGGTTACAATTGTGGCGACATCACCGGACGCGACTTTTACGACGACACACGATCTCCAAATCGGAGGCACGATCGTCACAAAAGAAATGATATCGGCAGTGGAGAAAGGAGAACACGCAGCCGTCGACGATGTGTATTTTGCTGGCCATTATGATTTGGAGCATACCAGTGGTGAAGTTAGTCATTTTGTGACGGGGCCTCGTGGCTTTCGACGTCACATCTTAGCTTTAGCTAAAAGCCGACAAAGTCTTTGCTGCGAAAACAACTACGATTCCGGTATGTGCCATCCACCACCTCGTTTTTTTCTTCGAGCCGAGCTCAGTTCTGTTCTAAAATTTGCTCAAAAACTCAAACAACAAAAAAAACTAATCTATTTCTTCGTTTGCTTACACTTTTCATTTCTTTTACACAGTATTGATTGACGTAACAAATCCAACAGCGGATTTAAAATTGGTTCAAGAAATTTATTTTTATCGACCTCAAGCGTCCACTGCTTTCACAATTGGAAACAAAGACTACTTGTTTCTTGGTACTGTTCACATAGAACGTGAATATGCACATGTTTCTCATCCCGCACCAATCATTGAATTGAATTACGATGGTGGAGGCATTTCTGGTTTTCACAGTGGTACATACACTGGTGATAAAATTGAATCGGTTCTCTTTGGTGGTTCAATTGGTGCGAGCGTGTATTTTAAAATCGGTTCTTCACGTATTTTTTTGGCGGTGAGTTACTTTCGAAACAACAACAGTCGTCGGTTAAAGATGACAATTTATGAATACAACAGTCGTCGGTTAAAGTTTGAATTGTTTCAATTGTTGGGTCCCACGCATAGCCCAAAGAACCTAAAAATGTTGACCATAGAATCAAATGTGTATTTAATTTTGAGTCAAGACATAACGGTCGATCCAGTGGGTACGACTAAAAATCATCAAACCCAAATATTCATGTATTGTTCAACATCGAATAAATTTGTTCAACATCAATTGTTAGACAGTCCGTACCAAAACACTCGGTCACCAACGCTAGCTACGTTTGAAGATCAAGGGAATTACTACATTGTTGAGGGATCATCTGTTTGGCAAGTGGCGGGCACAATATACATATTCAATGAGGTTACTGGACTGTTTGAACGGCAACAAGAATTGGCAGGAAATGAAAATGGCATTGGGACACGAGCTTGGAAAAAAATTATTCCGATGACTATTGAGGACGATGTTTACTTGGCAGTCATGGTGGACCCTCAAAGTTTTGGCGTGGTTCCCTGGACAAAGAATTTTCTGTTGAAAAAAGACCGCGGGACAAACGTTTTTCAATTTTATTCTACTATTGAGGGCCACCGAGATTGCATCAGTGGCTCAGGGGTCACGGCGGCAGGATGGAAAATTGGAGAACTTCAATTTTTAGCAGTGGGGTGTGCTCACGCAAATGCCGTGCATATTTACCAATTTGAGCTGGGTGCAGGAAAATTTAAATTGTGGAAAACCATTCCGGCGCCAAACGTCGTAAGTATTGAATATTACAGGGGAGCCAGTGGAAGATCATTCATCGTAGTTGTGGCACATAACGATCACAAGTACCGGATTTATGAGGTGGGCAGTTATACAACCTACAATTGGCCCGCCCGGATCAATACTAAAATTTGGTCTGGTGAACCCATTGTCAAAGTGTCAAAGTATCCGATGATTTCAGCGAACACGACCCTACCTGCTCGACCAAATTGTGGTGGAATGGTTCTCTCTTCGTCCAGTAATGTGTCAATTTCTCACGTTACAGTAAAAAACACTCCTTTGAATCCAATATGTGTCGAAACGACCCAGGGTAGTGCAACTATCAAGAAACTTTCCGTAAACACTTTGTCCAAATTTGGAATCCGCATTGGCCAAAAAAGCTTGCCACGTAGTGCAACTTTCACAAATGTCGTTGGTACATTGATATTTGACCCAACTTTGAATGCTGCCACCACCACGTGGCAACCGGAATCTGACCCAGTGGTCAATTGGTACGTGGCGGTGACTGGTGGGTCTGATTTCAATTTAACTTTTGGTCCTTCCACAAGTGCTCCTTTTGCCACCGTCCAAATGGCAATAAATCGAGCGGGCAACGGCGATACTGTGAACCTTATGGTTGGTGTGCACACTGGTGGTACCGATTGCACGTCGTTGAATTCTGCTCGTCGTCGTTGCAATACTAACATTGATTATAGAGGAAAAGAAATCACTGTCACAGGTATTGCAGGTTCCAGTGCAAGGGACGTTGTTGTTGATTGCGGGTACAGTACAAATGCGTGGCCATCACTTCCGCACCGAGGTTTTGGTTTTTTTAACAATGAAAGTGCAAAAAGTGTATTACGTGGCTTGACCATACGAAATTGCCGTGCATTGAAAGGTGTGACAATTGCTTCGTGTTATGCCAGTACTGGAACCAACACTGTTTGCAACGCTCTTCTGTTTCCACCAGTGCCCACCCATGCCGGTGGTGGTATCGCTATCGTCAATGCAAGCCCATCGTTGATCAATATCAATATCGTCAATTGCAAAGCGGGGATCGGGGGCGGTATTTACATTGGTGCTCATGCAAGCCCATCGTTGATCAATATCAATGCAACCGGGTGTATTGCTGCTGCAGGTGGTGCAGTCGCCATGGTAGATACAACGGCGGTTTCATGGGAGGGTGGTACAATTGACCTGAGTAATGCGGTAGATACGACGACTTATGGACGCTTCGAAAATTGTGTGAATGCCACCGAATCTTTGCGTACTGAAGTGTCACCGGGCGGCGTATTTCAAAACATCCAAACAAGAGGCGCCGCCTCGTGGCATTCGTTTACAATTAAAGGAGACATTGGTTACGGCGACAAAGGTTATTTAATCGTTGACAATCAGTTGGGTCCGAACGATGTGATTTACGAATTGGATGAAGAACAACAACGATTTGTGGGAATCGTAAATATACCTCATCCAAAAGTGATCTACAGCATCCAAAATGACCACGCTGGTTCAGATTACACGTACATTAAGCCTGGGCAAGGCGATGGCAAGCATCTGTTGATCAAAACACCGTACAACGAAGATTTTATCTACGTCTATTGGTTCAAAATCTTTTCAAATTATGCACCATGTGGTTCCATCAATGTGGCTGGTGTATGTGATTCACCTGCTAATTCCGTTGAGTTGTGGCAAAAAATCGACTTGACGTCGCTGAATTACATGAATCCAAACATATTAGAAGGGAGTAGCAAAACAAATTGGAGAAAACATCAATCAGCAGATGCAGTGTCTCCGCCAACAAATACAATAGATTGTGCCAATGTCGAAGTATTAGCAGCGGAAACTGCAAATCATACTTGTTTCAACAAGCGTGGGGCTTCGAACGCGCATGGATTTCTAGGAGCAAACGGGAACCACGCCGCCCAACGATATTTTGCAGCAACCGTGGGCCACAAATCGAACGATAAAATTCACACAGGCATTTGGTTGTACGAAGCAAGCGGAATTCCAACTTCGGAACGCAGGTTTAAATTAATACAGTTGATTTACACGCCGACCGCCACATCCATCGAAACCTTTGTTATCGGCAACGATTTGTTTTTAATCATTGGTTTGACTCCATCGTGGTGTTGTGGCAACCAGCATGGACCCACAACCCAATCTATAACCAGTATCCCATCCAGTCGTGTAAACACGCAATTGTACAAATGGGATGGGACTGCGATACTTAACTTTCCAGACGGAAAATTTGTACCCTATAATTTTGCGGCCGACAATGCATTTGTAGATCCCTCAATAACTGGAGGTTTACAAAATTTCTTTGACTGGGAGTATATCAGGGTTGGGCCGCCCGA
>Ga0115005_10004470_pt1 | contig 11077 bp, 1 predicted proteins | sample ArcOceMetagenome_FD_87163 | JGI IMG/M metagenome (GOLD analysis project Ga0115005, IMG submission 87163) | Marine eukaryotic phytoplankton communities from Arctic Ocean - Arctic Ocean - Greenland ARC118M Metagenome | ecosystem: Environmental > Aquatic > Marine > Oceanic | place: Arctic Ocean...
TAAAACTATAAATTAAGGTATAAGTACCTTCGCCTCCTGCTTGAACCGTATTGAAAATACCATTCGTCGCATCTATCACTCCTAATCCTGACCAAGTTCCGCCTGAAGGTGAATAACCATTTAGAGTAATATCACTTGGATTATTACAATACACAACCGTATCCGGCATTGTGATAACTGGTAAACCATTGACAACAATCATTTTTGTATCAAAATTATCACATCCAGTAAATGGATTTACATAAGTATATGCGATTGTATAAACACCAATTCCTGTAATTGCTGGATCAAACGTTCCTGTATTTACATCGGTGATTCCTGTCCCGCTCCAAGTTCCACCAATTGGGGAGAAAGCAGTCATATTAAACGCAATATCATTCACACAAACAGCTTGATCATTTCCAGCATTTACAACTGGTAACGAATTTACGTTTACCGTTTTACTTACGACTTTCTGACAAGTTCCGGTTCCGTATGTATATGAAATCGTATGGATTCCCGCTCCTGCTGTCGCTGGATCGAATGTGCCTATGATTGGATCAATAATTCCTATTCCTGACCAAGTTCCGCCTGACGGTGAGAAACCAGTTAAGTTAAATGTCAAATCATCAATACAAACGCTATCTGATAAACCAGCTACAACAGTATCTCCATAAATTACATCTACTGTAATCGTATCTGAATCTGTACAACTTCCTGAACTGAAACCATAAATTAATTGGTAAGAACCTTCACCACCGGCAGATTGTGTATTAAATGTACCTGCAAGTGGATCAATAATTCCAGCACCTGACCAAACACCCCCACCTGGTGAATAGCCGCTTAATGTGATATTTTGATTCGAATTACAATAAACTTGATTATTTCCCGCACTCACTGTTGGAGGAGGTGTTACGGTAATTATTCTTATATCGGTATCAGAACATCCTGTATTGGTATTGCTATAACTATATGTAATCGTATGTGTACCAATTCCTGCAATAGAAGCATCGAATGTTCCAAGGTTTACATCCGTGATTCCTGTTCCTGACCAAGTTCCGCCTGTTGACGGTACATTTCCGGTCAAAGTAAATACTGGTTCTGCTTCACAAATCGATAAATCCGGTCCTGCATCAATCGTTAATGCTGGACTCACAAAAATCGTCATGTAATCTATTTTCTGACAAGTTCCTGTTCCGTAAGTATATCCTAATGTATGAAAACCTGATGTCGCCACTTGAGGATCAAATATTCCGGTTGGATCAATAATTCCAGTTCCTGACCAAGTTCCACCTGCTGGACTTCCAGATAAATTCACAAATCCACCATCAATACAAACATTCCTATCTGGACCTGCAGAAACTGTATCACCATAGATTACCGTAAACTGAACGATATCAGAATTGACACAACTATTTCCATCGGTATAAGTATAAGTCAAATTATAAATACCTTCGCCTCCTGCAATTACCGTATTGAAAACGCCCGCAGGATTCGTGATTCCTGAACCAGTCCAAATTCCACCTAAAGGACTAAATCCAGTAAGGATAATATCATTATTGTTATTACAAACCGTTTCATTATTTCCTGCATTCACGCTAGGAGCAGCGATAACGGTTACTGTTTTTGTATCTTGATTATCACAACCAGTGAAAGCGTTTTGGTAATAATACGTCAACGTATGCGTGCCAGCTCCCGCCACTAATGGATTGAAAATTCCTGTAGAAGCGTTTGTAATTCCGACCCCTATCCAAGTTCCACTTGTTGAAGGAACGAATCCAGTCAATTGTAATAAACCATCTAATTCACAAATTGTATCATTTATACCTGCTTCTACAGTCGGAACTGTTCCTACAAAAATCGTTGTAGAATCTAACTTTTGACAAGTTCCAATTCCGTAGGTATAATATAAGGTGTAAGTCGTATTCGTTAAAACTGCCGAAGGATCAAATAAACCATTCGTTGCATCCACGATTCCAGGCCCTGACCAACTTCCACCACTTGACGGCGTATAACCATTATTTAAAGTAACAATTCCATCCGTGATACAAACACCAATCGCTGGACCTGCATCTACAGTATCACCATAAATTACTTCCACAACTAAGGTGTCAAAGTTCGTACAGCCGTTTCCATTTGTATAAGTATAAATCGGATAATAAGTACCTTCTCCTCCTGCTAAAATGGTATTAAAAATACCATTCGCAGCATCAATAATCCCATCACCATTCCAAGCACCTCCTAATGGATTGTAACCTGAAAGCGTAATATTATTTGGATTGTTACAATAAATTATGGTATCACCTGCATTTACGATTGGTAAATCATTTATAGTGATGGTTTTTGTATCAAAATTTTCACACCCAGTAATCCCGTCAATATAAGTATAAGTCAACGTATGAATGCCAACTCCTGCGGTAGCTGGATTAAACATTCCAGTACTTGCATCCGTAATTCCGATTCCTGTCCAAGTTCCATTCGGAGGACTAAATCCGAACATACTAAAAGGTGCTTCATCAATACAAACCACTTGATTGTTTCCGGCAACAACTGTTGGAATAATTCCAACCAATATTTCTATTGTATCTTTTTTCTCACAAGTTCCTGTTCCAAATGTAAATATTAACTCGTGCAAACCACCGCCAGCTGTCGCAGGATTAAAGACGCCTAAGTTGGCGTTCACAATTCCAGTTCCACTCCAAGATCCGCCTGAAGTTGGAATATATCCTGTAAGTGTGTCCAAACCATTATCGATACACAATGCGAAATCTAGTCCTGCATTAATCGTATCTCCAAATACCGTTTGAATAACCAACGTATCTAAATTTGTACAATTATTTCCATCTGTGTAAGTCAATACAATATCATCATAAATACCCATGCCAGTTGCACCAGCCATATCCGCATTGAATATACCATTATTAGCATCAATGATTCCTGTTCCCGACCAAATCCCACCACTTCCAGGTGTGAACCCTGTCAATTGAATATTATCAGAAGTATAACAATATACAATCGTGTCTCCAGCATTTACCGTTGGTAATGGATAAACTCTAATCGTTCTTGTATCAATATTATCACAACCAAAAGTATTGACAACGGTATAAGAAATCGTATGTAAACCATCGCCGGCCAATATTGGATTAAATGTTCCCGAAGTAGAATCCATGATTCCCGTTCCGGTCCAATATCCTGTCAGTGGACTCTGTCCAGTTAAGGTTGTAATGCCTGCATCAATACACATTTGTATATTATTACCAGCACTTACAAAAGGTAGACCACTTACAAAAATTTCTATCGTATCTTTTCTTTCACAAGTTCCTGTTCCAACTGTATAAACCGGATAATGGAAACCAGCAGCAACTTGTCCCGGATCAAATATTCCTGAACTATTTGTAATTCCAGAACCAGACCAAGCACCTCCAGCAGGATAACCTCCCAATAAAATCGCGGCGTCATCGATACAAAGTGTATCGTTTGGTCCTGCACTCACAGTATCTCCTGCCGTTACAATAATGTGTAAAGTATCTGAATTCGTACAATTATTATTATTTGTATAAGTTAAAGCAACATCATATTCACCAACATCACCAGCTGTAATTGGATTAAAGACACCATTATTAGCATCTACAATACCCGGACCTGACCAGATTCCACCAGAAGTCGGCGTATATCCCGTCAAGCTAATGTTCGTTGGCGTGTTACAATAAACGGCAGTATCCCCTGCATTTACAGTTGGTAATGGACGAACTCTAACATTTTTAGTATCTGAACCAATACAGCCTGTCAAAGTATTGGTATAGGAATAAGTTAAGGTATGTAACCCAGTTCCTGCAACTATAGGATCAAACACCCCATTTACGACATCTATAATTCCTGTTCCTGACCAAACACCATTTGCTGGTGTAGCTGTTATTAATGTAAAGGCTGGCTCGCCTTCACAAACAAACTCGTTACCAAAAGCATTCACATTCGGAATACCTCCGACTAAAACTGTTGTTTGGGCTGAACTTTCACAAGTTCCTGTATTAATCGTATAAGTAATCGTATAAGTACCCGCCGAAACTTGTCCTGGATCAAATGTTCCATTAGTAGAATTGATAATTCCTGTTCCTGACCAAGTTCCTCCTAAGGGTAAATTTCCAGTTAAATCAATCGGATTATCATAAATACAAAGTGTATCATCCGAACCAGCTTGTGCTGTGTCCAAACCAATGATACTCATTTCCATTGTATCTGTATTCGTACATTGATTACCATCTGTATAGGTATAAACTAAATCGTAAATACCAAGTCCGCCTGCTGAATCACCATTGAAAATACCATTATTTGCATCTACGATACCTGACCCCGACCATGTACCTCCAGCCGGATTATAATTAGTCAATGTAATATCATCCGAAATCAAACAATGTGTCAATGTACTCAAAGTATTTACCACAGGAAGCGGCGAAACGGTTACAATTTTTGTATCCGTATTCTCACATCCTGTAACTGGATTCGTATAAGTATAAGTCAATACGTAAGTTCCAGAGTTAATTGTCGGATCAAATATTCCTAAGTTAACATCTGTAATTCCCGTTCCAGACCAAACACCTCCCAAAGGGGAATAACCACTTAATGTGAATGCAGGTTGATTTTGACAAACAAGCGTATCTGTGCCAGCAGCAACGACTGGAATACCTTGTACGATTATTTGCATGGTAATTTGTTTCTGACAAGAACCTGTACCAACTAAGTAAGTTAATGTATGTGTTCCAATACCGGCCGCTGAGGGAGAAAAATTTGGACCTGTTCCAATGATTCCATTTCCAGACCATGTACCTCCCGCTGGTTGAAAATTTGTAATCGTATAGGTTCCATTATTAATACAAATCGTATCTCGAGCTTTAGCGACATATAATGTATCGCCATAAACTACATCCATTAATAAGGAATCCGTACTTTCACAACCGTTGCCATCTACGTAAGTATAATATAAAGTATATTGTCTAATTCCTCCTGCCATGTTTGGATTAAACATTCCTGTATTTGGATTCGTAATACCCAAACCTGACCAGATTCCTCCTGCCGGAGAATAACCTGAAATAGGGAAACTTGCAGCCGTATCACACATGGTGGCCGTTCCTCCTGCATTTACTACGGGAAGTGGCGCTACCGTTATATCTATATTATCAGAACTAATACAATCTGTAACCGGATCAGTGTAAGAATAAGTCAATGTAAATGTTCCTTCTCCTGCCGCACTCGGGTCAAATATCCCCGTATTTACATTTGTAATTCCGGTTCCCGACCATATTCCTCCTACCGGAGAAACACCTAATATAAATGAATCCGTTTCCGCACAAACTAACGTATCATTCCCTGCATCAACTGGGGTGAAGTCACTTACTAAAATTTCAACGGTATCACTTCCGACACAAGTCGAAGAAGTAGAATAATTATAAATCAATTGTTCTGATCCTATGCCTGCAACCGATGGAGAAAAATCAGGCCCAGTTCCCAATATTCCGTTTCCTGTCCATGTTCCACCTGTTGGCATAAATCCATTTAAGGTATAAATTCCATTATTAATACAAATCGTATCTGGATTTCCTGTACTAACCGTTAGATTATCAACAATCGTTATATCTATTGTGTCTGTATTTTCACAACCATTCGCGTCCACATAAGTATAAATTAATGGATAAACGCCTAATCCTCCTGCGGAATCAATATTGAAAGCACCAGGGTTTGCATTTACAACACCAATCCCTGACCATATACCTCCTGATGGACTTGGTGTATTTAAGGATATATTATAATCAACATCACAATATGTGATGTCGCCTTGAGCATCTACATTGGGTAATCCTAAAACATTTACGAATAGGAAATCTGAATTTTCACAATTATTACCATCCGTATAAGTATAAGTAATCGTATGGGAACCAGTTCCTGCTGTTCCTGGATTAAACGTTCCGTTTGTTGCGTTCGTAATACCAGTTCCTGACCAAGTTCCGCCCATTGGCGTTCCTGCTGTCAAATTGAATGAAGGATCATTCACACAGGCGTTAACATTACCACCTGCATCTACGACCGGTAATGCATGAACCGTCACTATTACTGGTACATCTGCTGGACACCCATTTCCGACATCATAGTTGTAATAAACCGTATATGTTCCTGCTACTACTGAGCTCGGATCAAATATACCTCCAGCCGTAATACCCGTTCCTGACCATGTTCCACCTGTAGAATCTGCCGTTATTGTAAATGGCAAATCGCCAATACAGGTTTCAACAGGAATACCACTATTTACAGTGATTGGTCCTGGAGTTGCTTGTACGGTAAACGTATCTAACGCTGAGTTATTCGTACAATCATTTATAATAGTTATTTGAACAACATAAGTCCCAGGACTTGTAAAATTATAGTTTGGAAAGTCTTGATTAGATATACCTAATACAGTTCCATCTAACCTTCTGAACTCCCAAGCATAACTATTAATTAGGCCACCACCCGCAAAGTAAGTTACAGAAGGAGAATAACTAAAAGAATCACAAGTTGTAAGCGGGGTGTTCAATGTAATAGTTGGTCCATCTAATACCCGAATCGTATCTAAGTAATAAGAAGTATCACATTGGTTAATAGCTGCCATCGTAATTGCGAAATCACCAGCGGTATTAAATAAAAATTGTGGATTAGATGACGTATCCGAAGTGCCATTAATATAAGTTACTCCTGATAAAGGACTTACCGTCCAAGTATAAGTTAAACTATCACCAGTCGAGCTATTATTAAAATAAACTTCAACCGGATTACAACCGTCGCCATTGGCAACTGGTCCTGTACCATTTGTTAAGAATGTTGCACTTGCTGTTGGTTCTTCTATAATATTAACGGTTGTCGTATCATAGAAATCTCCACAAAGCGTACCTATATGAACACTAACACTATAGATTCCCGGGCCTCCTGCAAAAACGTGCGTCGGAGACGTTGGAGGAAAGGCTAATGTATTTAATACGCCAGAAGCCGTATCTCCAAAATTCCAACTTGGTGTTCCTGCAATTCCATAAGTACAATAGTCCAATCCAAAATCTATTCCTGAAGAGGAGGCAGTCGAAAGACATTCGACGGAGACTCCAGCAAGATCTCCAGTTGGCGTTTTAGAGACTGTAATAGGGGAGCTATTGGTATGGTCAAAACACTCATTGACAGCATAAAGTGTCACATCATAGGGCATTCCACCTGTCGGCACATCCGAACAGTTTGTAATCACGCCTAAATCAAAAACGTGTGCAGCACTATCTTGATAATAAGCCGTATCGGTCGATCCATCTCCCCATTCCCAAATATAATAAACCACTCGATGATTTACAGTATCTGTATTATTTAATGCATAAATGGTATCACCCTCACAAACATCTGCTGTTCCATTAATACTCATATCCGCTAATGGTCTATCTAAATAGAATATGGTATCCGAAAAAACACTAATGCAGCTTCCATTATCACCTGTTACGGTAACAATATAAACTCCTGGAGAAGTATAACTATAAGTAGTCACGTTCCCTCCGATCACAATAGGAGCTGTTCCATCTCCAAAATCCCAAGTGTAAGTAGTCGTAGAGGGATTATAACCAGATGAAAAACCAAATACTGGGTTTAATACATCTCCAGAATTAATAATCGTCTGACAGGTTTGATTTTTATCAAACCCCGAACTACCAATTACAAAATTTGGTGTAGAAGCCGTGGTTATGGTCGTAGAAGCTACCGAACTACAATACGTTCCTGTAACGAAAGCTCCTGTAATAGATGCACCAACATAATAAATTGAAACATCCACGATTAATGGTAAAGTCGGTGTAACCGTACTTGTATATACGACGACTCCATTTTTATAATAAACCACATCACCATTTAATACTCCAACACCTAAAGTATCACCAGTGGTATAACTTCCAAAAGTACCTAATGATGCCCCACTATTTTCATGGACTTCTATTGTTCCAGTATTTGCGACTAGAGCAAAATCAATTGAATTTAAGTCCATGCTACTATTTACAGTACTCAATCCAAATGCAACTTCAACATTTGGATCTGCTACAAACGCAGCATATTGACCATTGTCAACGGTCTGAATAGATGCCGCTCCTGCACTATATGACCAGTTATTATCCGTTTTAGTTAAAGACGTACCATTTACTGTTGTATTCTGTAAGTCTGTCCAAGTTACCGCTTCTGGAACGGTTGTAATTGGTGTCGCCGTTAGTGATACATTATAGTTTGCACCGCCGGAATTTGCTGTAAATATATGAGACACACTTGTTCCTGTCGTCGTATTAGAAGTCGAAGCGGCATCTCCAAAATCCCATGAGTAAATTGTATTTGCATCAATCGTTGATGGGTCAACACTAAATCCGACCGTCTGCTGTCCACAAATGGAACCAGCAGGACTCGTATTTATTATTGGCGTCGTTGGTAATATGCATTGTGCGAAAGCACTTCCTGAAATCGCTAAACCAATTATTATTATTATAAATGAAAATATATTGTAGTGACTTTTCATTATTCTATGTTTTGTTTTTGCTTGCTTATTTGTATTTGTATTCTGCTCGTTTTTGCTCAATACTTAATATATGGAAATGGAGTTTTTCCCTTGAAACTTATAACAGGATTGTCCACCTCTACGATTTCGTCCCGAACCTAATAATCCTTTTCCTGCTCGTCCTCTTTTTGGTAAACCAAACATAGATGCTGCTCCGAAATTCATCATCAAGGTTATTTCGTGTGTTCCATAAGTTCGAACACCCAAACCTGTTGTACTTAAATCGTAACTGTATCCAAAGGTAAATCGAGTATCCCGATTTAATTCCCCTTCAAATCCTGCTGTCAAAATCAGCGCATTCGTATTATTAAAATCTATCAGACCATTTTTATTTTGATAAAATATACCAACATACATCGGGTTACTCACCGCATAAAAACCATACGTCAATATTTTGATATTATCTTGATAATCAAATTTCATATTTGGAGAGAAATATAGCACTCGTTTTTGGGAAAAGTTAAAGGACACAACTTCTACCATTGTTCCTGCATGAAAAGTATAACGGCGAGGTAAAGGAGATTCTATTTCTTGCATTGATTCATCGGGCTGTGCTAAATGATGAACTGCGAAACCTATATTATTATGAGCATCTCGACCGAAAAGTTTCGACTGAAAACGGGCAACCATTCCTGCATCAAAATCTGCATATCGTTTATTTTGGATAATTGGTGCCGCAGTCGTTGGACGAACAATTCCTAAAATTGGATCTAACTGATCTGTAAAAGTGAAGCGAGTCCAATCCACTGTTTTTTGAGCAAAACTGGTTTTAATTCCTACGTGAATATTCGCAGTTTTGTTGATTTTCAAAATATAACCGTAAACGAATCCCACATTAGTTGTCGTTAATAAGCCTTCTCCTTCAATATCTTTTGAAGCCAAAAAACCAAAAGCACTATTGATATAAGGTTCTTGAATATCTGCCGAAACGGCATAAGTATTGAAACCTCCCGGAACGTAACTCCATTGATTTCGATAAGCCGTAGATAATGTTAAACCTTCTTGTGAACCTGCGAATGCTGGGTTTAGATACAATTTATTTGCATAAAACTGAGAGAATGCCGGGTCTTGAGCATCAACAGACGACAAGATTAACACTAACATTACGAAAGTGAGTAAAATACTTTTCATAGGTGAATATTTATTAAAAGCATTTTATTAGAATTAAGAAATAGAAGATTTCTAATCTTAATTCACACTAAAATGCATTTATAACTTCCTTTCTAATTATTAAGAATAATCGAATTTGATAAGTCCCCTCTTCCGATTTCCTAAGGCTATAACTATTTGTAGTGTTTAATCACCTACGTCGTAGATACCCCTAAGATGAAAAAAATCAAATCCAAAAGTCAATGACTACAATAGCTTTGAATCCTTTTCATATTAATAAAAAGAATAATAACTATTGATTATTCAATCATTTGCCAACGACATTTTACGATATCTTTTATCTTAAATAATATTAATTTCAAATATTATTTAAGATAAAAGACACATAAATTTTCCAAATATGAAATAATAAATCATAGTTAGCATATCATCCAAAAACGACTTTACAAAAAAAATGCTTGCAAAGCTAAAAATAATCAGGTGTTTTATGACTTCGGTAAGTATTAATGTGGTGTGTATTTTCAAGTCTATTAGACTTTACATCTAGATACAAATAATTCGGAGAATATTTTTTTTGAAAGGTGTGCTGTAGGTACACAAAGGGCATGATGATACGATATAATAATTGACGTAAAAGATGATTCATTTCTCTCAGTTTTTGTGATTCAAAAAGTTATTCTGACGACCAAAATTGATTGGTAATCATAAATAATAAAATAGTATTATTTATTGTAGTTGTTTTTTCAATTAAAATCTACGACACTACGAACCGTTTAGTTGCATTAAAATTGAACTTTAAAACATCTTATTATTCTACATGTGTTTTTAATAATCGCACAAATAAGTTGATAAAAATCATTTATAGATTAATTTCAAGTAGTAACGATATTTTTGTGGAAGAGATTATATAAAATGGTTTTTGATCTGATATTAATAGTTTAAGAATATTTAATTGGTATTCAAACTACTCATTTTCAATTTGGCACTTAGATTAATCAAAAAAGCAGAAACACCTAAAAGGTATTTCTGCTTCTATCCTATTTCTGAAAATAATTCTGAATCAAAATTATCGATTTTTTATCAATTAATCTTGAAATTTATTTTCGCTCTTTTTTAATATCCTCCAGGACCTTTTGGTGTTAAGCCACCAGGAATAATCAATAAGATTATATCAATTAACCAACCGATTCCAAAAATTCCACCTGTTAATAAATAGATAATTCCCCAACCGTTATAACCTAAATAGAATCTGTGAATACCTAATGCTCCAAGAAAAATACAAAGTAATAAAGCAACGATCTGAGTCTTTCCTGTATCGCCTTCATTACTTACTCCCTCTTTTTGCTGTTTCGCCATTCTATTTTTTACGACCTTTAAGCCTACTCGCTCTTTTAA
>Ga0115005_10004472_pt1 | contig 11071 bp, 6 predicted proteins | sample ArcOceMetagenome_FD_87163 | JGI IMG/M metagenome (GOLD analysis project Ga0115005, IMG submission 87163) | Marine eukaryotic phytoplankton communities from Arctic Ocean - Arctic Ocean - Greenland ARC118M Metagenome | ecosystem: Environmental > Aquatic > Marine > Oceanic | place: Arctic Ocean...
CTAGATGGTCAAACTACAAACTTTAATTCTGGAGCACCATATGTAATGTTTAAAGGGACTGGATATGATCATTTAATGATACCTGTAGAAGGGTATTATGATTATCAAGCTCCCAAATAGACGCTGCATTAATCAATAAAAAAAAACTCACATAATTATTATGTGGGTTTTTTTTATTTTATAAAATCATTTATATCTGTAGCTCCTCATCATAATATCTTTTCAGGTAAACCTCAACCTTTAAGCCAAGACTATTTCAAGACCCTTTGGAGTCGTTTTAAGAGACAATCAAGCACACTTAAATAAGTAAAATATTGAACTGCTTTAGACACTCAGCAGCTATAGAAATCTTTTAGATAACTGGTTCTATAACCAAGCTACAGAAAGCTATGCGCATTTATCTATAAATGTTAGTCTTACCTGCTTAGGGGGTTAAGAAATAGCTGAGCTTAAAGAAGAGCCTAAAGGTGTTAAGTTCAATTATTTCAATGAAGATTTATGTGTTATAACAAGAAATTATCATTAAAAATAAAAAATTATTTCCAAGAATAATTTTGGAGACAATAGGAGTGAAGTCACACTATTTTGGGGAAGATTTAGCTATTTTTTGAAGGCTTTTGGTTTTGCGCCACTAGGTTGCCAAATGGTTTTTAAAATATTCTAAACTCTTTCTAAACTCTTTCTAGACTCTCGGAAGATCATTATTGTCTTTCAACGGCAGGTTAGATCTACCCATGAGATAGGTGTCGATATGATGTGCAGCTTGGCGTCCTTCAGAAATCGCCCAAACAATCAATGATTGCCCACGGCGCATGTCTCCCGCTGTAAAAACACCCGCCACATTGGTTGTATAGTCTTTGGTAGTAGCTTTTATATTTGTTCTATAATCCAGTTCTAACCCAAACTGTTCGGCAAGTGTTTTTTCAGCACCAACAAAACCCAAGGCCAATAATGCCAGGTCGCAATCCCACTGTTTTTCTGTGTTGGGAATTTCTTTTAATTGTGGGCGTTCACCTTCTTTAAAAATCCATTCTACTTCTATGGTTTTCAGACCCTTGAGATTTCCATTTTTATCTCCCAAAAACTCCTTTGTGGAAATACTAAAATGACGCGCTACTCCCTCTTTATGAGAAGAAGTTGTTTTTAGTCTCATCGGCCAATATGGCCAGGGCTGGTTTGCTGGTCTGCCTTGTGAGGGTTTACTCAAAATTTCAAAATTGGTGACCAATTTTGCTCCCTGTCGGTTACTAGTTCCTATACAATCTGAACCTGTATCTCCGCCACCAATTACAATGACATTTTTATCCTTTGCCGAAAGGATACTATCTATCTTTAGCAATCCATCCACATATTGATTGCTCATTTTTAGGAAATCCATAGCCTGATGCACTCCTTTTAAATGATTTCCTTTTATCGGAATACCTCTTCTTTGGGATGCACCCCCAGACAATAATATAGCATCAAAACCAGCTTTAATTGTTTCAATACTTACATTTTTACCAACATGCGCATTCGTTTTGAACTGGATACCTTCTGCCTCTAATATTGCAAGGCGTCTGTCAATAATATTCTTTTCTAATTTAAAATCTGGAATCCCATAGCGTAACAATCCTCCTACCTTTGCATCACGTTCGAATACGGTAACTTTATGACCGGCTCTATTTAACTGTTGCGCTGCTGCCAATCCAGCGGGCCCTGATCCTATGACTGCAACCTTCTTCGTTGTTCTTTTCTCAGGCGGGTTTGCATGTATCCAGCCTTCTTTAAATGCTATCTCTACTATATTTTTTTCGATATTTTCAATAGTAACGGGATCTTCATTTATCCCTAAGACACAAGCTTCCTCGCATGGTGCAGGACACAATCGGCCCGTAAATTCTGGAAAATTATTAGTGGCATGTAAAATTTGTGCAGCTTCTTTCCAACGCCCTTTGTAGACCTTATCATTAAAATCGGGGATAAAATTACCCAGCGGACAACCACTGTGACAAAACGGAATACCGCAGTCCATGCATCGAGCGCCTTGCTCCTTGAGTTTTTTTTCCTCTAAGGGTACCGTAAATTCATTATAATTTTTGAGGCGGTGTTCAACTTTTTTAATGCCTTCATCGACACGCTTATATTCTAAAAATCCAATTGTTTTTCCCATAATATTATTATTCTACAAGATTTTCATTTGCTAATCTTAAGAGTGCCTGTTTATATTCCTCTGGTAAGACTTTAATAAACTTAGGCAAATGAATCTGCCAGTTTCCCAGAATTCTTTTTGCTAAAGGGCTCAATGTTGCCTTGTAGTGGTTTTCAACCAAACTTTTTAATTCTGAAATATCATCAGTCAATTTTACACCTTCTATATTCAAACCCTTTTTGTTACAATTGATATTAAATGTGTCGTAAGCATTGTATACATATGCAATACCTCCGCTCATTCCAGCTCCGAAATTTCTTCCAACTTCACCGAGTATTACTGCCCTTCCTCCTGTCATGTATTCACAACCGTGATCTCCAATTCCCTCAACTACTGCCACTCCACCAGAATTCCGCACGCAAAAACGTTCTCCCGCTTTTCCATTAATATAAACTTCACCTGAGGTAGCTCCGTATAAGGCAACATTTCCAATGATTACATTTTTTTCAGGAATAAGGGTTGAACTATCAGGGACTTTAACAACCAACTTTGCCCCAGACAAACCTTTGCCCAGATAATCGTTTGCGTTTCCATTAATTACTAGTGTTAGTCCCTTTGTTGCAAAGGCTCCAAAACTTTGCCCAGCGGAACCTGTGAAGTTAATTTTTAGTGTGTTATCTGGTAGGCCTTGCGCCCCGTATATTTTAGAAATTTCATTACTTAAAATTGCACCAAAAGCCCTATCTCTATTAGTTATTTTTGATGCTATAACTGTTTTTTCTTTTCGAAATAATGCAGGATGTGCCTGCCTAATAATTTTAAAATCCAAAGATTTTTCTAAATCGTGATTTTGCGCTTCAGTATTGAAAACTTTCGTTCCTTCAGGCACATTCACTTGATGTAATACTGGGGATAAATCTAAGCCATTAGACTTATAAAAATCAATTGTTTTATTCCGATTTAATTTTTGAACTTGACCCACCATCTCGTCTACCGTTCGGAATCCTAGTTGGGCCATAATTTCTCGTAATTCTTGTGCCACGAAATACATAAAGTTTACCACATGTTCTGGTTTACCTTTAAATTTTTTACGTAACTCCGGATTTTGGGTTGCAATCCCAACAGGGCAGGTGTTTAGATGACAAACACGCATCATTACACAACCTGATGCAACCAAGGGGGCAGTTGCAAAACCAAATTCTTCAGCGCCCAGCAAACAAGCAATTGCAACATCTCGACCTGTTTTTAATTGCCCATCGCATTCTAAAACTACACGGTTTCTTAAGTTGTTGAGTACTAAGGTTTGCTGTGCTTCGGCAAGTCCTAACTCCCAAGGTAGTCCTGCATGTTTCATGGAGGTCAATGGCGTTGCCCCAGTTCCACCATCATGACCGGAAATTAAAATCACATCTCCTTTTGCCTTAGCAACTCCAGCAGCCACGGTACCCACGCCTACTTCAGAAACCAATTTTACATTGATTCTGGCATTCCGATTGGCAGATTTTAAATCATAAATAAGCTGTGATAGATCTTCTATTGAATATATATCGTGATGTGGTGGTGGTGAAATCAATCCGACATAGGGAGTCGAATTTCTAGTTTTAGCGATATCCGGATTTACTTTTGATCCAGGCAACTGGCCTCCTTCTCCCGGTTTTGCTCCTTGTGCCATTTTAATTTGAATCTCTGTCGCGTTTGTAAGGTAATTAGAAGTCACCCCAAAACGGCCAGAGGCTACTTGCTTAATAGCCGAGTTTTTCCAATCTCCGTTTGAGTCCTTGTAAAAACGGCTCTGGTCTTCTCCGCCCTCACCCGAATTGCTTTTACCCCCAATACGATTCATGGCAATGGCCAAATTTTCGTGTGCTTCTTTACTAATGGATCCATAAGACATTGCACCCGTTTTAAAACGTTTTACAATTTTAGTCCATGGTTCAACCTCCTCTAATGGTATTGGATCAAAATTAGCAAACTCAAACAATCCTCTAATGGTCATAAGTTTCTTGCTTTGCTCATTTACCAAATCTGAGTATTCTTTAAAAGTACTGTGTTTATTGCTTCTTACAGATTCCTGTAATTTTGCAACTGTAAGTGGATTAAAAGCATGCTTTTCTCCACTTCTTCTCCATTTATATTGTCCTCCAAAATCTAAATGCAAGCTTCCATCTATCGTATCTGTATTATAGGCACTTGTGTGTCGTTTGCAGATTTCTCTTTCGATTTCCCTTAGACCAATTCCTTGGATTCTTGTTACTGTATTTGGAAAGTATTGGTTGACTATTTTGGTGTTTAAACCGATGCATTCAAAAAGTTGTGATCCTCGGTAAGAGTTCAGGGTTGAAATCCCAATTTTATTCATCACTTTAAGAATTCCCAATCCAACGGCTTTATTGTAATTATTTATAGCCTCTAAGTAATCGAATCCTAGAATTTCTTGCTCTTTGACTTGTTTAGATACAATTTCGTTTACGATATATGGATTAACAGCACTCGCACCAAATCCGAAAAGCAAAGCAAAATGATGTACTTCTCGAGGTTCGGCAGATTCTATAATAAGACTTGCTCTGGCGCGTTTCCCAATTTTATAAAGTTCATGATTTACAAAAGAGCAGGCAAGCAACGCCGGGATTGGCGCCATTTTTTTAGAGACTCCTCTATCTGAAAGGATGATGATATTACCTCCTTGATCTATTGCTTTTGAGGCTTGCTTTACAAGGTCTATAAGTGTTCGTTCCAGCTCATTTAAACCTTTATCCACCTCATATAACATAGCTATTGTAGTCACTACAAAATCTGGGTTTTGCGTATAATTCTTAATCTTATCTAAATCGTGTTTTGAAATCACAGGGTTTTGAATCTTGAGTTTCTTGCACTGGTCCTCATTGATTTTGAAAATATTTGTATCACTTCCAAGTGTTAAACTAATGTCTGTAATTAATTCTTCTCGAATCCCGTCTAAAGGTGGATTAGTTACCTGTGCAAACAACTGTTTGAAGTAGTTGTATATCAGCTGAGGTTTTTCAGAAAGAATAGCGATCGGACTGTCATTACCCATGGAGCCAATAGGTTCTTTCCCTAATTGTGACATTGGCTGGATGATAATCCCCAAATCCTCTTGAGTATAGCCAAAAACGATTTGTCGTTTTTCTAAAGGATCTTCTTGGTGCTCTATAGGACCTTTTTTTGGAGGAATATCTGCTAAATGCACTAAACTTTTCTCTAGCCATTTTTTATAGGGATGTCTCGATACTATTTCATCTTTTATTTCCTTGTCATTGATAATGCGTCCTTGGTTCATATCCACTAAGAACATTTTTCCAGGTTCCAACCTGCCGTGACTTGCTACATTTTTAGGATCAATTTCAATAACACCGGTTTCTGAAGACATAATCACAAAACCATCTTTAGTAACGCTATAGCGAGAGGGTCTTAATCCATTTCTGTCGAGAACGGCTCCAATATAGTTGCCGTCGGTAAAAGGAATAGATGCAGGACCATCCCAGGGCTCCATGATGCAAGAATTATATTCATAAAACGCTTTTTTAGCTTCAGGCATATAGGGATTTTTTTCCCAAGCTTCAGGTACAAGAATCATCATTACTTCTGGGAGAGACCGTCCTGTCATTAATAATAATTCCACCAACATATCCATTTGAGCCGAATCAGATTTTCCAGGTAAGATTATCGGAAAAATACTTTTAATTTCATCACCGAACCAATCACTTTTCATGAGCTCCTGTCTGGATAATGTTCTTGAAACATTTCCGCGCAGGGTATTTATTTCGCCATTGTGGCACATATAACGAAATGGCTGAGCCAAATCCCAAGTTGGGAACGTATTTGTAGAAAAACGTTGGTGTACCAGGGCCAACCTAGTTACAAACAAAGGATCTGTTAAATCTTTATAGAACAACTTTATATCCTCAGGAATAAGTAGCCCTTTGTAAATGATAATTTTGGTTGATAGACTCGGTAAATAAAAGAATGCCATTTCTGAAATTTTGGAAGAATTGATTTCGTGTTCCGTTTTCTTCCTGGCAATGAAAAGTTTTAGGTTAAATTGGAAATCGTCAAGTATTGTATTTGATTTTCCAATAAAGATTTGTTTGATAAATGGTTGGGTAAGGGCAGCGATTTTACCAAGCACCGATTCATCCACAGGCACGTCCCTCCAACCAATTACATCAAGTCCTTGTTCTGTAATGTGTTTTTCAAATATTTCTATACAGAACTTTCTCTGATTTTCTCTTTTAGGCAAAAAAACATTGCTAACGGCATAAGCTTGCTCTTTTGGCAAATTAAACTCACAGTTCTTTACAAAAAAGTCATGCGGAATATCGATTAAAATACCGGCACCATCTCCAGTTTTTCCATCGGCATTAACCGCTCCTCTGTGCTCCAACTTTTCTAAAATTTGAAGTGCCTTATGAATTATATTATTTGACTTGACTCCTTTTAAACTGCAGATAAATCCGGCACCACAATTATCGTGTTCAAATTCTGGTAAATACATCCCTTGTCTGGTCAACATAAGCATCAAATTTTAAGATAAACTGATAGTATTTTTTTACAATATAACAACAATGAATTCACATATCATAATGTGTAAATCACTTTTATGAACATGAAAATAAGAAGCTATTAAAATAAAGAATATCTCATTTTTACCCTCACTTTTTTATGATAATAATAAAATAAAAAACATGAAATTCGATTTTTATTTGATTTAAATGAGGTGAAAACAAATTATCGTTGAATTAAATTTAGTAAATATTGGGAATAAACAAAATATTCTTAAAATACTTCTTATGGAAAAAACAAAAAATCAATTATATTTTATATACCCCCTAATTTTTAGGGGGTATAATTATAAATAAATCAAATTTTAAACTTTGACCCCCTTTTTTTTGGGGGGTAAAGTTTAAAAACATAGTTTTATTCCATAATTAATCTTAAAAACAATATTAAATATGAAAAAAACTACATTTTTTATTTTAGCAATAATTTCTTCCTCATTTATGTTTTCTCAGGAAGAAGAAGTACCTAAAAATAAGTTCTCTTTTACCGGAAGCGTCGATACTTATTTTAAGAGAAATATTAGCGCTCCATCACAGGCTTTATTAGATGAAAACGGAGCCCCTTATTTTGTAACTCCAACAACAGCTTTTGCCAATAGAAATGGCTTTGGCCTAGGAATGGCAAATATAGTAGTAGGGTATCAAGGAGAGACTGTTGGATTTGTTGCAGATCTTGGGTTTGGACCTCGCGCTGAAGATGCCGTCTTTTTATCTGTAGGCTCAAGCAATATTGTAAATCAGCTTTACATGTACTGGAATGTTAGTGATAATGTAAAACTTACCATAGGAAACTTCAACACTTTTCTTGGCTATGAGGTTATCTCACCGATTGGAAATTTTAACTATAGTACTTCTTATATGTTTTCCTATGGTCCTTTTTCACACACAGGTTTAAAGGCAGATATAGCATTGGGAGATTTTTCATTAATGCTTGCGGTTATGAATCCTACAGATTACACCGAAATAAATTTTGATGACAGTTATACTTTTGGAGGACAACTAGGATATAAAGGGCAGTTTTTAAATGTGCTTTATGGAGATCAATTAAAGGGTATTCCAACATTTCAAATAGATTTTACTGGTGGTCTTGACTTAGATGAATCCTTCTTTTTAGGCCTAAACGCAACTTATAATGACACCAATAACACCTCCTTTTATGGTGTTGCCTTATACCCACAATACAAATTAAAAGAGGCCTTTACACTTGGAGCAAGGGTAGAATATTTTGCAGAAACCGATGGTGGAGTAGGTGCCCTTGGCGCTTATGATCCTGAAGGTGACGCAGCAGTATTTGCGGCTACGCTCACCGGGAGTTATTCTGTAGGAAGCCTCACTATTAAACCAGAACTGCGCCTAGATAGCGCTAGTGAAGACTCCTTTGTAAATAACGATCTAGAGTCTACGCAATCTTTGTCTTCTTTTCTAGTAGCTGCAATTTATGAATTTAACTAAAAGAAAGACCCACAATATCCAAACCAGATTCGGGGTATGGAGCGTCTATACATATTAACTTAAAACAAAATCCTTATTTAAAATATAAATCTATTAATCATGAAAAAAATTGAAGCAATAATTAGAAAATCAAAATACAGTGCAGTTCGCAACGCATTGCACGATGTGGGTGTGAATTTTTTCTCCTATTGGGATGTAACTGGATTAGGCAATGAAAAAGAAGGTCATATTTATCGAGGTGTTTCTTATAGCACAAGTGATATTCAGCGAAGGTATATTTCCATCGTTGTGAATGACGATTTTGAAGCCACTACAATTAAAGCAATTCTAGATTCGGCTGTAACTGGCGATGTTGGTGATGGAAAAATATTTGTTTCCGACGTACAGCAGTGCTATAGAATTAGAACCGGAGAAAAGGGAGGGAACACTTTAAAATAATCATTTAAATATTTATTACTATGGAATTATTAACAATTAACAATGTATGGATGATGATCTGTACAGCACTCGTTTTCTTTATGCACCTAGGATTTGCATTTTTAGAAATTGGATTGACCAGACAAAAAAATACGATCAATATTTTATTTAAAAATATATTCATTATCACAGTTGGTCTATTATTATATGCCTTGGTGGGCTTTAATTTAATGTATCCTGGAGAGTTTAATGGATTTTTAGGCTTTGCAGGATTTGGCTTAGAGTCACCATTGACCACACAAGGCGCCTTAGACTTAACATATAGTGAGGGCTACACCTACTGGACAGATTTCCTTTTTCAAGGAATGTTTGCCGCCACGGCAGCAACTATAGTCTCTGGGGCTGTAGCCGAGCGAATTAAAATTTTCCCTTTCATGATCTTTGTTGTTCTGTATGTGGGTTTCATTTACCCAATAGCTGGTTCATGGAAATGGGGAGGTGGTTTTCTCCAAGAGCTAGAAACTCCTTTTTACGACTTTGCAGGCTCTACCTTGGTGCACTCTGTTGGAGGCTGGGCCGCATTAGTAGCGGTATGTCTACTAGGGTCTCGTATCGGTAAATTTAAAAATGGTAAAATTCAAGCCATACCGGGTCATAACATTCCCTTAGCAACAGCGGGAGTTTTAATCCTTTGGTTAGGTTGGTTTGGATTTAATGGAGGGTCTGTGTTGTCTGCAGATCCTGGGTTAACCTCGCTAACCCTGGTTACAACCTGTCTAGCCGCTGCCGCTGGTGGTGTAGTTGCGGCTGTAGTATCTTACCTTAGATACAAAAACCTAGACCTTACCATGTTTTTAAATGGTATTCTTGGTGGTTTGGTCGGTATCACTGCAGGGGCAGATCAAATGAGTCCAACTGACGCTATAATCATCGGGGCTATTGCAGGTGCTATTATTGTACTTGCGGTCTCGTTAATAGATAGATTAAAATTAGATGATCCGGTAGGTGCTATCGCTGTTCACTTGGTGTGTGGTATTTGGGGAACTTTAGCTGTTGGAATTTTTGGCGAATTAGCAAGTGGAGCACAGTTTGTTAGTCAGCTAATTGGCGTTGTTTCCTATGCTGTAATATGCATAGTATCGTCCTTTATAATACTATATACACTTAAGAAAACTGTTGGCATTAGGGTTTCAGAGAAAGAGGAACTTGAAGGTTTAGATGGTTTTGAGCATGGAATGGATGCCTATCCAGACTTTAGATTAAATGAGCACTAGTAGCAGATTTTGATAGATTAGATTTGTTTGTTGTAACACCTTCGAGGTTTTAAACTTCGGGGGTGTTTTTTTTTGTCAAAGTGAAACTGTTAGCCAATAAACTATAATTTCTATTGAAAGATATAGTTATAAACCAAATTTAGAATTGGCAATAAAGATTACTAATCAAGTGAATGTGAAAATTTAAAAGCTCTTATGTTTTGTTGGAGCGTAAACAGCTTTTTTAAAATTATGTCTATGAATATTGTAACCTTTATTTCCCTCTTAGTTGTTCTTCTAATTTTTTTTATATTTCAGAAAAGTATCCAAATTAAAAATAAATTTTATTTTAGGGAATAATACCGTGGAGCCCATAGGAGTTACCTCACACTATTTTGGGGAAGATTTGGATGTTATAACAAATTATTATCTTTAAGAATAACTTTGCAGGCCTCAAGAGTTAAATCAAGACACTTTGGGGGCGTTTTAAGAGACAATCTAATCTACTTGAAAAAAGACCATGATTTGTAATCCTTTAGACACTCTGATACTATAGAAATCTTTAAGAGAACTGGTTTTATAACAAAGCTACATAAAGCTTATGGGGCAATCGTCTATCAATGTAAGTCTAACCTATTTAAGAGGTCTTGAAATAGCAGAACTGAAGGAGGAAGGTATGCCTATGGTTTAGTTATTTAAAATTAATATATTTACAACTAACTAATTTATCAAAATATGAAAAATTTATTTCTATTAATGGCTGTAATACTAGTTACAGCTTGTCAACAAACAGTTGAGCCAACAGCTGAGCCAACAGTTGAGACAACAGCTGAGCCAGTAGGCCCTCATACATCTATAGAATGGAGAGTTTGGGCATACAGTACTGCAGCTCCATCATTTATTGCAGCCAACTGCTCAGTAATGGCAATGGACGGTACAATGCTTAGAGAAGGAACTAATGGTTGGACAGCAATGGCTGCTAATCCTAGAGGTATGTCAGATCCAGAAAATGGTTGGAAAGATGCTCACGAAGCAATGCCAATGGTTGGAGATGGTCCAGCTATGCAATGGGCAATGGCTTACATGGGTGGGAAAACACCAAAAATGGATTCAGACGGATGGGCGTGGATGTTACACGGAGATATGGGAGAAGACAACACAAAACATCTTGTATTTAACAAAGAAGATGCTGTGGAAGGAGAATGGATTGAATCTGGAGCACATTTAATGTTATTCCCTAAAGA
>Ga0115005_10004473_pt1 | contig 11070 bp, 11 predicted proteins | sample ArcOceMetagenome_FD_87163 | JGI IMG/M metagenome (GOLD analysis project Ga0115005, IMG submission 87163) | Marine eukaryotic phytoplankton communities from Arctic Ocean - Arctic Ocean - Greenland ARC118M Metagenome | ecosystem: Environmental > Aquatic > Marine > Oceanic | place: Arctic Ocean...
CTTGGTAGAGAACATGGAAGGAGCCTGGAGCTTGTACCATTCTTTCTTGAGGAAAGGATCAAGACTGTATGTTTAGTGGAAGAAAAGGCAAATGAGTTATGGTTGGGTACGAGGATGTACATCATACGTTGAAATGAGAGAAGACAGCAGAGCGGAGCGTGGAATTTGGTCGGTGGCTCTCGTTATGCTCAAGAGGTGGCGTCAAAGACTAGCCAAGTAGGCAATCCCTTCTCCTGCTGTATTCCGATGAAATCTTGTTTGTGGCTATGAACCCGCATTTTGATTTTGACAACTCTGAGTCTTCTGGAAGGTGATTTGGTATTGGGCCATATTGCATATGTTCCGTTTAATTCTTGTTTGGTGTGTTGCGCGTTTGATATTCTTATTGGTTTGATTTTGGTTCCGCCGCCCTACCATTGTACTGCTGTTGCTTTCCTCCACTCATTCTTCACGTTTTCTACAAATCAGACAAAAGTGAACTTACGGCTTTTTACGGCTTCCCTTCTTTCCCTTTGTCAATCTCTTATTCTTTCCCTGTTATCATTAAAAAGAAGGGTATTGGTGAGTGTATTGCTTTTGATTGTTGCGGTTGCATGTGTGTATTTCTCTCTTGCAGACAAGTGTCTTGGAATTGAAGGACTTGCTTGTCTGCGGCTCTAAGGCACAAACAAACGTGCCAGTTCCAGCACACGTCACGTAGAATTCATTTTACATGCTCAATCTGTTCAATATCGGATTCACAGACGAGTTTCCACTTACGACTGCCATGGTTACAACTCAATACAAGATGAGCCTCGGTAGCTTGGTTGGGGATTTTTCACAAAATCAAAGAGAGGCAATTTTAAGCAAGAGGTAACTCTGTGGGTGGTCCAAATTTCACCCCTCCATCAACTTTTCTCTTCCTTTGCGCGCCAACTCAAGAATTCCAAAAGCGGGTGGGCGGGCGAGCCGTTGAGCACATACCGTACCGCATGTACTACTTGACGACATTTTTCACCATCATGATTGGGTGTTGTCTTGCGGCTAAACTCTGCCAAAGGCCAGCAAAGGTGCTCGCTTTATCACTAAACTCACCTAACCGTTCCTCGCTAATTAATCACTTATTGACACAAAACAACAACAAACACAATCGGTAAAATCATATTCATATGTTCACCATGTTCAATACAATGAAATCCATCATTTCGCTCTTCAGTATCCTAGGATTCGCAACAACGGCCCTTGCTGGCTCGCAGATCCAAGTTTCTATAAAGAAGTGTACAGGAGATACAGATTACTTCAAGGTCGACAGTGCAAGTCTTTCATGTGACAGTTACTGTACCTGGGGATCTAAAGCAACTATTGCTGGAAACTACACAATTGGCAACACTCTTTCAACTACTGAACCGGTCATCGCGGCATCTCTATGGGGCGCTACTTTCTTCAATGGTACGGTAGATATCTGCGATGGAGACGTTTCAAACGACAATGGAGATGAATGCCCTGACGTTGGAACTTATGAATTTTATACCACAACTGGTTTGCCAGGTTCTCCTAGCTCATGGTATAATACATTTAGCTCCTATTTGTCCATGACAGTCGTGACATCTATTGACTTTGGTGACGCTAGTGTACAGTGCTACATCCAAGCTGAAGGACAAAATATGAGTAGTTATTCCAGTATGATTATTGGTTCAGCGGTGATTGCACTTGGTCTGTTCACTTTCAATAGAAGAAGCCGCCGTCGTGCAATCACCGTGGAAGAGCTTGAAGGAGCTTCACCTTCAACGCGCTTTGTGGAGATGGCTTGAAGGGGTTTCGTCGAAGAAGGAGCAACGTGTTTTATAGATGTTTCTCGATATTATGTGTTTTATGTTCAATGTACTGAATATGACACTAATCGTCCGAGATTTGGCTGATTAGTCATATTATTTACGACATATAAATTCAAAAATACGATTTAGATGTTAGATGCATGTAATGAAGATATTAGTACTAGCTAACAAGTTCAGTAGTGCAAGATAACTAGCATCAGTCCTTGTACTGTACAAGTTATTGATTCAGGTTAAAAAGATTACAATACTTGGATTCCAAGTTGAACGTACTATAGTTATTCGTCGAGAATATCTTGTTCCGTAATGGATGATTTGGAACTATGATTATGAATACAAATCCTTATTTGTATTGCCTTTCATCGCACGTGTAGTAGAAGTTTGCAATTCCAAATTCAAAAGAAAAAGGAAAGTTAGTTGTCAACCAAGTCTTGACCAACCTCGGCAGTTGAGAAAAAAATTCGGTTCTCTTTTCTTAATAGTTTGATGTAAAATGTAAACAACAGAAGCGTCACCAATTAAAGTCTATAGAAGTAGTGACTGTCATGGACAACCATGAAAGAAACGTAGCTGGCAAATCAGTTTTCGTATAAAATGTATGAATCTCCATGGCAGGTATCTATCTTATCATGACAACGCCCCATTGAGATGCAGTGTTGACCAGTTCTTCAGTGGAAAGAGGTGTATCGGTGTTGACCAGTTCATCAGTGGAAAGAGGTGTATCCACCAATAGTTTCTTCAGACCCCGAAGTGCATTATAAATACGTCATATTTAGTGGCGTATGAAATATTACACCTTCGACCTTGAAGCAATATGTATCTCCTTGACACGGTTTTACGTCAGCACTGAATTGCGAGTCAGCATGGGATGATGTTGCGAATCAGGAGTGAAAGGATGGATTTCATACCTTGCATAGTGACTTCACTGTTTTACCGAATTTAAGGAGAGAACAACGTCCAGTCCATTTCTTGATCAGCAATTCGTTTGATTTTGTTTTATAGCTATAAAGCGAGCACTCGATCACTTCTACTTGTAAACAAATTCTGAATTTTAAAAGCGAAATAATTGTGGGAACTTACTTGAATATGTCAATATGTCTCCCAAGTTGAAAGTGGCTTCAAAAAGAAAAAGAGTGTCATCAAAAAGCTAAATTCTATAATTGGCGAACTTGGGAGTATCATGTATCATCTTCTGATAGAAGCATCTATTTTGTTATTACGAGTCCAAATTCCAAATCTAAAGGAACTCAAGGCAGTCCTACGCACTTATGAACATGTTTGCGTCTCGTACAATATATGCATCTGCATTAATGCTGATCATCTGGATACAAGAGGTATCTGCTGAAGGAGCTTTGAGTATCTTCCACAAACAATGTAAAGGTGATACTGATGTGTTCAACTTCCATTATGCATCCTTTTCATGTTATGGAGAATGTACTTTGGGAGGTCGAGGAACCTTCACTGCAACATATACGCTAGGAAAGAATCTTACATCGTCTATCGCAGAAGTGGGGCTTAGCGTATTATCAGTTCCTGGTTGGAACGGTACAGTAGACATGTGCAATTGGGGACAAACTTTTTCAAACTCTGCAACATGCCCAGAGATTGGGACCTATACGGAGTACATATCGGTAACGCTACCTGGAAAACAAGACTCCATTTACTCGAAATATATGTTATGGATGTCAGTAAGTGTGTATGCCGCAATCGATTTTAGTGATGATGATTACTCTGTCGTTTGTGAGTTCAAAGTTAATGGCAAGTATGCACGAGTGTCCCAAATGACTGCAACGTCGGCTATTCTTCTTTTAGGAGTTGGATTTTTTCGGTCGAGAAAGAAAAGGCGTATCGCCACCGCAGATGAGATTGATACCACTACACAATTTGTCGAAATGGGAAATATGGATGTATCAAATGAAATACGAAGAAGTGAAAGAAGTGTTGTGTAAAACACGATGGTGGGAAATTATACAAACAGTACATCTCATACATGAATTCAATATTGATCGATGGCGATTGGTGACCTTCGATTCAGACTTTAATGCGTGTGAAAACGTGTTCACTGCTGTTGTACTAGTGTACTACATAGAAATTATATAGAGCAAATTAAATGATAGTAATCAAGCCTAGAACTTGATAATTGGAAGTTTTTTTCAATTTAAGTGCCTTGTACAACTGATTATCGTAATTAAAGAATCCTATTCATCGGGTTGCCTTTGAGGAGGCCTAGCACTTCTAGAATCAACTGCCGCCATTGCATCTAATACAACTCGAACTTCTCCAAGCATCCTCATAACTTCATCTCTGAGTTCATCGACCCCTATGTCGTCCTGGATACTCAATTCAATGTATGGCGCTCCGTCTAGAACCTCCTCTAGTCCTTCTCTTGAGCCATCCACAAGACCCAAATCATACTTGGCTACGACATCGATCCATGGACGACGAGGAAATCTTGCTCTAACTTCCCTTCTCAATTCAATCTGATCTTGTATACTGGAACATTTATCACCTGCCCCACCTGACAAATCCAGTACATACATGACAGCTGTTGGCAAATGCTGCATCGCAGCCATGGTTAGAGATTCCATCTCATTACGCTGATTGTCAGCACGCGCCAAGAGTCCAGGAGAGTCCATCACTTGACATAGCTGGGTGAACGCATAACTTCCCGCAAGCTCCTCTTGATTAAATTTTCCACTTTTGATTTCATTCATTTCAGGAATGACTGCCGCGGCCGTAGTTGTATCATCCTTCCAAAACACTTGTACATGTCCCAACGTCATTCCACGTGTAGTAAATGGGTAATTATTGACTTCTGGGGTGGCAGACGAAATCGCTCTCACAATGGAACTTTTGCCCACATTCGGGGCGCCCACTAAAACCACCGCAGGAGTATCCAATCTCACAGCAGGGGTTGTCCTCAAAGCCTTTTGTAACTCAATAATAAGTTTGACGTGTTTAGACGCCAGCTCCTCAAACAATTCATACATTCTCTCCTCCCCTGTACGCATAGTATCCATTGCCTCCCTCGCAGTCTCTGCAGTCTTCGCTTTGGCAGTCCAATCCTTTCCCGCAATCAAAAGCTCTTTTCTCGCCTCATTAATCTCGTTCAAAACATCTTGAAGTACGAGTCCATCCTTCTTCTGCCTGGCTCTAGCTGTCAAATCAGCAACAACCTTTTCAAAAGGATGCAATCTCTTCAATTCGTATTTATACCCATTGACAACATCACGCAATGGGACACAAAGTCCCTTTGTAACGGCATCCATAGTTTCTGCCCCATATTTTCTTGCTCTAGTACGAGCATTCTTTTCATTCGCATCCTCCCTGACTTGTTGGTATGCCATTTTACGCGTTCTGTTAATGATTTCTGTGGGAGATTTGACAACGGGCAGACGTCGAAGTCCCCCCGTGTTGACATTCTTGTCAGTCTTCTTGTTTTGTGGTTTTGGTTTGGAAGCTTGAGAGTCTGCCTTTGCTTTTTTTAAAGCAGCTTGTGTTGTGCCTGCTCCTCCTCCTCCCTTTTTAGGATTTGCGTTGAGAGAGGAAGAAGTTGAGAGTGGCATTTTCATGGTTGAATGAAAATGTGTTTGCTGTATGGATGAGTGCGCGTTTTTGAGATTGGAAAATCCAGTAGTTGTAGCAGGACGTAAATGTTGTATTGTTCGCAGAGAGAAACTTCTAACAAATGCCGTTCTTGAGGCCGCCATTAGTACAGTCATGTTAAGTAACAGTCTCATGGAATTTATTATACAGATTGTATTGCTCTATTTCCGGGGTTGTTGAAAGGAGAACTCCCGGTTACTGTTTGCTTTGTAGAGAGAGTACTACTGCCGTCCAGATGATATGTACTGTTGTGATGATGTGTGTCATCATCCTGTCACTTTTTTTCTTTTGGATCCAGTGGTCCTAAAGAACCCATATTCAGGCTCTAAACCTGTAAAATAATTGTTCTCCACAAAAGGTTGAACCGGAAAGCGAAAAAATGACAAAACCGTCGTCGCAGGAAGAAATCGAACCAACAACTCGCTCCTTCCTCCTCCCGACCGCCTTTTTGGTATCATACAACCCTAACGACTAACGACCAACACCAACGACCGATCCGTGAGCACTGCTGAGAGACCCTACTAAATAGCAAGCTACAAAAGTGAAAAAAGAACTCAATTTCATCACCGCTATTCTTACATCCAATTGATCCGAAATGAGGTTCCGCCAATTTGCCTCGAACCTGGACATGTACCGCAAGGTACCCATGGATCTCCTCGAAGGAACAAAGCGAGGATCCATCATCTCCTACCTCGCAATCCTCACAATGATCACCCTCTTCACCATGGAAACACTCTCATTCCTCGGAGCATCTACTCTCCAAACGGATGTTTCACTCGATCTCAACAAAGATCCAAAACTTAGAGTCAATTTCAACATCACCATGATGGACCTTAGTTGCGAATATGCTACCGTTGACATTGTTTCGCCATTGGGCACTAGTTTGAATGTTACCAGTCATTTGAGTAAATATGCGCTTGATGCCGAGGGAGTTAGGCAGAGGTATATGGGGAGAAACTTGCAGCAGCATGATATTATCTTGAGCGATGAGCTTGTCACTGAAACCATTGAGGAGTTGCATGTCAATGGAGAAGATGCCGTCGCGCTCGATGAAGAGTCTCTCGAAGATGGTAAGTCACTATACTTAAGGGATGCAAGAAGCGCGGTATGCCATACCGTATCCTGCTCATAAATCTTTCTTTTAACTTACATATACTCTACATCTTTCCAAAATCAATTCAGCCAAAAAGACAGCGACATACCTATTTGTCGACTTTTATGCCAGCTGGTGCGGTCATTGCAAGGACCTTGCACCAACCTGGGAAGTCCTGGCCGAGACAATGGTAGAAGCGGCAATGGATATAGTAGACGAAGAGTTTGAGCATTTGGAACTTGAACATGATTACTCCAAGGAGGACTATGATGAAGCGCTCAAGGTCAAACTACCGGTCATGGTTGCAAAAGTTGATTGTGTGGATCACAAGGATTTATGCTTTAATGAACAGGTTTGGGCATATCCTACCCTCAGACTTTTTGTCAATGGAATGCCAGCTGCGGATTATAGGGGTGATAGAACGGTTTTGGAAATGGTTCATTGGCTGGCGCATGTAGAAGAGTCTCATAAGAATCAGGTTGGGGATGATAGGTTTAACGTGCTGCTTGCTGACGAGAGTAAGTTGTGTAGTTTTGTACTTGGAATTTGTGAAAATCAGATCATTATCATCGGCGCTCACATATCATGTCTCAACACAATAGTCGCCAGAGAGCATTTGATGGTTTCGGAGACACGCGAACAAATGCTGCAAGGACCTGATCGTTCCGCAACAAGTCATCCGGAATGGGCAGAGAGAATGAGGAAGCACAGGGTCCGCCAGGGCGCAATGGATTGGAAGGAAGAAGATCATCCAGGTTGTCAGATCTCTGGGTTTCTCTGGGTGGATCGCGTACCTGGAAACTTCCATATACAGGCTAGGTCACCCAATCATGATATTGATGCAAAGCTTACAAACACTTCGCATGAAATTCATAGCTTATCTTTTGGTGATCCGGGAACAAGAGATATGATTAAAAGAAATAATTTTGTGACTCCGGTGGGGTTTGATCGTGCTTTGACTCCGCTCAATGGGAATGTGTATGTGAACCACAATTCTCATGAAGCGTTTCATCATTACCTGAAGCTTGTAACAACAGACTTTGATGATCCTTACTTGAAGGAGTCAAGGTCGAGATACAAGAGATCAGAAATTAGGGCTTACCAGGTTTTGAGCAGCAGTCAATTATCATTGTACAGGAGTGACATTGTACCAGAAGCGAAATTTTCTTACGATCCATCACCTATTGCGGTTTACCATCGTCGTGCTTATAGTAAGCGTTGGTATGATTATATCACGTCGTTGATGGCGATCATTGGAGGGACATTTACCGTCATTGGAATGATTGAAAATACAATCAATGCTGCAATTAGCAAGAAGAAAAGATAGATAGAATTTAGGAAGTGTGAACAATCAGAGCACTACAACATTATTATTAACAAACTTTTTAAGGGAATGCACAGGTAGCACGCACTACAGAACTTTTTGCTGTTCTGCAAAGTAATGAACGAACAACTCCATCATTTATTATATCAGAAATCTCCCCATCTTTTATAAAATGTAAAATGTATAGTCACCTTTGTAGACTACTATATTCATTTTTCGTATCTTCAATGCCAAGTTGGCCAAGTTCAAAGAACACTTTAAGACATAGTAAATCAAAGTATCAGTTCAACTGCCAGAAGCATCCGTCATAGTATAGTGGCTAGTATCCCCGCCTGTCACGCGGGAGACCAGGGTTCGATTCCCTGTGACGGAGAATATCATTTTGTTTTGTCAGTTTGGATCTTCTGTCATTTAGAGTTTGTGAGGGATCGATTACGAATGGTAGTAATAAGTAAGAAGTAATAAGAAGTAATAAAACGCAGTTCACACACTTGCATTCCTTCGCCGAATATAGTATTGTAGCTGACAATGGTACTGTACAAAAATTGTTGGTTCCTCGCCATGCTGTCAAATATATTATATTAATTAGCAATCCGATTGAGTTTTGATGTAATAGCTACCAGAGGTATGACAGTCTCTCATTGGCTGCTCGTAATGCATTGATATTTTCTGTTATTACCTCTTCTTTTCCTCAATTCGTGATGGAATTTCCGATTTCCGACGCTTGCTTTTGGTGTAATTCTAAAATTATATAGCGTCTTTGTCTCTGAAGAAGAAAGTTTTTGAGTTTCGTTAATATTACGTAGGTTGGTGTAGATTCCTTCTTCTCGTTGCATCTGTATCGTTCGTCCTCCTGAAGACATTTAATTTCAGGTTGTTCCTCTTCTTCGTAATAAATTATGTTAGTAATAGCATCGTAATAGTGTCTTTTATTTCCTGTCATGGCGCAGCGCAGAAACCGATGGAATGATTTGATTTTCTTTCTTTGATCCTCGAACTTGATCGCAAATAAAGAGAATCAGGTGCTATCCCCCTATCCCTCATTTATCTATCTGTCGCGGAAAGAGAGGTTGGTATGGTGGTAGTTATTCGAGTATCATACACCCCCCGGTAATTGAATATGAATAGGTGAGTGAAATAAGATCGGTTTTATTACTGGTAATTTGATTTTCTTAGCGCAAACTTTTTTGTTGAACCATGATGGACGATGGACGACATCATACATCATCACAATCGAGGTAAAGTACTGTAGTTGCATCGGCGCTGAAGACCTACATTCTTTGTTGAGCTGACCATAATCTCGATCAATTTTGCAGCATTAGGCAGAAAGTACAATGGAGCCGTCGACATCAGTAGCGGCATCAGGAGTCATGTATTCGTTTCTTCTAAGAATACTTTCCTTCACCCTGAGTCAATTGACAATTAGATTTGTAGATCCGACAACGTTAGGCAAGGCGTCAATACGATTGGAGCTAATCTGCAGTACAACCGTTTTGTTTCTGGGAAGAGAGGGGTTCCGTCTTGGCCTGATGAGAGTTGCAAATGGAAGTGGCAGCGGAAGTGATGATAAAAGATTGAAAGCGAAGAGAGTAAACAATGTTACATGGTTGAGCGTTCCAGTTTCTTTATTCTTTACAATTGTGGCATTAACAGTACACTTAAGCACTTATCGTGAGCAAGTGTCCTCTGGAGACGAAGATGAGTTAGATGACTATAGATTGGCAGGGATACTCTACTGCATCGCTAGCGCAATTGAAATTATATCGGAGCCCTGTATGATTGAATGCTTGAGAGGTATGGATGTAAAAGTGAGATGCAAAGCAGAAGCCTTTGCATCTATTGGAAAATCACTTGGTTGCGTATTCCTCCTCACCTTTGGGGGGCGGAAGTATAACGCAGCGTCATTTGGGTTGGCGCAGTGCCTCTATGCCGTAATTGTCAGTTCAGTTCTGTATAAGGAAAAGGGTGTGAGCTTAGAATGGCCATCATTCAATGTAAAGTTTGACAGTGCCGTGCTTAAACTGTGCATAATGTTTTGTCTCCAATCTGTTTTCAAACATCTTTTAACGGATGGCGACCGAATAGTCCTGTCAATGATTCTTGGAGCATATGATTCTGGAGTTTATGCCATGGCGAGTGCATATGGAGGGATGGCATCAAGATTGATATTTCAGCCATTGGAAGAAAACGGTCGGATGTTGTTTTCTAACAAGCATGCTCATATTATGCGAGCAAAGGAAGAAGAGAAAGAAGATAGCTGCAAACTTGTCGATGGTCTCGAAAACACATATTGTGTGCTGATCAAGTTTGTCCTTTACATTGGTTTAGTATTTGCCACATTTGGGTCCAATTATACTACGGTCTTATTACGCATCTTGGCTGGGGAACGATGGGGCTCAAATGTCCAGGCTGCAGAAGCTCTTTCTGCATTTTGTATCTACACGGCTTTCATAGCGTTGAATGGAATGACTGAAGCATTTGTGTATGGTGTTGCAAAGAGCGGTTTTGAGGTCGGAAGCCTGGCTGTTGTCCATGGTCTGGTTGGGTTAGTATTTTATATTGCCGCTCCTCTCTTGGTCACACATGGTACCGAATATATCAGTGGAACCGTGGGACTGATCCTTGCAAACGGATTGTGTATGGCATTGAGGTCTGCGTATTCTCTCTATTTCGCGTTATCTTACTTTGAGAATGCTCGGAATAATGCGACACCTACTCCTCGGTCGAGATTCTTTCGAAAGCTGTTTCCCAAGCCGCCAATCATAGCTGTGTTTGTGTCGGCGTATATTTCAATGAGGCATTCCCGCGACTATTTTATGGGAGGAAAACAGCTAAAGTTTTTATCAATAGAGACTGCGTCTCATGTTGGCGTTGGAATTGTATGCTTGGTGATTTTAGTAGGTTTTGTGTTTGCCTTTGAAAGAGATTTTGGGCATTCTCTCAAAATGATGGTCTCTGTGAGACCCAGAAACACTGGTAGTAGCAAAGCTAAGGCAGATTAATCCTTTCAAATCATTCAAAATGCATTCATCCCATAAAATGCTGTTGTTCCACTTTGAACTTGTACATTCGAACATACCGGTACCACCCACTGATGACTCGACTGCTGAAGAAGTTCAAATTTTCAGTTTCAATTCTTTCAAATTTCCTATTGTGATGGCAACACAATAGGTTAGGAGCTTGATGGTTTGCTCTCTTTCCCCTACGGTACAACCAGTACTCGACGCTTGATTGAA
>Ga0115005_10004474_pt1 | contig 11069 bp, 10 predicted proteins | sample ArcOceMetagenome_FD_87163 | JGI IMG/M metagenome (GOLD analysis project Ga0115005, IMG submission 87163) | Marine eukaryotic phytoplankton communities from Arctic Ocean - Arctic Ocean - Greenland ARC118M Metagenome | ecosystem: Environmental > Aquatic > Marine > Oceanic | place: Arctic Ocean...
ATGAAGTATTTGATGTCATTGTCATGGATGGCACTTGGTCACAAGCAAGAAAGATACATGCTCGATACATCCCACTTGAGAACGATGGGGGCCCTCCTAGAGTCTGCCTGAGTCAAGAGTCCTTGGACATATTAGGAGGAGTCAGTGCACATGCAAATTTATCCGAGAGTCATACTGTGAATGGTGTTGAAAGGGGAGGCAGCGGAAGGCAGCTTCGAAGGCATCCTATTAAGTGGAAGGAAGTCAGCACGCTCGAGGCTACACGACTGCTATTAAGAGATATGGCTGCGATCACCGGAGAGAATCTAAGCGACAAAGACGGAAAGCAATGTCATGACATCTTGGCAGAATATCAGGTTATATCTGATGCTGCTGCTGTGAAGCAGTTGGGTCCACCACGCGAGAAAGATAAATGATTTTCAAAATTTGCATCCATCAGTCCTTGGCGTATAGAAAAGTGTACGTACACGTACTATTATAAATTGTTGTGCAGTACACGATCTACACGTAGTATGTATTATTAAAATTGTCGTGCCCTTTTTCTTTTTTTTGAAGTCTGTAGTGGTGGTGTAGTGGTGTAGCTTGTCGCTTCTATTTGAATGTTTGCATTTCAGAACTGTAAAAGCCTTTTGTGGCTTCCACATCACTTCTTTTGTGGGCCCTTTTGTGGTCGAAGTCCTTACTTATCAGGGATATCTAGGATGCTTCTTATTCACTCGTATATTCGTCGCCTCACATCTTCGAATCTCTTCTCTTCGAATATCTTCAATCTTCATACCAGTGGCTACTACCAACCACCGGTACCAGTACACAGAGTAACGACGCACACACAACACACAATGGATGCCTGGATCTCTACTTTAATCCTCAATACTTGCACAAACTTTGATACAATACAAGATCCTCTACATAAGTGAAATCCAAGAAAATGACGTTTGTGTACACAGGAAAGGGAAGAAGACAAGCCCAAAATGACAATGCAAGTCCAGAGCAAAGACAATGCGCTAAGCAAGCATGTGCCATTCAATGGTGTTTGGCAAAGCGAGATCATAAAGAACATTTGTGCACTGCATATCGGCAAGTTTGGGAAGATTGTTGTTCTAAAGTAAGAGCTGCAGAGGCAGCCAAACTTAATGGGGATAGAGAGGCGCATTAGATACACTTCTTTGAGATATGCATGAGTACAATGTGTAGTAAAGAACGATTGAGAATACATACAGTACTGCGAACTGCGATCACCACCGTGCCAAAGGCCAACCAGATCCGCTCGATCCTTTTGCAGAATAGGAGGCACCACCAATCACAATATTTGCAGCACTATAGGATTATTTGATCTACGTTATGCCTATGTCTTCTGTCTTGTCAACTGTAACACGTATTTTTGTGAAATGGAAATCCATCTTGGTTTTCTTGACGGCGCCCATAATAAAGCACATAAAGCTGATCTGGTCCAAGACCACCGGAATAAAGATTCACGAATTTAGAATTCATAAAGGTGGCAAACAGAACGCCAAACTTTTGCCATCGTCTCGGGGAACACAATGCTGGTTCTCCAGGAATAATCTTGAGAGCCTCGCCTGGACCATGACCATCGTCCAACAACGCCGCGCGCTTCCTCAACAGTGCCACCAGTTCATAGTCCTGCATCAAGCACTGATCAGGAAATCATCCAATAAAATTAAAGACAACCTTTGGTACAGAAATGGCTTGATCTCCGTAAGGGAGTGAATACAGTCTAGTCCGAAGAGTGAATGTCATTCCCAGGAATCATGCCTCTGCAGAGGCAGTCTCCTCTGGCATGTATTGTTCAAACTTTGTGTATCCTTCAAGAACCGTGTCCCCAGTGTACGCTTTTTCCATCAGACAGCCAAAATCATCTTTTAAGATGCCTTCATCTCCTCCAATGACCCCTAATAGATCGCTAGATGGCTTCATTCTAGCATTTCACGGACCATACACAAAGAGGCCAAATGAAAGCCTTCCAAAATTGGCCTCCAAAACTATCTCGGTCGCAGAATGCCATTCGCGCGCATGATATTGCAGTAGGAGATTGTTGGATGAGATTTTTGTAGGATATGCGGATGACTGATGACATTTGATGTTGTATATCTGGAGATGCAATGGCGGATGTCTATACTAGGAGGGTAAGGCAGAGTAAACTTGATGCTTGTAAGAACGTAGAGTAATTACTGTTGTGCATTATGTACCTGTATTATTCGTACACAGAGCAGAAGAGAAACTGTGATTTCGCCTGTATCTTTTTGGTATGAAGTTTTAGATTTCAGGCATCATTTTGTTGAGATAAAAAGGATAATCAATTTTTATTTCCGCTTATTTTGGAATCTTTATAAACTAGTCTCGTTACTCATGACAAATTCTCCATCCATTACAGGTCATCTCTGAATTTGTCTGGATTATCTGTCCTGTGTTGCCATAAGGCTCTGAATGTTCCATCTAAATTCAAGAAAATTTGTTGCCCTGAATACCACCTAGCACCTTCTAACTGCTTCCCATAATTTTCATGAACGGATTCCAAAGCATCAATATAGGCCTCAGAATCTTCTTCATTCACTAGAGATACTATCCCATGCGGCGCCGACGCATCGCCTATTCTGCTGAAGTTCACCACACTATGGCTCAGCAAGGAATTGATATAAAAATTCTTGGAAAAGACAGGAACTTCGTTACGATTCACCCCTGCTCCTGTTTGCTTGCTGACCATTAATGCTTCCTTTAAACATACAGTCAACCAAGGAAATGATAAATATGTGGAGAACCAACTGACATTCTTCCGAGATGAAGTCCATGGATCTTTTACGTCTACATTCATAAATCCAACTAAAATGTATCTAGTACCTTTCGTCGTTGGCAAACCTTCATGATGCACCATGGCATTGTTGATAAGAACTTGACCCGGTTTTGGCCTAGCATCCTCGTGAGTGGAATCACGTCTATTGTGGAACCTTGTCCCCCCACCTTCAAATTCATCATTCAACAAAACATTGAATGAAATGTGACTGCTATCAGTGTGCACATTCAAAGCTTGCTGACCTTCTCCATCATAACGCACAAAAAACATATCATTGGCACGAATGGAATCCCTCGAAATACCGTAGACGCGTTCGATTAGTGGACTTAACCTAGCATCAAGAATTCTTTTAAGCGTTGCTTTATCCTCTGTACTGAAGTCGATGACAACATTCAGATCGGTAGTAGGATAAGACGCATGTCTATAATTTTTGAACGAGTTGTGAGATTTAAGCTGGGAATAATTGGCACAGTAGTGTAGATAAAGAACATAATTTCATGGCACAACTAACCTATCTTTTTTGTAGCCCGCAGGCCACTCTAAAACCTTTTCGAGAGATTCTTTCTTGCTTTCCCCGTCGTTTCCATTAGATAAAGCAAGAAGTGCAAGTTCATCCTTTGCGATCTGTGCACTATGTTCAGCAGCGTTGTTAGCCATTTTGATAATCAATTCAGTTTCTTCTGGCTTGAGCAGAGGTGCCAAGAAAACTTTTCTCGCAGTGGCGGTGTTATTTGGCGAATGGGCGATCAGCATGACGAGGCACGCAAGATACACCATGTTTATCAAGATGAAAACAAAGCTTGGAACAGTGGCAGCAGCTTTATCATCGTTTTTCTCGCAAATGGAATTTGGTTTTGTTTTCTTGGTCTCCCTTCTATCAACTGTAGCAATTATCTGCTCTTTTCCATTAATATACGTGCGTGTCAATACTCTCATTTTTCCATTGCCAGATGGCATAGAAGCAAACAAAGATTCATCTTCAGAAGCAGAAGATTCGTTCGCAGACCTTCCTGAGCTCTTGCTGTTGTAGTAAGCCTTTACTAAGGATGGAGCTAAAGCGATAAAGAAGAAGGTAACCAGCAGAGAATTTCGAATGATTTGCTGCCATTCCTCCTCAAATTTTGGTGGATGGTGGGCGAGAAAGCCTTCTCCTGGGAACGGTAACGCCATACCGAGTGAATACGGTCGAAACAAGTGAAATACTGTAAATAAAAAAAGTAAAAACCCTCCAACAAAAAGTGAGGAGTCTGGGCCAGAAGCAGAAGAAGAAAGAGATACATAGTAAAGGGAAAGGGAAAGTATGTTTTCGTCTTCTTGTCCTCACCACGCATCACAGCGAAAGTTCAAGACAAGAAGATGAAGTTTCCATACAAATACAACATCCAACACAAGTTCAACATACCCTGTGCTGATTCGCTTCTCGACAGTGCACTAAGATCCCTGTTCCAAACCCCATCGAAATAAGGACACCGGCTTCATTGCTACCACAAGGCATACCTCCCACAAGTAAATAAAAGAGATGAAGGCCGTGATAGAAGCATTTTTTGTTCGCACCAACTCCAATAATGCTGATTCAAACAACATTACAAATGACAAAGTCATATTATTGGGAACTTCGCCAATAAAGATTCCAATGAAAGGCGAGGAGCTTATCGAAATGACGGACCCATCTGAATCATTTGTTGTCTCAGAACCTTACCAAAATACCATCGCCTCTCTATTAGCAGGAGTTGGATCGGGGGCACTCTCATCAATCGCATGCGCGCCACTTGATCTAGTGAAAACACGCATGCAAGTTCTTGGAGATTTAAATAAGCGTAATGCAATGAATAGCAACCAGTTGAGCATAATCAAGTCTCTGCAGGGCATTGTACAAAAGGATGGTATTAGAGGGTGTTTTCGTGGATTATTTCCTGCTCTGTTGACTGTGCCTTCATTCTGGGGTATCTACTTTCCTCTTTATGAAATATCAAAGAGAGATTTGCATTACTATTATCAAGGGCGCAATGTGCATGATGAAAACAAAGTTCCGTCAGGCCCAATTGTTCACATGAGTAGCGCTATACTGGCTGGGGCTATTGCCGATTTCTTTTGTAATCCAATGTTTGTTGTGAGAACGAGGATGCAGACTGAAGCATTGCACTATATGGACGTACCAGTGCAGGAAAGGAAACCGCACGGAATCACAAAAACAGTCAAAGGTTTATACAAAGAAGCAGGAGTGGCAGCTTTCTGGAGAGGTTTTACAGCAAGTTTACTAGGCTTGAGTCATGTCGGGATACAGTTTCCTGTTTATGAATATCTCAAAGCAGAAGCTAGATCAAGATCCGCAAATAATGAGGAATCTGCATTTGATCTACTGATTGCCTCAGGGTTGTCAAAAATGATTGCTACCTCCTTGACATATCCTCATGAAGTTGTTCGATCAAGATTGATGGATTATAGGGGGCATGAAAAAGGCAGGACAGGGCTGGTGAATACTGTCAAAAGAATTGTAAAAAATGAAGGCGTTGGCGCACTCTATGCCGGAATTCATGTCAGTTTAGTCAGGGTTGTTCCGAATTGTTGCATTACATTCATTACGTATGAAATGATTTTGAGATATGCAAAAGCACACATTTTTAGCAGTCGCTGATCTGTTACAACAATAGTATACTGATTATAAATATTAATTAATAGAGATGATGGCACTGGCATCAGTATTATGAACATACCATAGAATGATTTTGAACTGCTTGTAATTCGAATTACCATTGTTTGGAAATAGCGCGGGGGGGGAGATTGGGACTCACAAATTATTTTCAATATTCATCAAATAGCAATATTCGAATATGTCCTCCAAACGCTGGCAAATGGCGACTGACGGACACACGACACTACTATTCTACTACTAATGTTGTTGTCTGTTGTTGTCTAACTACTCTAGAGCTACCGGTACAGTACAAGTACATACCTGCTGTCTTGGCTGGTGCACTACAAGCAGCTAGAGAGAGGTAAGAACATATCAAGGATTGCACAGATAACGTGTTTACTTTCATAATGATTCTCATCTCGAATAGCAATTTGAAATAGGCAAATTGGAAAATGAAACTCTTCCTTTGTGCAATATTTTCATGCATGCTGTATGAAGTCATTTCCTTCTCCGCTATATCTATAGCAAGTTCAGAATATAGAGCTGCAATAGCCAAAATAGACAAATGTTCGACAGAAGGAATTCCGAGCGAAGATCTATACGATGCTGTGCGTTCCATTGATAGAAATGCGCTTAAACTGTATCCAAACGAGGAGGCAAAAGAAGAATTGTGGAATAGAGCATATGGATCTTGGAAACTTGTACTTGCCACAGGCGGTGGGAAATATACAGCCTTCAAGAGTGTTCCAATCTTTGCTTTTGCAATGCTGGACGAGAAGAATTTCGGAAATGGAGTTGGGTTGAACGAGAGCGCCATACTTCTGTCCCTCCTTGGTCCTCATGAGCTAATCACTCGGAGGAGACAGATGGTTATTAACATTGACGACATCTACATAGGTTCGAAAAAGGCCACGGAATTCACTCCTGGATTCGTCAAGAGTGGCATGGGACTGAAGAAACGACCCATTGATTATAAGAATGAAGGTCGAAGGCCACCTGCTTTTACATTTATAGCAGCCAGTGAGAATTCCTTAGTGGCAAGAGGCGGCAGCGGCGGTATTGCAATCTGGACACGACTTCACACTGACATTCGCCCTGCTGCATATGGCAATGACCTGGAAGTAGATGTTGAGTAGCCAAAATACAAAGAAGTATTTCCTAGCATCAGAGAAACCATAAATCAACTTTTAAACATTTTAAAATCTTATAAAAAATAAATTGAATGAAGAGTATTACGAAAGCACTGATCTAATCTTCAACGTCAATCGCATTGTTACCCTACTTTGCATAGATCTCTGGCTGGCAAGTTTTCTTATGGCGAGTTCCACATGTTGCCATACAGTTCAACTCTCCTTCAATATATTTATCGCACTTCCACGGCTTCTTTTCAAAGAATCTACAGGTGACATTGAAGCTCAGCATTTCGTACTGCAGTGGAAAGAAGCCCTGTACTTCATCAGGACACGGGCCCAATGCTTTCAATTCGAGAAGCATTTGGTCAATTATAGAGGCAAACTCTGGGCCGTGACTCAAATCTTTGCTCTCGGAAATATCATGAGCCAAGTCATATAGTTCTATGTGAGAAGGAACACTGGAAAACTCTTCAAAAAAGCGAATCAACTTCAAATTTCCTTTCAGCAATGACTCAGCCTGGAGCATCGAATTCTTGTAGTCAAATACACCGAGATTGTCACGTAGTCTATCTGTATTGTTCGCAGAGATAATATGATCCGCAAAACTGACAGAATCTTGAGCAGAAAGTGCTGGAATTTTAATGCCAAGCAGATCACACAATGTCGCATACACGTCGTTCAAACCAACCAGATTATCTCGTCTCTCTCTGGATGGAAAGATGCCATCAAATCTCATCATCAGAGGAATTCGGTGCCCCCCTTCCCATATTTGGCCTTTTTGGCCTTTCAGAGGTCCGCTCGGGTAATGGGGAACGCTCTTATCTCGTGCCAAACCACCGTTGTCACTGGTAAATATGATAATGGTGTCATCGGAAAGATTACGCTCTTCGATCATGGAAACGAGCGATCCAACAACATGATCCATCTCTAACAGCATATCCAGATGACTAGTGGGATATTGATTAGCAATTGGATCACCGTTGAGGTAATGATTAGGTGGAGAGTGAGGAATGTGGACACTTCCAAGGGCGACGTATGCAAAGAAAGGATCATTTTCTCTTCCCTTAAGATGGCGATCAATAAAGTCCGAAGTTTCATTCACAAGCTTCATGTTGTACGAAGACGAATCCCACGCCATATCTCCCTCTCCAGGCTTAAGTATTATTGACTCCCCTATTGGTGTCTGATAAGAACCAGCTTTCCAGTAATGTGCATCTGATGTGACATTTGTGGTAAGGAAGCCATTTCTGAAAAATGAATAAGGCGCCTCTTGAATCCCTCCTGTTGTGATTAGAGAATGATCAAAGCCAATAGCTGAGGGACCATCTATGAGGGACATACTCCAGTCATGCCCAGGATCTGTCAAGTACTTGTCGCGATTGATCAATCCTGAAGGCGGCACTTTCGCTCCAAGGTGCCATTTACCAGCCATTAAAGTCTCGTAGCCCGTCTTTTTTAGCACTTCTGCAATGCTCTTTTGATGAGATCGAAATTGGTTATTTTCATAACCGAGATTCCATGAGCCATTAGCGTTTCTTCCTCTATGCTGGTAATTGCCTGATAATAGCATGTAGCGCGATGGTGCGCATAAAGGAGTGGCATGTGCGTTAAGGAAAGTCACTCCACTCTCTGCAAGTCTGTGGATATTTGGCATGTCTACCATTCCTGAATTCCAATATGAAGGTATATCACCGGTACCTACATCGTCAGCTAGGATGATAAGAATGTTTGGCTTCTTTCTATCTGAGAGAACTGAATTCTGGTTTAGCACACCATCGCTTGTCTCTACTGTTGGTTGATCTGTAGAGGTTCCTTCTTTCGAAGGTGCAGAACTTCCTTCTCTTAAAGAAGGTGTCACTGATGATATTGTAGGTGGTTTTGTTTTCCTCAAGCTCGGTTTATTGCTACGTTCTACTTGTGAACTATCGTTCTTCTTGCTAACTGATGGAATTTGTGTTTCCGTCGTATATTCCCAGGAATGTATTGTTGGCTTCTGACTCTTTTCTTCGTGTGAGTCTTCTTCACTTGGTGGTGTTTTGGTATCAGATATTGATGGTGCAGACGAAGGCCTTGTTTCTCTCAGACTAGGAGATGGACTTGGAACGAGATTTGCATATTCCCAAGAATCAGCATTGATTACTGTAGAAGGAATTATAGAAAGCAATGCAAGTAGCTTCATGGTCAATGTTATAGAAAGGGCTCTTCACTAAAAAATATGAGCGCTCTTTTTCTCTAAAATTCTTAAATTGTTGTGGGGGAGTTTCCATTCGGCGAATTTATTAAGGCCTATTTAACATTTTCTGGCTGCGGAAATTTACTGGAAATTTAGACTGCACGACTCCAAACAAATCACAAAATACAAAATAACGCCAAGATTTATAATATTCAAAATGCGACTTACGTCGAAGGGGGGAGGTGGGAAGGTCTCCTCAAGCGCTTCATTGTCATACTACCCGAACTCTACTCGACCGATCAAATCGTCAACACCATACCTAGCACCCCGCAGCCCTTACCCTCTCTCTTGAACAATGATCTCACGTAAGCGACTCCAATTGGATTCCAGCTGCAAGAGTACCAAAAGCGAAGCTCTCCAAGGTCTCGAAAAGTTCTTCCCTCACCTTCATGGATTTCGAGAGGGTCAAGAAGAAGTCATTTCGTCTCTGCTCAGGGGTGAAAATGCAGCAGCAATCTTTCCAACAGGTGGAGGCAAGAGTTTATGCTACCAACTCTCAGGAATGATGCTCGCTGCAGAAGGAATGACGCTTGTTGTCTCTCCCCTCTTGGCTTTGATGAAAGATCAGGTTGATTCAATGAAGGCATTGGGTCATCCAGTTGATCTAATCGCCTCTAGCCAATCTCTAGAAGAAAAGATCAATGTTCGAAAGAAAGTCCAGTCGGGTCAAATTGTAATCCTTTATTTGGCACCAGAACAACTCAACAATGAAAACACAGTTGCTCTCCTTCGGTCTGTTAAAATCGCCCTTCTTGCGATCGATGAAGCTCATTGCATATCAGAATGGGGCCATGCTTTCCGACCAGATTTTCTTCGTTTGGCGAAATTTTATAGGGATGAAAATGTGAAGCGTATTCTAGCACTTACTGCTACAGCTACTCCACAGGTCGAACGGGAAATCTGTAGCCAATTTGATATTCCAGAAACAAATTCAATTCGTACAGCATTCTTTCGACCGAATTTAGAAATAAACTTCACTTCGACATCACAGGGTGAACGAGACACGCATTTGGTTCGATCCATACAGTCGCAAAAACCTGGGGCTACGCAACTATTCAAAAGACGACAGAGAAAGTAGCCAAGCTGCTAAAAGAGCACAACATTGATGCGCGTTATTATCATGGTGGCATGGCGAATGATGACAGGAGAGACACTCAGGATTGGTTCATGGACAAATACAAAGGCACGCGTGTTGTTGTTGCGACTATTGCTTTCGGGATGGGTGTTGATAAGCCTGATATTCGCTATGTTTACCATTACAATCTTCCCAAGTCTCTCGAGAGTTATGTTCAAGAAATTGGTCGTGCGGGTAGAGATGGGTTAGAATCTTATTGTGAGATGTTTTGTTGCATGGACGATGTTGCTCAACTGGAAGCATTTGCATATTGTGAATCTCCGAGTAAGAATTCAATAAAGGGTGTAGTTGAAGAAACAGTTTACACAGGGCAGAACAGACTTCGTTCCGTTGGCTCGGAAGTTGTGAAGTCTCATTACTCAGTCGCTAAGGCTCATGACATGACAAACAACGGTGTAACTATGCTTTTAGCGTTCATTGATATATACCAAGGGCTAATCAAACAGGGAACGCCACGCTATGGCATGTATCAAGTTAAGGCTCGGAATGGAAATGTGCATCAAGTGAGTGGGTACTTGAGCCAGCTTGCAGATCGACAAGCTTCTTTGGCGCTCTTGCGTCATTGCCAGCCAAAGAAGATTTGGGCGCATATTAACGTGGGACAAGCGTCAAAAGCTTGTGGTATCCCACGGGATACACTGACTACTGCTTTGGCAGGACTGGAACAAAGAGGACTGCTTGAGATTAAACCTTCACAGGTTGAACACGCCTATACAATCGAGAAAATTACTTCGAACCTTAATGCTGTTATCGAAACCGAATATCAGCGCTTTCAAACTCGTCAGCAAAGAGAACTTGCTCGAATTGGTGAGGTCCTAGCTTTAATTGGTGCTAGTGATTGCCATTCGAAGCTCTTGACAGAGCATTTTGAAGGGAAGCGTGGACCGTCCAATTCAGGAGCATTCGAGAGCCCCTTTCCTTGCGGATGCTGTCCTTTCTGCAAATCTGGCTCGGTGATCAAACTCCCCACACCAGAATTTTTTTCTATAGACCCAACGTTGTGGAAGTCTCTTGTCAGCGAGGCAGACCTTCCAAAAGACGACCCTCAACTAGTAGCGAAGTTCGCTCTTGGCTTCAAATCTCCCAGAATTACACAAAATAAGCTCCATAGATCAAACAACTTTGGG
>Ga0115005_10004475_pt1 | contig 11067 bp, 11 predicted proteins | sample ArcOceMetagenome_FD_87163 | JGI IMG/M metagenome (GOLD analysis project Ga0115005, IMG submission 87163) | Marine eukaryotic phytoplankton communities from Arctic Ocean - Arctic Ocean - Greenland ARC118M Metagenome | ecosystem: Environmental > Aquatic > Marine > Oceanic | place: Arctic Ocean...
TCTGACTCTGAATCACTTCCATAGCGCAAATCTCCTAGAATCGCTGAGCCAATACTTTTTAAAACAACCCTTAGCTGATGTGTTTTTCCCGTTTTTGGAAAAAGTGAAAATCCCCAAAAACGACTCTCACCTATCTTAAATGACATGAACTTTGTTTGAGAAGGATTCAAAAGAGTTCTAGTTAAGCGATAAGATCCACCTCTAGATTTCACTAAATCCCCTTTTATATTTCCTTGTTTTTTGCTTGGTTTTTTGTCAGACATTGCAATATACATTTTTAGAATAAGATGTTTTTCGAAAAGTTCAGATAATGACTTTGCTATCTCTTTATTTTTAGCAAAAAGCATTAAACCTGATGTTTCTCTATCTAGCCTATGAACTCCATAGATACTTTCGTTGATATTTTTCATCTGCGACATAACTCCACCGGGTCCGTGATGCTCGATTCCCGACTGTTTTAATGCACATATTAGACACTCATCTTCAAAAATAACTTTCATAAAAACCTCGATAATCTATAGCTATTTATCAAACAAATACTATAATAAAAAAATGCAATACTGGAAAACACATCAAAAAGATATTATCTTAACTCATTTAAATCTTATCAATGATAAAAAACTTAACTTTGTCATTTGGCAGCAAAAAAATGAACAACGCTACACTTACCATGGCAGTTTTAAGGTTATATCACGGGCAACTTGCCAGATAAAGATCGATGAATCGGAACTAGATTTATTTGACAATGAGATTCCATTTTTTTGTCATATTAGTGAGCTCGATATCATATTTAAAAAAGATCACTATAACAGAATGGGACAATTTCTTGAATTTTCCCTTCCCTCGGATATACAAATATATGAGAGAAGGAAAAACAAAAGATATCACTATCTTTATCAAGATCATAAAAATATTACCTATCACTCTGAACATAATGATCCAAAAACTCAACTGCCTATCTTTGTTCAATCAAGTGTACTAGTGGATATATCAACAACTGGTGCAGGAATGGTTGTTGGAGAGGAAGCGATAAAGCAGCTCAATATTGGACAAAATTTACTACTGGATAACTTAACAGATCAAAAACTACCTGAGCCATTTAAAGTAAAAATTAAATATATTGAAAATTATAAATTTAGAGAAATAGGCCTCTTTAAAGTGGGAATTATTTTTAATGATCAACTTGATTCCATAAGTTATAAATCAATTTCTAGCATTGTTGAAATCAAGCAAAGAAAAACGTCAGGTTTGAGCTCTGAGCTTTACTGTGGACTCAATCACGAAGCACAAGTGAGGGCCATTAATTCTATCGAAGTAAAAAATAAAACTCTCGCAAATAATATTAAAGATAATATAGAGTACCTAGACAGACTTCGCTATATGACAACACAAATGAAAGTCGGCTTTCTTAAAACGATTAATCATGACCTTCTCTCAGTTGCACTACGACTATCAAGTAAAGAATTAATCTATGATCTATTCTCAGAATTAACAGAGAATATTCAGCATGAATTTTTGGAAAAACTTCAATCTGAAAAACCTGCATCAGCTGTTTGTAAAGCCCAAGATGAAATTATAAAAATAATGAGGGTTAAAGAGAAAAATGGCGAGATCGTCCTAGACCCCACTGCGTTTACGACTTATGTTTAATTAATCGAATTTGTGACTTCATCAATAAGCTCTTCAACATAAGGTTTTTTTATCATTGCACTTACACCTAAGAGATTTAACCTTTCCATTTCTTCAATATCACCATGTCCTGTAAAGACAATGACATTCATACCAGGAGAGATTTTTTTTATATGCTCAGTTAACTCGATTCCATCCATCTCAGGCATATTTAAGTCAGTGATCACTAAGTCAAAAAGAATAGAATTATCTTTAAACATTCTTAAAGCTTCTACACCGTTTATAGCTTGATGAATTGTTACTGAGCCAGCATCAAATTCAATTTCAAGGGTATCAACAATTGTTTCTAGAATATCTAATTCATCATCCACAACGAGAATATGTTTCATAACCTGTCACTTCCTTAAGTCCTATTTAGGATTATATCATTTATCGGCTAAATTAATCTACTAATAAGGATATAAAACCTTAATATTAATGAATTTACTATAAATACAATTTATTGGACGAGCTTAACTTTTCCAATCATAGATTTTTTAAAAACGCCAATATTATTAGCTCTAATTGGACAAAGTGGTTTTGGAAGTGACTTCTCAAGTTTTTCTATAAATGATTTAACTTTATTTTTATAGAGGTCCTGATATTGAACCTCAAGAATATGACCTTTGCGCTCATCGACTAGAAAGCGAAGAATAACATCAGAAAAAGCACCTTGCTCAATAGCGATTTTTTCAAAAATTTCTTTAAGTTCAAATTGAGAATATAAGTGACCACTGATTTTAAAAAATTCATCAGTTCGGCCCTTCGGTTCTAAATAATTTTTCTGATCTATCTCGCTTAAAACTAAATGATCTTTTAATTCGAAAATTTTCCCTATTTTATTAATTATAATAGGCTCATTCTTATTCATAATAATTTCAGCACTACATAGAGAGGATGATTCAATAAAAGACTTCGTATCAGATTGATAGATCTTGTGAATAGGAAGAATTTCGAGCTGATGACTAGATTCTCTAGAAACAAATGAACTCGCTATTTGTGAGCAAAGCTCCGTCATCCCATAGGTTTGAATAATTGGATAATTTAAATCAAGTGCCCTATCTCTTAGTTCATGACTAAGAAAATCTCCCCCAACAAAGAGTGCTCGAAGAGATTTTGGTGCCATTTTTTTCGAAGAGACAAGATCATAGAGCTGGGTTGGTACAACGGAAGCGATACTAATACTATTGGTCCAAACGAGGTCAATAAATTCACTTGCTGACCACTTTTGATCTGAATTAATAACCTTTGAATTTGTAAGATAGCTTCTTAAATATATACCAAGACCCCCTACATGATAATAAGGAAGAGAGGACATCCAAACGTCATTTTTAGAAAACTGAAATTTTTCATTTACAGCTTTTGCATTGTTAAGAAGTGATTCTTTTGAAAGTGCATAAGACTTTATTTGATTGATCGATGTCGTTCCCGAGCTTAATAAAAATACATGATTATTAAGATGAAGAGTATTCCAAATATCTAATAACTTTAAACGCATAGATTCCTCTACGTAGGGAGGAAATAAATAGTAGTTATCACTACTCAAAAACTTCTCTAAATCAAATTTATCCACGAAAGATTCCTTAAAAAAATGTAGATTTCTTCAACTGCACTCTTATTAATAGTTAGAGATCCATTTATGCCGTTAAATAATGTTAATTGGTCTGTAAATAAATTTGGAGTATCTATACCATGATATAAATCTAGATTTCCATTTTGCATTAACTCTAGGTAAGAATGATATCTTCCTAGGTCATGCCCCATATATGATGAATAAATAACATCTTTTTTCCCTATAGGACAGTAGTCTATATTCGGTTTGTATATTTCAAAGTGATAAAAATCATTATCTTTGTCATTTCGATCTGTGGCCATAGGTATCCCTTCTTCTTGTAATCTCTGCCAATCAGTTGGATGAAAAAGGCATGGATCTTCAAGATACTCTACTCTAGATCGTATCTCTTGAGGAAGGTCTCTCCAAAAACTTATAACTTCATCCCTATTAAATAAGTTATTTATATCTATGCGAAGCTTTTTTGTATCAAAGAGCTCTGTTTTATTTGAATTAAACTTATTAATTTTGATTTTAACAGTCTCACAGAGATCAAAATGATCAAGAGTGTGATTATAAAAAGAGCGATGTCGGATCGAATCTTTATTTTTTTCAAGGGAGATCATTTTATCTAGAAATGATGGTAGGGATTTATTTTTTTTTATTTGGAGGATAATATCATCGCAAGAAAGATCTCCAAATTCATGCCATGGAAAATATTCACAAAAATACTTCCCATCAATACGAAAAAAAATACCTTTTCTTGACAGAGGTTTAAATCGATTTAAATCTGTTATCGAACTTAGAGTATAATAACAATAATCAATTAGCATACATGGGCCAAAGTAAGAAGAAAACCAAAAGCAACTAAATGCTTACCGGCCAAAGCAAGAGCAAGATTCAATTCTTCTAAATTTATATTTTCCCGGATCCTTTTTCTAATTTTATAAGCAATTGAAACAGAAAGAAGGGTAAATGCATATTGCATATTTTCAAACGTGAATAAATAGAGAGAAATAAAATAAGGAAAAAATAAAAAGAAATCAATTAAAGTTAAGTAAGAATCATTTGAAAGTTTTGTCGCGAGGGTATTTTTATTCACCTTAATATCTTCAAATCTATCTCTATAGTTATTTATAGCAATTAAAAGACAACTTAATAATCCTATTTGCGAACCTAAAAGGATTATAGTGAGGTTAATATTCACAGCAACTAGATAAAAACTACCAACGGTAGCAACTAGACCAAAGAAAATAAATACAAATATTTCTCCAAGACCGAGATAAGCAAGGGGAAAAGGACCTCCAGTATAGCCATAGGCGAGAAACATACTTAATAGGCCTAAAATTAAAAAGATGAATCCACCTTTTAAAATAATTGGAAGGCCAAACAAAAGACTCAGAAAGATAAAAAAATGTCCAAGATAAAAAACATATTTATAATTGATATTTCTCTGAGATGTAATACGAGAAGGCCCGACACGTTTTGTATCTGCTCCTTTTAAATAATCAATTGCATCATTATAAAAATTTGTGGCAATTTGCAAAGACAGTGACAAACCTAAACAGAGGAAAAAATATGGATAAGATATGTTTTCATGGATTGAGAAATAGTAAGTAAACCCAACAACAACTGGAATGACTGCTGCTGGTAGTGTTTTTAACCTCATTCCCTCTAATATAATTTTAATATTCAAATTGAATCTCCAAGTAGTGATGCAACTAACTGATGATCATGAATTAATCGATGACCTCTATTTGGAATAAACTGAACATTAAATCCATCTAGATTGTTTTTTGCATATTCACAATATTTTGTATCAAGTTCACCATAGTAAAAATGTATTTTGTCACGGTAATTCATGATCTCATTTTTTAAATAAGGTTGATTCATTAGACCATAATTTTCAAAATAATAAATAAGTTTAGGCCCATAATTAACTTCTAAATTTTTATCATATTGGAAAAGTTCTAACTCATTCCAAAATTTGATAAATTCATCTTTACTAAAATATTTCAGCTGAAATTTGAAGTCCTCTTCAATTCGGCGTCGCTCTTCTCTTTCTGCCTGACTTTCAAGCCCTAAATGTCCCCCAAGACAAATAACTTTTTTATATTTCGATGGGTTATGTTGAAATAAGCGTAGTCCAAGTCTTGCCCCAAAGGAATATCCTAAGATCATAACTTCTTCATAGTCATTTACAAGATTATCAATATAAACGGCCATGTCTTCAAAAGAGAGGCAAACTAAATGATTGAGTGAAGGTGCGATAACGTCAAACTTTTCATTTAAAAAATCAAAATCTCGTTCTGACCCCATAAATCCATGCAGACATAGTATTTTCATTTATTCCACTCCTTCCAAAATAAATTAGACTGATCATTATTTACTTTATATTCAGTAATTTTTTTCTTATTTGAATCAGTTAATCCTGATATTAGCTTTTTCATATTTATATTATGCTCAAAAATCATTTCCTTTGGGGAGTTTACCTGTTCAAATATTCTGCCACCAAAGTTATTCAGAATAGTGAGTGTAAAATTTGATGGAAGGTCAAAACATAAAACATTGAAGTCATAGAGCGTTGTTAGGTCACCTAGTATACAGTGAACATTTCGATGGGTTCCCCTAGCGATTCCAATCGCTGTAGAGATTTGCCCATCAATACCATTAACACCTCTGGATGCCATGACTTGAATTCGAGAATCATCGATTAATTGCCAGTACCTTATGGCCATTGAATTTCCAACAAAAACGATATCATCCTCATTAAACGAGGAAAGGAGTTTTGAACAAATACCTATTTCAGACTCAGGGAATTCTATCACCAAATCAGAGATATTTTTTTCTAAAAGCTGTTCATTGCTGTTAACAATATTACCTGGAAGCTCTGTAATAACTTCCCCTCGACTAAGTCCCGTTTTACTATTTTGAAAAGAGAAGACAGGCACATGGTCATACCTGGATTCAAGCACTCTCCATATTTTTGTAAAAGGTGTATGTCCAAATTTAATCACTCTTGAGATCTGATTTTTTTCCAGTATTGACAGAATTGTTTGCTCGTAAAAAATTTTATTCTTAATCTCAATCCCCTTATAATGAGAAGTACATTCAATATAAAAATAAGCTCCGCGCTCTTCAAGTTCTCTGATCTCATCTTCGATATTGCTAGCACCATAAGTAATAACAACTAATTCAAATGAATTATCACTCTTACCATCTAAGGATATGCTCTTCTTATCATCAATTTCGATATTTATATGATAGGGGTATGCGACCGATTTTTGAAAAACATTATCTAGGCCTAGATTCACAAAAGTTCTCGCAAATTTCCCAAAGATACCTATCTGATCAATTGTTTGGGGTGCAAAGGTATCCCTCAGGTTTTCGGGTCTATCAGCAGAGATAATAATGAGTTTAGTAAAGGAGTAATGGGCCTCGATTAATGCAGAATAACATTCACTGACTGCTGTCCCAGAAGTGACACAGACAACAACAGGTTTATCTTTAATTCGAGACATCCCTAGGGCTTCAAAGCTTGCACTCCTCTCATCGACTCGATAGAAAAGATTAAAATATTTTTTTAGATCATTTAGTAATGATGAATTTCTAGAACCTGCACAAAAATATATATCTTTGACCTCAAGAGAAATTAAATGATCTGTTAATTCGTTTATAGGAAACATTGTTCGATTGTTCCTCTTTTAAATTGTACTTCTTTTAATTCCTTATCAACTTCACTCTCTCCAACAATTCCCGATCCAGAATTAATTTCAAAAGTAGCTGCATCCCAAATGACATTTCTAATCATGACAAAAGCTTGTTTAATCTCAGGATGACTAATACCAAAGACACCTCCAAAAATGCGATAATCTTTAGCATGCTTATAATAATTAAGATCCTTCAGAAGAGAGAGAGACTCACTCGGATATGCACCAAGGGCAGCAGAGGGGGATAACGCATAGGCCATCTCCATGACTCCCCGATTATTAGAATCAAAGGAAATTTCACTACATATATGTGCTATCTTATTAAAGGTTATAATTTTTTTTGATTCAACCTTTGGCTTACTGTCATATTGATATAATTTTTCAGTTAAATCTTTTATAACCAAATCATGTTCATTGATTTCTTTTAAATCATTTAAAATCATCGTTTCAAAGCCTGGAATATCTGTTGAGATAGTTCCGGCAAGAGATCTTGTTAAATATTTCCCATTTTCATTAATGACAATTGGTTCTGGGGAGACGCCTAAGATCCCTTTTCCATCTTTCCAATGTCCATATAAAGATCCATTTAGTTTTGTAAACTCTTCGATTCGACTCAAAGGATGAATTCCATTGGATTGATAGGTTTTTCTTGTCACTGAAACAAGTTTTTTTAAATCTATATGTTTTTGAAACAAATCTTTAATATGTCCTACGTCCTGAAAGTATTCATCATCAAAGGACTTATCTTGGATAAGCTTAGTCTTTGCATCAAAGACATCACTGATAAAAGGAATAAATTCTTCCACAGTTGTTTTTACTAATTGAGATATACCGAAAAGTTTTTGGCCGGATTTATAAAAATTTAATTGAAAAAAATAGTCATCGAGCTCATTTTCAGACTCCCCCTGACCTAAATAAAGTGTATTCGAATTGAACTTTTGTATAATTTGTCCATTTCGTAAAAATTTATCGATATTTAAGTAGCTAAGATCTTTAACACATTGCTGTCCCATAAGGGCCGACAATAACTTATGCCTTACAATTATTCAATATATGTTGATAAATTATCCTAAATCTATTAATATCTGCCCCATGTTTAATATAGATAGCTACTTCCAAAATTCGAATGATTTTATGACTATTAGTGGTCCTTGCTCTTTAGAGTCAAGAGATCAATTAGAGGCCATTTTAAAATCTTGCCCACAGCTTAATGTTATTAGAGCTGGTATTTACAAAATGAGAACAAATCCTGATTCTTTTCAAGGACTTGGACCAAAGGGTCTAGAAATTATTGATGATTTAAAAAAGCATTACGATTTTAAATTTATCACTGAAATCACAGATCCTAGACAAATTGAGCTACTTGACCAAAGTGTAGATATTTATCAAGTGGGAAGTCGAAATATGTATAATTACGACCTACTTAAAGAGTTAAATAAGCTTGGAAAGCCTGTTCTATTTAAAAGAGCTTTTTCTGCTACTGTAGATGAGTGGATTAATGCTTGTGGTTATATGCCAGATTTGGGTGAAGATAAAATCATTCTATGTGAAAGAGGCATTCGTACTTTCGAGACAAGTACCAGAAATACCCTTGATATCAATTCTGTTATTTATTTAAAACAAAACTATAAATTTAAGGTTGTAGTAGATCCATCCCATGCGGCAGGAATTCGATCGATGGTAAGACCATTGTGTCATGTTGCGATGGCATCTGGTGCAGATGGAATACTTGTAGAGTGTCATCCTAATCCGCAAGCGGCTCTCTCAGATAAGGCACAGCAAATTACACCTGATGAACTTAATATCATCAGTAGTGAAATGAGTAAGCTTGCCAATATTTATGACAAGAATTTAATTTAAGGATCATCATGCCTGAAGCTCAAGCAATAAAATCAATGTTTAATAATATATCTGGATCTTATGATCTTATAAACGACGTTCTCTCATTTGGAATACATCGCTTATGGAAAAAAGAACTCGTAAAGAAAATGACTTCGAATAACCCTGAAAGCATCCTGGATTGTGCGACTGGTACGGGCGACATTGCCATAATGATGAAAAATAAAGCACCAAATTCTAATATCACTGGGACTGACTTTTCTGAAAATATGTTAAAAGAAGCGATAAAAAAGACGAATGCTATAACGTGGGAAGTTCAAGATGTCATGAACCTTCCCTACGCAGATAAAAGCTTTGATAACTCATCTATTTCTTATGGGATTAGAAATGTTGAAAATTATGAGAAGGCCATTCAAGAATTAGCAAGAGTATCAAAGAAAAGAATTTGCATTCTTGAGTTTGGTCAGCCTCAAAATATTATTTTTAAAACAATTTATTTTACGATTATGAAATATATTATTCCATTTATTGGTAAAATCTTTAATAAGCAAAGTGCTTATAAATACCTTGTTGATTCAAGCATGAATTTTCCATGTGCTGATGATTTTTGTGAAGTCATTAAAAAAAATTCTCAGTTTACTAATGTTACCTATATGCCTATGTTTGGTGGCGTAACATATTTATATGTAGCGAGAAACGATTAATGAGTGAACTAGATTTAGATAATTTTTACTTTGACGAAGAGTCATTTATAAAGAATGAGACGTCTCAAATAGACTTAAGTGGACTGACTGGTGGAAAACACTTGCGTTCAAAATTACTATCCCTTACGGGGCAAATCTTTTTTCCAAAAAACTCTGAGTTAGTAAAACTAGGAAGAATAGTTGAGCTTGTTCACAATGCGACACTAACCCACGATGATGTCATTGATAACTCTCACACAAGACGTGGCTCCCCTTCGGTTCCAGCTCAAATAAATAATAAAAAGAGTGTTCTCCTTGGGGACTATATGCTCGCAAGAGCACTTCATGAACTTAGTGAATTTAAGAATCCAGAACTGACAAAAGAGCTTACTTTAACATTAAAAGATCTCGTAGAGGGTGAATGGATTCAATATGAGAACACTAATCCTTATGATATTAGCTTTAGTCTGTATGAAACTCTAGCTTTAAAGAAAACAAGTTCATTATTTAGATGGTCTTTTATTGCTCCATTACTTGCAAGTAAAAATAGTGATCAACATATTTATGACTTACTTGTTGAGTTTGGTGAAAAACTTGGGGTTATTTTTCAAATGACTGATGATCTTATTGATTTCAATCCTGAGAGTAAAAAAACTTATGGTTTAGATTTTAAGAATAATAATATTAATTTTGTCCTTCAATTTATAGGCCAAAAGTATCCAGAATATGCAAAAAGCTTTTTACATAAAGACGATATTACTGAATTAAATGAGACAGAAGTTTTGGCATTGAATGAAGCTATTAATCTTGCAAAAGTTGAAATACAAAAATATTTAACTCGTTGTTATGATCTTCTTGCTCATTTAAAAGAGAAATGTAATCTATCTGATGATCACACTTCTCTCAATGAATTTAAATTAATACTAGATCTTATAACTAATCGCGTGTATTAGAATCAACCTCAATTAAACTTGGAAACCCTACTCCTTGTTTTTCTTTATAAGTAAGATTCTTACCCTTTTTTTCTAAGTAGTTTTTATAAGTATTTGAAATATCTTTTTCATCATTATATTCGATAAAAACGAGTTGTTTATCAGAGTCTATTTGTGTTTGTCTGTAGATATCAAAGTTTTTCTCACCTCGAATGATATTAACAGTTGTATTCTTTAATAGTGACTCATCAGCAATTGAGCTCTTTTTAACAATTCTAGCAAAATACCATTTTTCTAAAAATGATTTTTCTTCAAGGTTCTCTTTACATAGATAAATTTGTTTTGCTGACGAAGCTTGTTTAAAGACAGAGTCAGAAAAATCAAATGAACGAATATTTCTTTTTGGTAATTCAATATCATGCAGTTTTCCAGAGATTAAAACACATGCTTTCGCTTTTGCAACAAATCTCATATTAAACTTATCATATTCAAATTTTGTACCATCTTGGTTAATTAACCTTTTTTGATTACTTACCATTTCGGCCATATGCTTTGATGTAAAGATATCAGTTCGATGTCCACCAGCTGCTCCGACATTAGCACCAGCAAAGAAGCCAAATTTTCCGCCTTCAAGACCTATATGAGCAGTCCATCCGTATTGAAGATAATCTGATTCTCTTACA
>Ga0115005_10004481_pt1 | contig 11059 bp, 9 predicted proteins | sample ArcOceMetagenome_FD_87163 | JGI IMG/M metagenome (GOLD analysis project Ga0115005, IMG submission 87163) | Marine eukaryotic phytoplankton communities from Arctic Ocean - Arctic Ocean - Greenland ARC118M Metagenome | ecosystem: Environmental > Aquatic > Marine > Oceanic | place: Arctic Ocean...
GATCGCGCAATGCATCGTTCGGAGCATGCAAAGAAACCGCTAAAGATACATCGCTTACACCAGCCAAATCATAAATCTTAGGCACTACACCCGATGTACTTAAAGTAACACGACGCTTAGATATTCCATAACAGAAGTCGTCCATCATTAAATCCATGGCGTCTACCACGTGATCAAAGTTCATAAGTGGCTCACCCATGCCCATCATCACCACGTTGGTGATTCGACGTTCACGTTTTTCGCCTGGCTTATCAAAGCTTTTTGCGGCTACATACACCTGTCCAATAATTTCAGCCACCGATAAATCTCGATTAAAGCCTTGTTTACCAGTGGAACAAAAACTGCAATCTAAAGAGCAGCCAATTTGAGAAGACACACATAACGTGCCCCGTTCACCCTCAGGAATATAGACGGTCTCGATACTTGAACCGCCTGGCATACGCATGACCCATTTTTGAGTACCGTCTTTCGAGGTGTCGTGATAAACGATCTCAGGATACTCTACGCAGGCCACCTGCTTTAGCTTTTCACGCATAGGCTTGCTGACATTTGTCATGTCATCAAAGTCTTCAATGCCTACTTGATGAATCCATTTCAATAGTTGCTGAGCGCGGAAAGGCTTTTCGCCTAACTCGACAAAAAAATCTTTCATTTTCTGGGGGCTTAGGCCCAATAAATTGACCTTTTTTTGTTCTTCACTCATGGCGTTACCTACTAAAACATGACCATCTTAAATACGGAAAAAGGGCGGAGGGTATTAATTGCCCTTACGCCCCTTTGGCGCAGGCTTTCACCTTACGCTGTTTGCGATACGTTTAAATTAACGCGCGCAAATTTCTTCATCTTTGAAGAAGTAGCTAACTTCACGAGCAGCCGATTCAACCGAATCAGAACCGTGAACAGCATTTGCATCGATGCTTTCAGCGAAGTCAGCACGGATGGTACCAGCTTCAGCTTCTTTAGGGTTAGTTGCGCCCATAAGATCACGGTGCTTAAGGATTGCGCCTTCGCCTTCTAAAACTTGGATCATGACAGGACCAGAGGTCATGAAACCCACAAGATCTTTATAGAAAGGACGTTCTGCGTGCTCAGCGTAAAAACCACCCGCTAATTCGTCAGAAAGAAGAACCATTTTAGAAGCAATAACTTGTAAACCGGCTTCTTCGAAACGGCTGTAAATTTTACCAATTACGTTTTTAGCAACTGCGTCAGGCTTAATGATTGATAATGCGCGTTCTACGGCCATGATATTTTTCCTATTGAAACATTAATGTACAAAAAAAGGTGCGCATATTATACGGTATTTGTGCCAAATTACCACTGGTTGTTTTTTAACCGAGTAATCCAACAATAACCACTAACCTGAGCTCTGTTCAAGCCGCCTCAGCAACCCCTCTAATCCGTGCCACCATGGCTTTAAGGCCATTGCCACGGCTTGGGCTCAAATGCTTAACAAGATCTACTTCTTGAAAAAATCCTTCAATATTAAACGCTAATACTTCAGAAGGCGCCTTGCCATTGTAGGCAGCCAATACGATTGCAAGCAATCCAGATACTATGAACGCATCGCTGGCCATATCAAAGTACAACTTACCTTCTACATTGTAACTCTCAATCCATACCTGACTTTGACAACCAGCAATTAAACGCGGGTCGGTTTTTAAGGTGTCATCCATCGCTGGCAATTGCTTGCCCAGATCGATTATATATCTGTAGCGCTCTTCCCAATTATCGAAAAAACTTAAAGTATCAACAATTTCCTCAGGGTTAATTGAGGTACCAAATGGGCTAGATATAACGTGCTCGGGAACCATCATAGTCATGGCGTTCGCTCTGTAAAATTAATATCAAACATTTTACGTACAAGCCGCTCTAGATGCAAAGCTAATAGCTTTTCAACGCACAATAAAAAACTCCATGACAAATAAATACCATGGAGTCTTTATGGGCAAAACTAAAAGCTAATTACGCTTCAGCTTGTCGCTTAGCTTCTTCTTCGTCTTTTAATTCTCGGCGCAGAATTTTTCCTACTGGAGTCATTGGAAGTTCGTTACGAAACTCTACATGGCGAGGCATCTTGTAACCCGTTAGCTTCAGCTTACAGAACGCTTTAAGGTCATCTGCTGTGAGGTTAGGATCAGATGCAACTACAAACAGCTTAACTGCTTCACCTGACTTATGATCTGGCACACCAATTACAGCACAGTTTTCAACTTGAGGATGCTCAGCTACAACTCCTTCAATTTCGTTAGGAAAAACATTAAACCCAGAGACAATAATCATATCTTTAATGCGATCAACTATTTTTACGAAACCATCTTCATCTATTGTCGCCACATCACCAGTACGGAACCACTCGCCGTCTTCAGTAAATGCATGCTCACTTGCATCGGCGCGCTTCCAATAGCCTTTCATGACTTGCGGACCTTTCACACAAAGCTCACCACGCTCACCTAAAGCCACTTCGTTACCTTGATCATCAATACACTTTAACGCAGTACCAGGGACCGCTTGACCAATCGTACCCATGCGCTCTAGTCCACCACCCGGATTCATTGTTACCGCAGGGGAGCACTCTGTTAATCCGTAAGCCTCTGAAATTCCCACACCAGTAATTTCTTTCCAGCGTTTAGCAGTATCCTCCATCAATGCTGTACCACCAGAAATAGTCAGCTTAAGTTCGCTGAAGTCTAGATGACGAAAGTTTGGGCTGGCCATCAAAGAAACAAACAGCGTATTTAGACCTACCACAGCATTCAATTTGAAGGGCTTTATAAACTTAATAAACGTTTCAGTATCCCGAGGATTAGCTATTAATACACTGTGGTCACCTTGTTCAAACAAGGTCATTAAATGCACTGTGAATGCATAAATATGGTAAAGAGGAAGTGGGGCAACCACTATTGCTTGCCCCGTACCTTTAAGCGGCAAGCCATCATCTCCAAGCTGACCCAGTCCATTTTTAGACTGAAGCATATTAGCCACGATGTTACGATTGGTTAGCTCGGCACCTTTTGCAACACCGGTGGTTCCACCGGTGTATTGAAGAATAATAGTATCTTGTGGATCTTTGAAGTGGTTGGCTTTAAAGCCTTTTTTTGCTCCTAATTTAAGCGCTTGGCGAAAAGAAACAGCACTCGGCAAAGAATATGCTGGAACCATTTTTTTAACGTGCTTGACTGCAAAGTTTACTAAGGTGCGCTTAACAGTAGGAAGCATATCGGCCAAACTGGTAACTATTACCGTTTCAACATCGGTATTTTCCACAACATTTTGAACTGAGCGCGCAAACATCTCCATGCACACAAGTGCTTTGGCACCTGAGTCATTAAACTGATGCTCCATTTCACGCTCTGTATATAATGGGTTTACGTTAGTAACTCGAAATCCACAACGCAAAGACGCATACATAGCAATTGGATATTGCAGTGTATTCGGCATTTGAATAGCGATCGTATCGCCGGGTTCTAAATTAGTATGATTTTGAAGATAGCTAGCAAAAGCAGCACTGTAATCATCAATTTCTTTATAGGTCATGGTTAGACCGATACTGGTAAAAGCAGGCTTATCAGCATATTTTTTAAATGACTGTTCAATTACTTCAACGACAGAATCGTATTGACCTACGTCGATTGTGTCAGCGATGCCATTTGCACGCTTACCGTCCCAAAATGATGTTTCCATATTGCTCTCCTAATTCATAAGAACAACAGGTTATAGTGTGGAGTCTTTTTACTGACTACCTGCGTGTCGCCCTATAAGGTCGATACACTATATCTGTTATTTATTTTTTTTATTAAATAGTGGTACGCAACTATGGATTAATAATGCCGCAAAGAAAAGTACCTTGCAGTACATATTGCTTGTTTTATAAGCCAATTTCGAGAAAATCAATAAATAAATATCTAAAATGAAACATCTAGACACAAACAACAGCTGAAAGTTTATGGCACATAAATGTCAATAGAACTTTTGGATAAATAGAAGGAGAATATTAGGCTTGAAAAACTGAAACACGGTGATTTTTAGCCAGCAAGTAATCACTTACAGACTAAAAAATATGACGTTTAAAACTCGATTAAAAAAACATTCCTGTTTCCAGCTGAGCTTCTTCGCTCATCATCTCGCGTGACCAAGGCGGGTCAAACACTAGCTCAACCTGGACTTCCTTAACATTGGGAACCAACGCCGCACGATATTTAACATCACTCACCAGCACTGGCCCCATGCCACAAGCTGGTGCAGTCAATGTCATATCTACCCGAACAGTTTTTGCTGCTTGGTCTACATCTACCTTGTAGATCAAACCTAAATCCACCAGATTGACAGGTATTTCCGGGTCATAAATAGTCTTAAGTGCGGACCAAACATCGTCTTCACGAATCCTATCACCATCCGCTTCTGGGAACTCTAATGTCTCGGCCTGCAATCCAAGCGCACCTGCGTCAGTGCCGTCTACGCGAGCCATATTGCCGTTATGAACAACCGTATAGTTGCCGCCTAAAGCTTGCGTTAATGTCACAAAGCTACCAGACGGAATTATAATTTTTGTGCCTACGGGCACTAATCGAGCCGGAACATCACGTTCCGCCACTACCATTCTTCTTTCCATTTAGGAAATCTCAATTCGTTGTTTCTATTATTTAATCAAGACTGAAACTGAAGCTAATCAAACGTTAAAGCTTTCACCGCAACCGCATTCGTCTTTAGCATTAGGGTTATTGAAAACCATAGTGCTGTTTAATCCCTGAGTTGCATAGTCAATCTCTGTACCATTCACATACGGCAGCGCTTCTGATGTCACAAACAAAATAACGTCATCAGCCACTTGGAATGTTTTTTCATTTCCTGTTATCTCACGCATTAATTGCAGGTCGTATTTAAAACCCGAGCAACCACTTTTCTTAACGCCTAATACAATGCCTTTTGCGGCGGTATCAGATGTTAATTGTTTACGCGCATAGCCTATGGCTTTTTCTGTCATTGATACAGAAATGTCATCTAGGGAAAATGTTACGACTTGTGACATGTTTTTCTCCTCTCAAAGCTAATTAATGGCTTTGTATTTAACTTCTGAACTATAGTAAAAACATTTTTACTTTTTCAATAGCGGCAAACAACGCGTCTACCTCTTCTTTAGTATTGTAAATTGAAAACGAAGCCCTTGTGGTACCTGGAATACAAAACTGCTCCATAATTGGCATGGCACAATGAGCACCCGTTCTTACCGCAATGCCCTGCTGGTCTAACAACGTACCAACATCAGCTGGGTGAGTGCCTTCAATTAAAAAGCTCAATACTCCAGCTTTTTTGTTGGCTGTACCCACTACTCTAAAGCCTTCACATTCAGACGCCTTTTGGTGAGCATAGTTCAGCAAGTCATCTTCGTAAGCGACCATGGCTTCACGGTCTAACTTCATTATATATTGCAGACCAGCATCTAATCCGATCGCCCCAGCAATATTGGGAGTACCAGACTCAAACTTAAATGGTAAACCTTGATAAGTAGTACCGCTGAAGCTGACTTTTTCAATCATTTCACCACCACCCTGCACTGGTGGCATTGTATCCATAATTTCTTTCTTTCCATACAGGCATCCAATCCCAGTTGGGCCAAATGCTTTATGACCAGAAAATACATAAAAGTCAGCGTCTAATGCTTGAACATCGATCGCAAAATGCGCAATAGCTTGAGCACCATCGATTAAAACTTTAGCGCCTACGGCATGGGCTTTTTTAATCACTTCTTCAACTGGATTTACAGTGCCCAATGCATTACTCACATGCACCAAACTTACAAACTTAACGTTTTCTGTTAAGAGCTGATCGAAACCCTGCATATCTAATTCCCCATTTTCGAAAACGGGAATTACTTTTAAAATTGCGCCAGTGCGCTCGCATAACATTTGCCAAGGGACAATATTAGCGTGATGCTCCATGGCAGAGACTAGGATAATGTCATCTTTTTTAATAAACTCAGAACCATAGGACTGAGCCACAAGATTAATACTTTCAGTTGTCCCACGGGTCCAAATTATTTCTTCAGATAATTCAGCATTTAAAAATGTTTGCACCGTTTTACGTGCGTTTTCAAACGCAGCAGTGGCACGGTCACTTAGCGTATGGGCGCCACGATGAACATTAGAGTTATCTAACTTATAGAAATTCTCTATGGCTTGAATCACCGCTAACGGTTTATGTGTGGTAGCACCATTATCCAGATACACCAAAGGCTTATCGTGCACCATTTGATCTAATATAGGAAAATCTTTACGAACACTTAAAACATCAAAAGCCATTAGGCACTTTCTCCGTCGGTGAGTATGTGTTTAGTAAGTTCACGATCGCTAGTAAACTGCTCAGCCATTAACGGGCGCATTTTTATCCGCAATGCTTCCAATGGAATACTATCTAGCAACTCATTAATAAAACCAAAGCTAAGTATTATGTCCGCTTCTTGTGCACTTATGCCACGACTGCGTAAATAAAACTTAGCTGTCTCATTAAGCTGTGCCACGGTCGCACCGTGAGCACAGCGAACGTCATCTCCATAGATTTCTAGTTCACGTTTGGTATTAATTTGAGCCTTGATACTAAGCAGTAAATTTTTGTTACTTAATTCAGCCAGTGTTTTTTGTGCATCAGGGTGGATATGAATACGTCCATTAAACACAGCCTTAGACTGGTCAGCCATAATACCGCGATACACCTCGTTGGTGGTGCAGTTTGGGGCTTTGTGCTCAATGTAACTATGAATATCAACCTGTTGCTTATTCTTCGGTAAATAAACACCTTTCATTTCGCAATGACTGCCACCGACACAGTGATTGACTAAAATATCAAAACGCTTTATTTTGCCACCCAATAGAACTTGGTAGCTTTCAAACTGACTATCACGATTAAGATCCACATAAACGCCACCAAAATGCAGACTAGATTCATGCTCGCTGTTTAGGCGATAATGATTGAACTTTGCACCATCACCCACTACGACTTCTGTCGTTTGGTTGAGTAATACATTCTGCTCTTGGTCGGTAGATACAAACTGCTCGATTAAGGTAGCATTTGCATGAATACCCAAATCAACAAGATTCCGAGAAAAGGCGCTTGCTGGATTGGCTTGAGCCGTAGTCACATGGACAACGTGTATTGGCTTTATAACCTGAACATCTTTAGCCACGTTAAGATAGACACCGTCGCTGGCTTTAGCATTATTTAACGCTGTAAATAAGTTACGTTTTGTTTCGGCAACTTGCCCAATCTTTTCAGCTATCTCAGATTGCTGTTCAGCAGTAGCATTAGCGAATGTCACCAATGTCACACCTTGCTGCACTTCAATATTTGAAAGTGTTTGCTTGTATACACCATTAACAAATACTAAACGATTGGCGTTTAAATCAGCAATACTATAAAGCGGCTCGCAATCTTCCACATCGGAAGTTTGTATTGCTTGATTGTAATTATCTTTGTTTAAAGCGACTAAACTTGTGTACTTCCATTCTTCAGTCTTACGAGTTGGGAATGGGAATGCTTTAAATAGCTCTAATCCCGCCTGGTTAAGCGGCTTTAAAAATGTTTGTGTCTCAGCTTGTGTGGCAAACGCCACAGCTTGCTGATTGAAATCAACAGCAGCCATGATTAAGCACCCTTAGTAGTAGATTCTTCAATCCAGCCATAGCCTTTTTCTTCAAGCTCGAAGGCTAACTCTTTACCGCCTGATTTTACAATCTTACCGTCAGCCAATACATGAACAAAGTCAGGAATGATATAATCTAACAAACGCTGATAATGCGTTACCACAATAAATGAACGATTAGGGTCGCGTAAAGAGTTTACGCCTTCAGCCACTACTTGAAGTGCATCGATATCCAAACCTGAATCGGTTTCATCCAGAATGCATAACTTAGGCTGAAGCATCATCATTTGCATAATCTCATTACGCTTTTTCTCACCACCACTGAAGCCTTCGTTAACACCACGCTTTAAAAAGCTTTGGTCAAGATCAATCGCTTTACATTTTTCACGGGCAAGTTTTAAAAACGCGACGCTGTTCATTGGATCTTCGCCACGGTGCGCGCGTATTGAATCAACTGATGCCTTCAAAAATTCAAGGTTACTAACACCTGGAATTTCTACTGGGTATTGAAACGCTAAAAACAAGCCTTCACGAGCCCGTTCCTCTGTATCCATATCTAATAAATCTTTACCTTCAAAGCTTACTGTTCCCCCAGTTACCTCATAGTCAGCGCGACCTGACAATACATTACCCAGAGTACTTTTACCGGCACCATTTGGTCCCATTATTGCGTGAATTTCACCAGGCTTAATATCGAGGTTTAAACCCTTTAAAATATCTTTCTCTTCAACCTTGGCTTGTAAATTCTTAATGCTTAACATAATACTTCAACCATTTTTTTCGAGCGATGTACGCTCATATAATTTAATTCTTTAATGCAGTTATCACTACATTATTAACATCTGGACCTTTCATTTGGCGAGCAAGCCCGACTCTTGCTGTTAGCCCACCGAGCCTTCTAAAGAAACTTCTAGCAATTTCCCAGCCTCTACTGCAAATTCCATTGGCAGCTCTTTAAATACTTCTTTACAAAATCCGTTAACAATCATCGACACGGCTTTTTCAGGATCTAGACCACGCTGCTGGCACAAAAACATTTGGTCATCACTCACTGTGGATGTAGTGGCTTCATGCTCAATTATTGCATTCGGATGCTTACTTTCAATGTATGGGAAGGTATGTGCACCGCACTTATCGCCAATTAGTAAAGAATCACACTGAGTAAAATTACGAGCCCCTGCGGCACTTGGATTCATTCGCACTAAGCCACGATAGGCATTCTGACTTTTACCAGCGCTAATGCCTTTTGAAATAATGGTAGACTTGGTATTTTTACCCAAGTGAATCATTTTTGTGCCTGTATCTGCTTGCTGGTGATTATTGGTCAGTGCAACCGAATAAAATTCACCAATAGAGTTATCACCCTTTAAGATACAACTTGGATATTTCCAAGTTACAGCAGAACCAGTTTCTACTTGAGTCCAAGACACTTTTGCATTGGTATGAGCAATGGCACGCTTAGTTACAAAGTTAAAAATACCCCCCTTGCCATTTTCGTCACCTGGATACCAGTTTTGCACTGTGCTGTATTTAATTTCAGCATTATCAAGCACAACTAATTCGACTACGGCCGCATGCAATTGATTTTCATCACGCATGGGGGCAGTACAACCTTCTAAATAACTTACGTGCGAGCCCTCGTCGGCCACAATTAAGGTGCGTTCAAATTGGCCTGTATTTTGTTCATTTATGCGGAAGTAAGTTGATAGCTCCATTGGGCAGCGCACGCCTTTTGGAATATAAACAAAACTACCATCAGAGAATACGGCACTGTTTAATGCCGCATAAAAATTATCTTTTTGCGGAACCACTGATCCCATATGTTTTTGAATTAGCTCAGGGTACTCATGCACGGCTTCAGAAATTGGCATAAAGACAACACCCGATTCTTTTAGTTTTGCACGGAATGTTGTAGCAACCGAAACCGAGTCAAATACAACGTCTACCGCCACATTTCTCACGCCTGCTAAAACGGCCTGTTCGTGTAATGGTATGCCTAATTTTTCATAAGTTTTTAATAATTCTGGATCAACCTCATCTAATGACTGCGGACCATCTTCCATACTTTTTGGTGCGCTGTAGTATGAAATTTCATCAAACTTAGGTTTTGCGTATTGGACATGAGCCCACTCTGGCTCTTCCATTTCTTTCCAAGCGGCATAGGCTTTTAAGCGCCATTCAAGCAACCACTCAGGCTCGCCTTTTTTAGCACTAATAAAACGAACAACGTCTTCGCTCAAGCCGGGCGCCAAGGTATCGGCTTCAATGTCCGTTACAAAGCCAGCTTCGTATTCGGTTTTGATGTATTGATTAATTTCTTCACTCATAATATTCCCATAAACGGCGTTTCTATGCCGCTATTCCTCTGAGTCGATTCACGGCTATAGTCACATTTTCTACAACCTGGTTAATATCTTGTTCGGTAGTATAGCGGCCCAGTGAAAAGCGAATAGACGCGTGCGCAAGGCCATCGTCTAGACCAATTGCTTTTAACACATAGGATGGTGCCATAGTTGCCGAGTTACAGGCGCTGCCTGAACTTACGGCCAAAGTTGGTAGCGAAAGCAATAAAGATTCGCCATCTACGTTGGCGAAACTTATATTTAAAATATTTGCCACGCCTTGATCACTGCCATTTGGAGTTATGCCTTGTAAGGCCGTTAATCCAGTTAGCAGGGTTTTTTTAAGTGCACTTAAACGCGCCTCTTCTTGTTGAATATTTTGCTGAGCAATTTGAGCAGCCTCGCCCATACCCACTATTTGGTGAGTAGCCAATGTTCCACTGCGCATGCCACGCTCGTGACCGCCACCATGAATTTGCTCGGCTATTTTCACCCCACGCTTAACGTAAAGTGCACCCATACCTTTTGGCCCATAAAACTTATGAGCACTCATGGACATCAAGTCAACGCCAGTATGTTTTACATCAACCGTTACCTTGCCCAATGATTGAGCCGCATCAACATGCAATAAAACGCAAGACTGCTGACATACTTTTGCTATGTCTGCGATCGGGTAAATACAACCCAGTTCGTTATTAACATGCATGATTGAAACTAAGATGGTTGAAGCCTTTATGGCTTGCTGAACTTGCTCAGCTGTTATAATCCCATCTATTTCGGGCTTAAGGTAAGTAACCTCGAAACCTTGCTGCTCTAGATAACCAAAGCAATCTAAAACCGCTTTGTGCTCAATAGCAGATGTAATTAAATGATTGCCTTTTTGCTTTAACTGTTCAGCAACGCCTTTGATGGCTAAATTATTAGCTTCGGTTGCACCTGACGTCCAAACAATTTCGCGAACGTCAGAATTAATTAAGCTGGCCAATTGACGACGTGCGGTTTCTACCGCTTCATCTGCCATCCAACCATATCGATGCGAGCGGGAAGCAGGGTTAGCAAAGTTACCATCCATAGTTAAGCA